>ERZ773165.662-NODE-662-length-24412-cov-33.276676_pt1 | contig 24412 bp, 15 predicted proteins | sample MGYA00581003_ERZ773165 | MGnify/ENA primary metagenome ERZ773165 (study PRJEB29015, sample SAMEA2737817) | human gut metagenome | biome: human gut; feature: human-associated habitat; material: faeces | place: China | collected 2012 ... | reverse complement strand
GCTCCCCCGATGGGGAGCCAAGAACGTTCTGCCGCTTAACTTAATAGCATTACCCTTTCAGGGTCTTTATTTAATCGTTTATGATGGCACCGCTTGTATCATTTCCCTTCACGCAAAAAGCCTCGCCCTTACGGGTCGAGGCTTTTTTGATGAGTGAATTACAGTCCGAAACGAGCGAAGATCTCATCGACATGGACGAGCATCGGCTTGTAGTCGAAGCAGGCTTTGATCTCTTCTTCGTTCAGATACTTTCTGACATCTTCATCCTTGCAAAGATTTTCATAGAAATCTTCGCCCTGCAGCCAGCGTTTCATCGCATTTCTCTGTACCCAGCGATATGCGGTGTCGCGGTAAGCGCCTTTCGCTACGAGAGCGAGGAGGACGCGCGGGCTGTAGATGAGGCCGCCGGTGAGGTTCAGATCGGCGAGCATCTTGTCCGGATAGACGAGGAGCTTGTCGATGAGGTCGGTGGTCTGTGCGAGGATGTAGTCCAGAGCGATGGTCGCATCTGGGAACATGACGCGTTCGACGGAGGAGTGGGAAATATCTCTTTCGTGCCAGAGCGGGATGTCTTCGAAGGCAGGGAGGCTGTAGCCCTGAATGAGACGGGCCATGCCGCAGATTCTTTCAGACTTGACCGGATTTCTCTTATGCGGCATCGCAGAGGAGCCCTTCTGCTTCGGGCTGAAGTATTCTTCTGCTTCTCTCACTTCGGTTCTCTGCAGATGGCGGACTTCGAGAGCCATCTGGGCAAGGGTGCCGGCGATGACGCCTAAGGTCGTGATGTATTCGGCATGGTGGTCACGCTGTACGACCTGAGTCGCTACGACTTCTTTGGCAAGACCCATCTTCTTGCAGACGTATTCTTCGACGTATGGATCGATGTCTGCATAGGTGCCTACCGCGCCGGACAGCTTGCCGACAGCCATTTCTTCTGCGGCTCTCTTCATGCGGTCAATGTTTCTGAGCGTCTCGGAGTACCAAAGGAGCAGCTTCAGACCGAAGGTGGTCGGTTCTGCATGGACACCGTGGGTGCGGCCGATGGTCGGGGTGTACTTGAATTCGACAGCTCTTCTCTTCAAGACTTCTGCCAGTTTTTCCAGATCTTCCAGAAGGACAGCGGAGGCCTGTTTGATCTGTACATTGAGGCCGGTATCCTTCACGTCGGTGGAGGTAAGGCCCATGTGGATGTACTTGGCCTCATCGCCTACATATTCCCCGACATTCGTGAGGAAAGCGATGATGTCGTGATTGATCTCCCGATCGATCTCATGGATACGCTCTACATCAAAGTTTGCCTTCTCTTTGATCACTTCGACAGCTTCCTTCGGAATGCGGCCCAGCTCTGCATTTGCTTCGCAGGCTGCGATCTCTACATCAAGCATTGTCTGCCATTCATTTCTTTCATTCCAGATCTTTTCCATGACTGGACGTGTATACCTCGGTATCATCAGAGTTCTCCCTTCGGTTGACCAATGCGGGCCGCGATCTCGCGCCCGACGACTACACCGGCGGCGGAAGCCTGTGCCAGGCCCCTGGTGATGCCGGCTCCATCACCAATAGCGAAGAAATTGGGAATCTTCGTTTCCAGCTGGGAAGACAATGCGATGCGGGAGGAGTAGAACTTCACTTCCACGCCATAGAGAAGGGTGTGGCGCGAGTTCGCTCCCGGGCATGCTTCATCCAGCGCTTCAAACATCTCCATAATATCCTTTAAGAAGCGATATGGCAAGACCAAAGATAGATCTCCCGGCGTTGCCGAGGGCATGGTGGGATGGATCAGCCCTCTTCGTATGCGCTCTGCCGTCGAGCGACGGCCGTCGCGCAGGTCGCCCAGGCGCTGCACGATGGGTCCGCCGCCCAGCATGTTTGCCAATGTCGCGATGTATTTCCCGTACTCGATCGGTTCATGGAAGGGATCGGTGAACTGCTTCGATACCAGAATGGCGAAATTGGTATTCTCACTTTTTTTGTGTGCATACGAATGCCCATTCACCGTCATGAGTCCGTTGTTGTTCTCCGTCACGACGAAGCCATACGGATTCATGCAGAACGTGCGTACACGGTCATCGAAGGATCTGGAGAAATACACCAGCTTCGACTCATAGCAGATGTTCGTGATCGGTTCGAAGACTTCGGCCGGCGACTCCACGCGGACGCCGATGTCGACCGCATTCGACTCGGTCTGAAGGCCGATCCGCTTCGCTTCTCCGGTGAACCACTCCGCGCCGTCACGCCCCGGTGCGGCCACAAGGTACTTTGCGCGGTACGTCTCGCCGCCCGCAATGACGCCCTGCACCACGCCATCGCTCACTAGGATCGTATCCACCGGACACCTTGACTTCACCGTCACATTGGCCGGCAGGCTGTCACGCATGCGGGAGAGAATCTCTCCATTCACATCCGTCCCCAGATGGCGGATGCGCGCCGGGATGAAGGACAGGTCTGCTGCTGCCGCCCGCCGCTTCAATTCATGCAGCTCCTCCTTGTACTCATCCCCGTAGACCTTGCGATCAGCCCCGCCGTAGCGGCAGTACACGCCGTCCACATAGGAGATCAGCCGGGCGAGCTCGCCCTTATTCATATAGTCATCCAGATTTCCGCCATAGTCCGTCGTGAGCGTCAGCTTCCCGTCAGAGAAGGCCCCCGCGCCGCCCCAGCCGGATACGATATTCGCATAGCGGTCGGCCGCCTTCGCCTGCCTATTCTTATTGAGCGCGATGCGCTCACGAATATCCAGCCCCTTCTCCAGGATCAGGATGGACATCCCGGTATCGGCCAGCTCGAGCGCCGTGAATATCCCCGCCGGGCCGGCACCGATGATAATGAGATCAAAATCGTTTGGCATAAGAAACCCCCGTTTCTCGCAACACACCCATGGATGCTTGCGTTCATGGCTAGTGACAGGTGCTGCAGGTGACAGGGGCCGTGCAGCGCCAAAAGCGCCGCAGCCCTTGAATATGGCTTCGGTCACAGATCACCCATCTGCCAGTCACTCTCATGCAGGCATAAAAAAAGCCCCGCATGGGGGCCAGATACATTTTACGTATCCCTTGTCCTATTTTACGCAAAAGAAGAGTGCGTGTCAAATACGACAAGACCGGAGGGAACGGCGGAAGGCTATGAGACGAAAGAGTGTCCGCCGCCCCTTTCGACCACTGGTCATTGCGAACCTCTTCGATTTCCTGTATACTATAAATCATATGTAATCTATAAAATAAATGAAGAAAATGTTGGTTTGCACACAAAATCAGTATTTCCTTACAGGAGGATTCATGGCACTCACAAAGAAAGCGGAACGGACAAAAGCAAAGCTTCTGGATTCTGCCCAGCGCCTGATCAGCGCACATGGCTTCGACAATGTATCAGTGGAAGACATCACGAAGGACTCCGGCGTGGCCAAAGGCACCTTCTATCACTACTTCGAATGCAAGGAAGACGTTGTCCGCGAGCTCTCCCGCAAAACAGCCATGGCGACCATCGAGCGCGCCATCGCCCATGAAGGCGATGTGATCGAGCGCTGCTGCTTCTATTTTCGCGAGATCTACAAGGACTGCATGTGGAGCGGCGTCCGTATCGTCCGTCAATGGCTCCGTGACAGCGTGGAAAACAAGCACGCGCACCCCGAGCAGAACACAGAAGCCCTCTACGACCTCTATCTCGCCCTCGAGAAGATCTCCTCCACCCATCAGGGCGAAGGCAAAGGGGAGCTACGCAGCGATGTCCCCAAGACCATCCTCTGCCGCATCCTGGTCAGCCACTTCATCGGCGTCATCACCGTCTGGTGCATGCTGAATGCCTCCTTCGACCTAGCCAAGGACTCCGAAAACTACCTGAAGATCGACATAGAAAATCTCCTCGGGCCGTACGTGGAAAAATAACCAGTGGTTAGGGATCAGGTTTGCGATACGAGAAAACCGCTAGTCTCAAACCTCCGCGGTGCTTAGATCCTTCGACGCAGTTCTCATCATTTCAGATAAGCCAACATACGACATTTTTCCCCGCTCAGGATGACGAAATGCGCCGCCCTGCCCCCGTTGAACCTTCTAAACCTGTAGAACCTGCTGATCCTCTTTCGCAAATAGGTAAGAGACGGCACGCCCACGGGCTAACCCTGCTGCCTGCCAACCTTCGAGCATTGCCCCCCTTGACACTGCGGCGATGCCGCCGCTGATTTGTCTTCGCGCTTACCGTATGGTTCAACGGACTCGCCATCTGGAGGAAAACGACCGCCGGTTTTATCACAAATGCTATAGCGCCGCGAGGCTTTGCGATGTATGATACAGATGTATCCATGCAAAGCTCACGGCGTTTTCCTATGGCATGACGCCGCACCATCATGCACTTCTTATGTTGCCGATCCGGAAAAGGAGGTCATCTCACCATGACTACATGTATCGAAGGTTTTTCCTACTCCCCGATCCCTGACGCCATTTTTGAGATCATGAAAGGCAAGTCATTCAAGACAGACTGCACCATCCCCAGAGAAGAGCTCTCCTACCTCCGCATCCGCTATGTGGACCTCCAAGGAAAAACACAGGACGGCGAAATGGTGGTCAACCGCCGCATCGCAGAAACCGTCCTTTCCATCTTCCAAGAGCTCTACGCCGCCAAATATCCCATCGAGAAGATCCGCCTCGTGGACTACTACGATGCCGATGATGAACGCTCGACGGCAGACAACAACAGCTCCTCCTTCAATTTCCGCTTCATCTCCCACACGACCAAGATCTCCAAGCATGGCATGGGCGCGGCGATCGACATCAATCCGCTCTACAACCCCTATGTCAAAATGGTAAACGGCAAGCTCACCATCGAGCCCGCCGCCGGAGCCCCCTATATAGACCGCAGCCGTGACTTCCCCATGAAGATCGATGAAAAGGACCTCGCCTGCATCATCTTTGCCAAGTACGGCTTCGAATGGGGCGGCAGCTGGGAAGACCGCAAAGACTACCAGCACTTTGAGATCCCCGACGATGTGATCAAAAACTGGTGACTGGTGGCTAGTGACTGGTGACTTGAATACCACTTTCGGGCATCGCCCCGTTTCGTCATCCTGAGCGGCGAGAAACGTCGTATGTGAGATAACAAATGCCAGAACAGCTGCGACCTGAGTCGAAGGATCTCGGCAAAGCCGCCACCTTCATTCCTCATTCCTCATTCCTCATTCCTCATTCCTCATTTCCCTTGAACCCTGAACCCCCTCGGAGCATTCTATGTCTAAGAAAAATATTCCCGTCAAACCAAACGAAACATACACCCTCACCATCCGCGACCTTGGCATCCACGGCGAAGGCATCGGAGCTGTCGATGACTTCACCGTCTTCGTCCCCGGTGCTCTCCCCGGCGAGACCATACAGGCCATGATCGTGACCGCGAAGAAATCCTACGCCACAGGGCGGCTCATCTCCATCGAGACCCCCTCCGCGCATCGCACCACGCCCGCCTGCCCGGTCTACCACGCCTGCGGCGGCTGTCAGATCTCCCACCTCACCTATGAAGGCCAGCTTGCCGTGAAAGAGCGGCGCGTGAAAGACGTGATGGTGCGCATCGGCGGCTGCGAAGAAAGCCTTGTCCGCCCCATCGCCGGCGCCTCCCGCCCATGGAACTACCGCAATAAAATGGCCGTCCCTGTCAGTCAGGTGACGAGCGGCCCCGTCCTTGGCTACTACCGGCAGGGCAGCCATCAGGTCATCCCGATCGCGAGCTGCGCCATTCAGGAAGAAGAGAATAACCGTCTGCTGCGCTTTGCACAAGGCTTCATGACACGCCATCAGCTCACCGGCTACAACGAAAAAACAGGCCGCGGCAGCGTCCGCCACATCATGGGACGCATCGGCGATCACGGCGAAGTCATGGCCGTCATCGTGACTGCTTCGGGAAAGCTCCCGCTCGCCGACCTCTGGGTCTCCGAAATGAGAAAACTCCTCCCCGAAGTCGTCTCCATCTATCACAATGTCCAAAGCCACAAAGGCAATGCCATCCTCGGAAAAGAGATCCATCACCTCTGGGGCAAAAAGACCCTGACCTCTTCCCTTTGCGGCCTCGCCTTCGAAGTCTCCCCCTTCTCCTTCTTTCAGGTACACAAACCGCAAGCCGAGCTCCTCTATGAAAAAGCCCTCGCCTATGCCGACCTCCACGGCGGAGAGACCGTGATCGACGCCTACTGCGGGACAGGCACCATCTCCCTCTGCCTCGCCCAAAAAGCCGGACGCGTCATCGGCATCGAGATCGTGAAAGAAGCCATCGAAGATGCGAAGAAAAACGCCGCCTTCAACCACATAGAAAACGCAGAATTCTACGCCGCTGATGCCGGAGAATTCATGCCAAAGCTCTACCAAGAAGGCCTTCGTCCCGACGTCATCGTCATGGACCCCGTCCGCGCCGGCTGCAGCGAGACCGTCCTATCCGCTGCGGCCGGCATGCAGCCCTCACGCATCGTCTACGTCTCCTGCAACGTGGCGACCTTCGCCCGCGATGCGAAGATCCTCGCCGGACTTGGCTACACCGTGAAAGAAGTCACCCCTGTCGACATGTTCCCACAGACCATGCATGTAGAGACCGTGGCTCTGCTGACAAGAAAAGAAAAATAAGTACCGAAAGTCGGTGTATGTCCGGATAAGAATGCTAACGAAGGTGCGTAAAATACGGAACTGCGATATTGGAAAATATCCGAAAACTGATTTTTCCCCAAGAAGGCATTGTTGAATAAGAGGTGGATGGTATGGCGGCAAAAAAGAAAAACATAATTAGCAAGGCTAGCCCTCACACAATAAAAAAATTTGAACTAATAGAAGAGTACATCAAATCGTGGGCACAGAAGTTGCTGCTGACTGAGTCTTGCAATGGGCTGATCTTTATAGACTGTATGTGCAACAGTGGTGTATACACCGACGATGCTGGGCAATTGGTGAAAGGTACAGCAGTACGCGTCTCAGAAGCACTTAGGGAAGCATCAAGAAGCTATACGGAAAAAAATATATACATTTACTTGAATGACAAGGATAAAGCGCGCGTAGATGAGCTAAAAAAGCATCTTCCACAGGATGAGCGCAATTTTAAGATTGTCACCTCTTGTGGTGATGCGCACGAGCTACTCCGAACTATCGGACCACAGTTGTATGGAACTGGGCACCTGCATTATTTCCTGCTCTACGATCCGTATGATGCGACTATTGACTGGAAAGCACTTCTACCATTTTTCCGTAACTGGGGTGAAGTTATGATTAATCACATGGTTTCAGATCCGGTGCGGGCGATCACAAGCGCCAAGAAGAAACAGACAAAGGCAAAGTACGAGAACACTTATCTGGAAGACTTTGAGAAACTGGTGCCTTACGGAAGTGACAAGAAGGCCTATGAGGCCAGAGTGGAAGAAATCATAAATTCACTGAAAGGAACTCGCAGGTACTACGTATCGGCATTTCCGTTCTATAACACGCAGAACTCGCTCGTCTACAATTTGATTCATTGCACGAGCAACAAGGAGGGATTTAAGCTCTACAAGAAGAGTGCTTGGAAGGTATTTGGCGCACAGTCCTCTACCAAGCACTCGGTTGAGGACAGGCAGTTGTCATTTAACCTTTTCGGTGAGATTGCTGAAGAGGAAGATGAAAGCTGCTTGCATGTTATCGATATAGCGAAATACCTGCAGCGCAGCTTTAGAAGCCGAAAGCAGGTGCCGCTGGATGAGATGTGGAAACTTCTGGATAACCACCCGATTTTCCCGTCAGAAGGATTTCGTAATGAGGTAAAGAGCGATCTTACCGATTTCTTTGACGCGAAGATTGAGCAGATTGTGAATCCTGCTACAGGAAAGAAGGAAACGGTGATCTCTTTCTCTTCTTGAGATTGAGTTTCAAATAGATGAGGTAATTGGAATTTATGGCAACGTCGCAGAAATTTGGTGGCAATTGGACTGAGGAGAAGTTGAATATCTTCACCAGCTACCTAGACGCATACCTGATTGCACTGCAAAATCAGAAGTTTAAGAAGATTTATATAGATGCCTTTGCTGGAACCGGTGAGATCGAGACCAGTGACGGCGGGCAGTTTCTTGTGGGCTCTGCTAAGCGTGCACTAGCGTCTGAAAAGAAGTTCGATCATTACTATTTCATAGAAGCGGACTCTCAGAAGGCAGGAGAACTTCAGAATATGATAACCTCCGAGTTTCCGCAGATGAGGAGAATTGTTACGATTTACTGCGGCGATGCGAATGATAAGCTCGCGGAGATTATTAGCAACGTAGACTGGAGATATAACAGAGGATTGCTGTTCTTAGATCCATATGCGACGCAGGTAAATTGGGCTACGCTTGAAAATGTAGCACAGACGAAATCGATAGACGTATGGTACCTGTTTCCGTTCTCTGCACTTGAACGTATGCTGCCGAAAAACGGAAAGTATGATAAATGGGAGGATTGTATAGATCGATTGCTTGGAGATTCCGGATGGAGGAAGGAATTCTATAAGAAAGATCCCCAGATGACGCTTTTTGATTTGTTCCCGGAGCCCGGACAGAGCGATGGCGAACGGATGGTTAAGGACGCAAATCCAGATCACATAAAGGAGTATATCCTCTCTCGGCTTGGGACAATCTTTCCATGTGTGTCAAAGCATGCGCGGATTTTCAGGAACAGCAGGAACTCGCCGATGTTCCTATTCTGCTTTGCCATTGCTAGTGAGAATCCGAAAGCGCAGGGACTTGCACTGCGGATGGCAGACTACATATTAAAGAACAAGTAGGCAGAGGATGAAAGCACCTTGAAGACGATAAAACGAAAATCCATGCTTTATCAAACACGGGTAGAGTATGGTGACTACACAATGAATCATGTGCAGGGGTGTGCACATGGGTGCAAATATCCATGTTATGCATTTCTGATGAAGAAGCGATTCGGGCAAATTAAGGATTACAAGAGCTGGCTTGAGCCAGTGCTTGTATCAAACACGCTTGAATTGCTGGATAAAGAGATACCGAGGCTCAGAGATAAGATTCAGTCTGTCCAGCTTTGCTTTACCACAGATCCGTTCATGGAAGGATATCCAGAGGTGTCTCAGATGAGCATTGCGGCTATCCGAAAATTGAACGAGGCCGGTATCAAATGCACTACATTGACGAAGGGATTGCTTCCCATAGAATTGGCGGAACTTTCTCCGGAAAATGAATACGGGATTACACTGATTACTCTAGATGAAGCCTATCGGAAACAGATGGAACCTGGGGCAGCTCCTTGTTCAGACAGACTGGCAGCATTGAAGGTACTTCATGAGGCTGGTTGTAAAACATGGGTAAGCATAGAACCGTATCCGACACCGAATATGATTGAGCAGGATCTGCATGAACTGCTTGAGGCAGTATCTTTTACAGATCGGATCATTTTCGGAAGAACGAACTATAGTAAGGTGGCAAACTCCTACAAAGAGCATAAGTATTTTTATAATAAGTGTGCGGCAGAAGTGGTTTCATTCTGCCAAGAACATGGCATTGATTGTTATATTAAGGAAAAAACAATAACGGAAGAATGAGGTGGCGTTTTGGCTTTATTACAAGACCTGATCCAGCAGATTGACGATCCTGCGCTTAAGGAGAGAATCCTGCAGGAGACAAATAAATTACTGAAGCAGAAGAAGTTCGGATTGGTATTTGAAGAGCATCTGCCAGAGTGCGCGCCGCTCTATGACGTCCCGATTCGTGCTGGCTCCAAGGTCGCTCTGAAGACAGGGTATGTCAGTGATATTTATACAGTTATGAAGATTGACGGTGAAGACGTTCTTTGCGACCGGCGTGAGACTCATGAGCAAAAGACCTTCAGGCTGGATGAGATTGTTGCGGTAGCAGAATTCGGTGAACCGATTTATCCTACCCTAAAACTAATTGACACTGTGGAGAATGCTCCGGACAGCGGCCTTTGGCATACCCTGATTGAAGCGGATAATTACCATGCGCTGCAGCTTCTGGAATATCTCTATGCAGAGAAGGTGGATTGCATATATATTGATCCACCTTATAACACCGGTGCAAAAGACTGGAAGTACAACAACGATTACGTGGATAGTTCTGATGCTTATCGGCATAGCAAGTGGCTCTCCATGATGGAGAAGCGCTTGAAGATCGCAAAGAAGCTCCTTAATCCGAAGGACTCCGTTCTGATCGTAACCATAGATGAAAAAGAATATCTGCATCTCGGTTGCTTGCTGGAAGAAGTATTTTCTGAAGCAAACATACAGATGGTAAGCAGTGTTATCAATCCTAAAGGAGCTGCAAGGCATCAGCAATTTGGTAGAACGGATGAGTATTTGTTTTTTGTTCAATTTGGAGAATCCAGTCCGGCACCGTTGCCGTTATCTAACGAGTGGAAGATATCTGAAGATAAAAGAGCTTCCCGTTTGAGGTGGAAGGAGCTATTGCGTTCGGGTTCACATACAGCAAGAGCAGATAGCCCAAATCAGTTTTATCCTGTTTTTATTTGTAATACAGATGAAGGGCCGATATTTCATTCTGTGGGAGAATCGTATTATGGCTCAAATAAGTCAGAAATAATCGCGCCGGAAGGTTGCGTTGCGGTCTGGCCTATACGTGCAGATGGCACAGAAGGTAACTGGCAGATAAGCACCGAAAACCTGAGGGCTTTTATAGAGATTGGATATGTAAAATTAGGGAATTGGAGAGGTGAAAATACTGCCATCACATACTTGGCAAAAGGAGAAAGAGAAAAAATATCCAAAGGTGCATTTACGATTATAGGTCATAGACAAGACGGTTCTATTATTACGGACGATGATGCCTATATACCTAAGTTCATACCGGGAACACAATGGCGCATAAAATCACATAATGCTGAGCAAGGTGGTACAAACCTGCTTAAGGAATTCTTCGGCTCAAGCAGGTTTACTTTTCCGAAATCATTGTATGCTGTTCACGATGCGATTAGATTTTTCGTTGCTAATAAGCCAAATGCGCTTGTTATTGATTTCTTTGCAGGATCAGGCACAACGCTTCATGCGATAAATCTTCTTAATGCTGAGGATGGAGGTAATCGGAGATGTATTTGTGTGACGAACAACGAATTGAGGAAAGAGGAAAGTGACAATTTAACTGAGAAAGGGTTCAAACCGGGAGAACCAGAATGGGAAAAACTCGGAATTGCAAAATATGTTACATGGCCAAGGATAAAGTGTAGTATCAAAGGTCAAGATGTTAATGGAAATCCTTTAGAAGGCGATTACACAACATATAAGACAAGCACGGAAGAAAAAGATAGAAATATTGTTCAGATAGGATTTGTGAGTGAAATTTCCTCTTTGAAAATAGGCGAAAAGAAAAAACTTGTTTCAATTTTGTCTAATAAGAAATTACCTCAGACACTCTTGTCTCGAGAGTCGAAATACATAGTATCAGATAAGGCTAAGCATACTGCGTCAATTTTAATAGATGATACAGCCAGTGAGGAATGGTTGGAAGCTTTGGAAGGAATGGATCATATAACAGATTTTTATATTGTTACATCCAACAACAAGCTTTTTAAGAGCCTCAAGGATAGCATTAAAGAAATGTTTGAACCGATATCAACTCAAGTGCCTGTTGTTATGCCAATGAAAGACGGCTTCAAGACAAACGCGGCCTTCTTTAAACTGAGCTTCCTCGACAAAACCTCCGTTGCTCTCGGCAGGCAGTTCCGTGAACTGCTTCCGGTGCTCTGGATGAAGAGCGGAGCCATCGGAAGATGTCCGGTGCTCGAAAACGATGAGCTTCCTGAGATGCTCATTCTTCCAAAGAACAAGATGGCAATTCTGATAGACGAAATATATTATTCCGAGTTCGATGCAGAGTTAAGTCAGCATCCGGAAATCCAGACAGTTTTCATAGTAACTGATTCAGAAACGGCATACCGGTCGATGATCCGTACTTACGATGGCAAAGACTGCTATCAGCTTTATAGAGACTATCTGGATAATTTCAGAATCAACACAGGGAGATAACCATGAGAGTAGAATTATTCCCTTTTCAGAAAAGAGCGCTTGCTGATATCCGTATGAAGACTGCGGAAGCAATGGGCAGCTATCACAGAACACATGCGCCGCAGGTGGTTTCTTTTACTGCACCGACAGGAGCTGGAAAGACGATCATCATGTCTGCGATGATTGAGTCTATTCTTTTCGGCGATGAACAATATATGGAGCAGCCGGATGCAATCATCGTTTGGCTTTCAGACTCCCCACAGCTTAACGAGCAGTCAAAACAAAAGATCGACTCAAAAGCTGATAAGATCAAGCTGTCGCAGTGCGTTACAGTTTCTGAGGAATCCTTTGATAAAGAGGTATTTGAAGACGGGCATGTTTATTTCCTGAATACGCAGAAGATGTCGGTTACCTCCAAACTCACGAAAAATGGCGATGGCAGGACTTATACGATCTGGCAAACGCTTGCGAATACTGTCCGGGAAAAGAGCGACCGGTTGTACTTTATCATCGATGAAGCGCACCGTGGCATGCAGGGACGCGAGGCAAGCAAAGCCACCACGATCATGCAGAAGTTCATCAAGGGCAGTGATTCGGATGGCATTCCGCCCATGCCGGTTGTCATCGGTATGTCCGCTACCACGCAGAGATTCAATGCGCTGGTCGAAGGCACATCCTCTACAATTCACAAATCTATCGTGACGACGGATGAGGTGCGAGCTTCCGGTCTATTAAAAGACAGGATCGTTATTACCTATCCGGAAGAAGGCACGGTCAATAATGATATGGCCATTTTGCAAGCTGCTGCGGATGACTGGAAGGAAAAGTGGGAGCACTGGACGCAGTATTGCTTTGAGCAGCACTACGCCTATGTAAATCCGATCTTGATCATTCAGGTTTTGAACGGAACCGGTGATGCTCTGACGGATACCAATCTGGACGACTGTATTGCAAAGATCGAGGAACGTACCGGCTTTAAGCTGGAAAGTGGACAGGTGGTTCATACTTTCGGTGGCACGACGGCCACATTGACCGTCAATGGGCTCGACGTGCGTTATGAAGAGCCTTCTAATATCGCCGAGGACAGAAATATCCGCGTGGTATTCTTCAAAGAGAATCTTTCCACCGGATGGGATTGCCCGCGAGCAGAGACCATGATGTCCTTTAAGCATGCTAATGATGTCACCTACATAGCGCAGCTTCTCGGTCGAATGGTAAGAACACCGATGCAGATGCATATTCAGGTGGACGACGTTTTGAACGACGTGCATCTCTATTTGCCGTACTTCAATAAGGATACCGTCAAGGACGTTGTGGAAGCCTTGCAGAGCACGGAAGGCGGAGATATTCCGACCGATATTTATGGCGAGCCCCTGTCTGGAAAGAAATTTGAAACGCTGACTGTCAGGCCGAAGAAGAAAAAGGAAGAGCAGCAGATACCGGGACAGATGACTTTATTTGATGTGTTCTCTGGGCAGAACACAGGCGAACAGCAGTCTGCGGAAGCAACTTCGGAGCCAACTGGCAACACGACTCCGATAGCACAGCCTCAATCTACTGGAGGAGAAGCACAGCAAGCAGAAACGCCAGAACGGAGCCAGACACAGCCGAGCACAGATACAACACCTCCTGCCCAGTCTACACCGGTTACTCCACAGTCCTCTGGTATGGCAACACCGTCCGAGAATAATACTGCGGGAAGTCAGCAGGCGGTTCAGACGGAAACTTCTGAAGAGGAAGATCTGTTTGACCGTGAAGAGGTTATGAAGTTTATAAATGATGCAGGTTTGCTTTCCTATGATGTCAGAGCGCTTAGGATCACTGACTACCTAAAATCTCTGTATAAAATGGCACATCTTCTTACGATGACCAAATTGCACCGTGAGGCGATCCGGGAGGTTCAGGATGAGATTGTTGAGATGATCCACAGCTATGTGGAAGGCCTCAAGGCAGATGGGAAATATGATGACCTTGTTCAGCAGGTCAAGCAGTTCAAATTGGCGACCCAGATTTTTGATGCGTTCGGCGAGACTGTGGACAACTATTCTGTTCATGATTTGTTTACGACGACCGATATAGATATTGAACGTCAGTTCCAAATTGCCGATGTGAAGTTGGGACGTGAAGGCATTGGTGTGGTATATGGCAATAAGTATGGCGACCTCAGTGACCTCACGGCTTTTAAGATAGACGTCATTCTTTTTGTTGCTGACGAGAACTGCATGAACAGACTTCATACCTATGCGGAAGACCGGTTCCACGGACTGAATGATGATTATCGCAGATATATTGCCACTATCAACTCAGAGAAAATCCGCAGAGATTACGACAGCATCGTCTCTGATGGTGATGTGGTCAGCAAGCATAACTTCCGCCTTCCAGAGACAATACAGGTTCCACATGAGGCTGGTGGCAAAGAATACCGTGATCACTTGTTTGTTAGTGATACCACGGGAACAGCGAAACTGAAGCTAAACGGCTGGGAGGCTGATCTGATTGCAGAGGAAGAAAAGCGGCAGGATTTTGTCTGCTGGATTCGCAATCGCTCCAGAGCGTCATGGGCACTGTGCATTCCCTATGAAATCAACGGAGAGATTAAACCAACTTATCCCGATTTTATCATAGTGCGTGAAGATGAGCGCCTTGGCTATGTGATCGATATCCTTGAGCCACACAGTGCAGACTTTAAGGACAATCTTGGAAAGGCTAAAGGTTTTGCAGAATACGCAAGACAGAATCCGGGTGTCGGTAGAATCCAGCTTATCCGTATGGGTAAGGATGCAGCGGGAAGAAATCAGTTCAGACGACTAGATATGTATAAAACAGCAATCCGTGAAAAGGTTTCTTGTGCGATAAACACAGATGAGCTAGATCATATCTTCGATACAGATGGTGTCATCGAGTAAGAATCATAATATCTAGGTATTTTCACAACATCTAGAACTTCGATACTTTTGAAGCAAAGTTGGATAATAACAAACAAAACCTTCCACAGAATTCATCTCCCCACTGGATGAAATCTATGGAAGATTTTGTTTTAGGAGGCTATGAATGTGCAAGCTGTGATATAGTTGCATCTTCATAGGCGACTAAAACAAGGGAAGTGCAGAGGGGAGCAATCTCCTTTGACGCTAGGTTTCCAACAGGGCAGAGTGTGGCGGTAAATGCTTTTCTGCGGCAGTAGGACAGGCGGATTTTGTGACGTGAGTTACGACACAAATGCGGGATTTTTGACAAGCAAAATCCGATTATCCGGAAAAGGCAGCAGAGGGTACGGTTTCTTACGGAGAAAAGAAGTAATGGAGGTGAGATATTAAAATGGCTGACGCAGAAGATGATGGCCACATTGTATGATGTTGGTACCAATACAATCAATTATCATATAAAAAAGATATTCGAGGATAGTGAGCTACAGGAAGAGCCAGTTATTCGAAAATTTCGAATAACTGCTCCTGATGGAAAAAGTTACAATACAAATCACTATTCCTTGGAGATGATCATTGCCGTAGGCTTTAAAGTCAATTCTGAGCGTGCCGTACAGTTTCGTAAATGGGTAAACCAGATCGCCAAGGACTACACCATCAAAGGCTGGGTGATGGATGATGAACGTCTAAAACGAGGAACGTATCTGACAGAGAAGTATTTCGACGAGCAGTTAGAGCGCATCCGTGAGATCCGTTCCAGCGAAAGAAAGTTCTATCAGAAGATCACTGTGCAGAAGTTAAGCGTTATTCACTGCCCGCCACTATCGAGAGTGGCGGGCAGCTGCCATATAAAAGCACCTTGCATGATATAGGTGGAAAAAACCTTATACCGACTTGTTCCCATAGACTTCGATGGCCAAGACCTTGATATGGATGTCAATTTTGCCACAGATTGCACCTGATTGCAGCTGTGAATGTGCGGTTTCAGCAGCAGCGGACATGTTTCCGTTTTGACAGGATATGTCCCCTCCTTACTGGACACCCAGTAAGGAGTTTTTTTGACAGCGATCCCTCTTCCCTTCCGCTCTTTGGACTGGACTTTGGGGAGATCCTTTCCCGTTCCATCCTCTGCCTGTCCATGGCACTACCCCATGGCTGCTTTTTTCTTCATCCATTCCAGCAGATAATCACGGAAAAGACAGGCTGCCTTTGTCTTGCGGACCTGCGGATTGCTTACAAGGTAGATCATCTGACCGCTGATCTCTTCCTTCAGTGTCCGGCTCACGATGTCGGGATGCGGGTACAGGGCATCGGCATAGTCATAGCCTATGTTGATGGCTTTGTTGTGAAGGAGAAGTGTGCGGATGATACTTTCATCCGCTGTTTCCGCAAGAATGTGGATCTTCCTTCCGGGCGCGAGGAAGTACTTGTCGATATTGTGACGGAAGCAATCGTAGGCACGGCCTTTGCTGATGATGGTCTGCCCGTCCAGATCGTCATAGGTCAAGGCAGGGAGCTTCGCCAGCGGATGCGATCTGTGCATCCGTACACTGTAATGGCTGAAAAAAAGAGGGTCTCCTTCGAAGCGCGTCTCATCCAGTGGTCCCGCCGTGATGGCAAAGCTGCACTGCTGCGATGCCAATGCAGCTATAGCATGGGCATCTGTCGTATCTACTACACTTAAAATGATAGAAGGATAGGCCTCGTGAAAGTCTTCGATCAGGGAGGCTCCGAGATAGGCGAGTACATGATCGAGCGCATAAATGGTGACTACGCTCTGGGACTTAGCTGCCAGCGTGCGGAGGCTGCGGATGGCATCGTATTCCTCCAGAAGGCTTTTGGCATGCGGCAAGAGAGTCGTTGCATAGTCCGTGGGAATAACTCCTTTTATGCTGCGGATAAAGAGCGGCTGACCAAGCTCTTCCTCGAGCAGGCGGATCACCTTGCTTACGCCTTGGCGCGAGACATAGAGGGTGTCTGCCGCTGTTTTTATATTCTGTGTCTGATAGACGGTCACGAAGTATTGCAGCTGTTTTTGATTCATAGAGCACCTCCTGTTTTCATTATAGTGCAACCATATGGTTGCTTCAATCATCTCATTTTTTTCTTTTTCCGGCGGCATGCCTCACGTATAATAACGCCTAGAAAAGGAGGATTCACATTCTATGAAAATCACACAGATCCGCAGTGCAACCAATCGCCTGGTATACGCCGGCAAAACATTTCTCATCGATCCGTGGCTTGCCCCCCGGCATGCCTTCAGCTTCATCGACGTTCCCGGCCGCCCCTACCATATTCCTGACCCGATGAAGGAGCACCTGCCGATGCCATTCTATGACCTTCCCATCTCTGCCAGCGAGGTCTTGCAGGATGTCGACTATGTCATCGTCACGCATCTCCATCCCGATCACATCGACATGTCCGTCACAGACGGTACAGTCGGCGCCCCGCTGGATAAGAGAGTCCCCATTTTCTGCCAAAACGAGGATGATGCGGCTGTGCTGAAAAGATCCGGATTTCAGGATATCACCATCCTTCCTAAGGAAGGAATCAGAGTAGGAGATGCCACCATTCGTCAGGTCCCGGCTCTCCATGGCACGTATATCCCCTGCGGAAACGCCATGGGTGTCCTCTTTGAAGCCAAAGAGGAAAAAACATTCTATCTGGCCGGCGATACCATCTGGTATGAGGAAGTAGCTGCAACCATTAAGAAATACCAGCCGGAAGTGATCGCCCTCAATGCCTGTGCGGCTGAGACTCTTGAGAATGGCCGTCTCATCATGAATGATGAAGATGTCTGGAATGTGTCGCTTGCCGCTCCTCATGCCCGGCTTTATATCACGCATATGGATAACGTGGCACACGCAGCCCTGACTCGGTATATGATGCGCGGCCGTCTGGCTTCTCGCGGCATCGTCAATTACGATATGCCCCTCGATGGCGAAAGTGTGGAATATCTTTCTGACGAGCCTCTTTGCGCCGAATGAGCGATTGAGCGAGGTCATGCCGGAGCGATAGGAAAGGCCGCTTTCTCTCACTCCTACCGATTTCCTCTCATATGGAGTATAATGAAAAGGATAACTATACATCTTCCATTTATGATAGGAGAAATCATATGAGAAAAATCATTCTTACCGGCGACCGCCCGACCGGCCGCCTTCATGTCGGCCACTACGTCGGCTCCCTGCGTGAGCGTGTCGAGCTGCAGAACTCCGGTAAATTCGACGACATCTACATCATGATCGCTGACGCGCAGGCGCTCACGGACAACGCGGACAATCCGGAGAAGGTCAGAAGAAATGTGCGCGAGGTCGCTCTCGACTACCTCGCTGTCGGCATCGATCCCTCGAAGTCCTGCATCTTCATCCAGTCCATGGTGCCTGAGCTCACCGAACTCACCATGTACTACATGAACCTCGTCACCGTTTCTCGTCTCCAGAGAAACCCGACTGTCAAAGCGGAGATCCAGCAGAAGAATTTCGAAGCCAGCATCCCGGCCGGCTTCCTCTGCTACCCTGTCAGCCAGGCGAGCGACATCACGGCCTTCAAGGCCACCCATGTCCCGACCGGCGAAGACCAGGAGCCGATGCTCGAGCAGACACGCGAGATCGTCCGCAAGTTCAATGATATCTATGGCGAGGTCTTGGTCGAACCAGACATCGTCCTTTCTACAAACAAGGCCTGCCTGCGCCTGCCCGGCACCGACGGCAAAGCGAAGATGAGCAAGTCCATCGGCAACTGCATCTACCTCGCTGATTCGCCGAAGGATATCGAGACGAAGATCATGTCCATGTTCACCGACCCGACCCACCTGCGCCGTGACGACCCGGGGCATGTGGAAGGAAATCCCGTCTTCACCTACCTCGATGCATTCAGCAGTGATGAACACTTCGCAGCCTTCTGCCCCGAGTACAGCTGCCTTCAGGAAATGAAGGATCACTACACGAGAGGCGGCCTCGGCGACGTGAAGGTGAAGCGCTTCCTCAATAACGTCATGCAGGAGACCCTCCGCCCCATCCGCGAACGCCGCGAATACTGGGAAGCCCATCTGGAGGATGTCCAGGATATCCTGAAGGCCGGCTGCGAAAAAGCGGAAAATACCGCAGCCAAGACCCTCGCTGAAGTCCGCCGCGCGATGCGGATCAATTATTTCGAGGATGGAAATCTGCTGAAATAAGGTGAAGGGGTTCAAGAAAATGAGGAATGAGGGTGGCGGCTTCGCCGCATTCATTCCTCATTCCACTTTTATCCCTCCTTCCTTTGGAAGGAGGTGCCCCGAAGGGGCGGAGGTTGGCTCTCGATGCGGTTTTTCACACGCGGGGATGCCAACCCGGCCTCGCTTCGCTCGTCTGCTCCTTCTAGAGGAAGGGGCGAGAATGATTCTTGATCGGGCATCGCCCTTTATATAATTTGACGCGAAGCGTCGCACCTCTTAGCCTTCCCCATTGGGGAAGGGGGACCGCGGAGCGGTGGATAGGGTGCTTTCGTAAATCGTCGACTTGAGACGCATTTTCCCACTCTCTTTCATGCCGCCTGTGCCCTATCCGCCCCTTCGGGGCACCTTCCCCTCGAGGGGAAGGCTGACGATACGAGGATACCGTCATCTAAAATGCGGCGAAGCCGCCACGAGAGCCCTGAACCTTGAACCCTAAACCCAAATCACCAGTCACTCCCAATACAAAAAGCCAGAACACGCATTCAGTGTGTTCTGGCTTTTTTATTGGCGGGAAAGCCGCACCGTCATTTCTCATTTCACCCACCGCCGGAGCACGCCCGCAAGTCTTGCCATATCGAGAGGCTTGGCGATGTGCTCGTTCATGCCGGCATTCTTGGCACGGACGACGTCTTCGGTGAAGGCATTCGCCGTCATGGCGAGGATCGGAAGTGTTTTGGCATCCCTCTCGGGAAGGCGGCGGATCGCTCTGGTGGCTTCATAGCCATTCATGACAGGCATCTGGATATCCATGAAGACGAGCTGGTAGTAGCCCGATGGATGGGAGGCGACCTTGTCAACGCCGTCTTGTCCATTCATTGCCGTCTCGACATCGGCGCCTGTCATTTCGAGGAGCTCCTGCGCGATTTCACGGTTCAGGGCATTATCCTCGACGACAAGGATGCGACGGCCGGCCAGCCGCAGGCTGCTGAGCGCCAGGACGCCTGTCTCTTCCGATGCCTTGCTTTCCCCTTCGGCGCTCGCTTTCAGCGCAGTGAGGAGGCGGGAGCGGAAGAGGGGCTTCGTGATGAAGTCATCGGCCCCTGCCTCGCGGGCTTCTGTTTCGATCGCCGCATAGTCATACGCAGACTGTATGATGATGGTGATGCCTGCGCCGACGATCTTCCGAAGCCGCCGGACGGTCTCTATGCCGCCCATTCCGGGCATTTTCCAGGCGATGATGATGGCGTGATAGTTTTCATGCACTGCGCGAAGGGCTTCTGCCTTGGCGATCGCCTCCTCGCCGGAGATCGCCGCTTCTCCATGAAGGCCGATGTCCTTTAAAATGCCGACAGCGCTCTCACAGGAAAGGGCATCGTCATCCACGATGAGGATGGGACGATGAATGAGATGGCTCAGATCATCGATCTTTTCTTCCTGTCGTTTGAGGTAGATGGTGATCGTGAAGGTGCTGCCCTTCCCCGGCGCGCTTTTGACGGAGATCGTGCCATTCATGAGGCGCGCGATGTTCTGTGCGATGGGCATGCCAAGGCCGGTGCCCTGGATCTGGCTCGTTCGCTTATCATCGGCACGGATGAAAGGCTCGAACATGATCTTCTGGAAGGAATGGGTCATGCCGATGCCATTGTCTTTGATGATAAATTCATAGTACCCGCCCCCTCTGGCTTCTGTCGGGATCTCCCGGATCGAGAATCCGATCCTTCCGCCGTCCGGCGTGTACTTGATGGCGTTCGACATGACGTTCATGAGGAGCTGCCGGAGGCGCAGGCTGTCGCCCCGCACTTTTTCGTGTGTGATTTTCGAAATGTGCATATCGAGCCGGTGTCCGTGCTTCTCGATCCCCGGGCGGCTGATGGTGACGATATTGTCCACAAGATCAGACAGGTTGAATTCCTCTTCATTCAAAGAGATCTTCCCATTTTCGATACGCGCCATGTCGAGGACTTCATTGATGAGCTCCAGAAGATGGTGGCTCGCCTGCGTGATCTTCCCCAAGCAGTCTTTGACGCGCTCCTTATCATTGATGTGCGCACCGGCGATGGCTGTCATGCCGACGATCGCATTCATAGGCGTGCGGATATCATGAGACATGTTGGACAGGAATTCGGTCTTGGCCTGATTCGCACGGTTCGCTATCTGACAGGCATCACGCAGTGCATCATGGGTGCGGATCTCCGAAAGCTTCTCTTCTGTGGTGTCCTGAGAGATCAGAAGTATTTTCTTGGCCCTGCCGTGTTCCCACTGGATGGGGGAGCAGGACAGGGTCTTATATCGCTCCGTATTCTTTTCTCTGTACTCGAAGCGGAAAATGCTCTCCGGTTGCGAAAGCCTTTCCCAGAGATAGGCGGGCGAGATCATGTCCTCAAAGGAGCTCTCGCTCTCCTCCAAGGTGCAGTAGTTTTCTCCCATGGCACGCATAAAGTCGTGATACGTCCCCTTTGGAGGATAGTGCGCCTCGGACTTCATGCTGTAGAAATCATAGGTATCCTCTGCCAGATCGCAGACCGCGTAGCAGTCTATGAGCTTCAGTGTCCCCTGCAGCAAGAGGTCGATCTCGTCCTTCTTGTGCATGAGCTCCTCGATGCGCTCCGACTCTTTCTTGACCTCCGTGATGTCGCGGACGAAGACAAGCAGTCCCGTCGAGCCATCGTCACCCTCATCATAAATGAGCGTATTTCTCACCCAGCGGATGTCTTCTCCGATACGGATGCGGCAGTCGAGGCAAAATTCTCGATTTCCCAAACGGATCTGGCGCAGCAGATACTCACTGCTGTACAGCAGTGCCATGGCCGTCCTGTCCTCCTCACAGACAAAACGGTCGATGTAGATCTTCACCAGCTCTTTCCAGCTGCTGCCCGTTTCCCATTCCGCGAAGAGGGAGTCATCCTCCTTGAGCGAGGCGAATGTGCCTTCATTGAGATCCACGTAGTATTCGGAAAGATTCGCTGTCGTGAACGCGCGATGGAAGGCATCGCTGCGCCGCTGCTTCTGCTCAAGCCGCTTTTCTTCGTCGATATTGAAGAAAACGCCCGCCATGCGCCGGGGCGTCCCATCCTGACGGCGGATCGCTTCTGCATTGTCTCGGAACCAGTGGTACACGCCCGAGGCATCCTTCACGCGGTAGTCCATTTCAAAGCGGGGCATGCGTCCCCATGCGACATTCTCTACATTGCGGAAGACCCGCGGCGCATCCGCCGGATGCACAAGGTCTGCCCACGCCTCCCATGTATTCGGGAAATCTGACTCGTCCTGAAAGCCGAGCATCTGACGGAAGGCCTGGTTGTACACGATGCCCTTGAACTTTCCTTCCTCATCATAGTCAGTGTACCAGAAGCCTGCATGGAGCGTATGTGTCACGACCTCCAGATTCTGATCCGACCAGTTCACCTGCACGGAAAGGATCCAGATCCTTTCGCCATCCTCCCTGACTGTGTCCATCTTGTAAAGGGAGGTCTTCAGCGGCAGACCGCCCTTCATCATGAGGACAGCCTCAGCCCTTCCCTGAAAAGAGGCAAAACGCTCTCTATCGGAAAAGAGCAGCAGCTTCCTGCCGAAAAGCGTGCCGAGACTCACGCCGGAGATCTCCCGGAATTCTTCCAGGCTATAGTCCAGTAGGTGAAGGAGGTAGTCGCTGACCCGCGTGATGGTGAGCGCCTCATCATAGGTACCTGCGAGAAGCCCGACTGCATGGTTTGCTACGAGTGCCTCCCGGAGCGCCGCATTGACCTTGTCACTCGTCTTCATCCACTCGCCTTCTCCGCTGTCCAAAGCGTATGTCATGGTGATCCGCCGCAGCGAATCCCGGCGCGTGCTGCTAGTCGGATCGTACAGCACCTGCTCTATGATTTCATGATCCATCAAGACCCCTCCTCCGGGTGATATATTTTCCGAGAACGCTGATCGCATCGGTATCCTATATAATCAGCATTTTCTTACCATTATACCATGATGAACCCAGAAAGCGAAAATGACGGCTGCTTTCCCATGAGGCAGGGCGCCGGGTGAGGAGGACGCCATGTATACATATTTTCAGGAGATCCGCCGCTGTGATGGGATCTGCGCTTCGCCCAAGGCCCCCCTTCCCCCTCCTTCGTCCTTACGTTATAATATATTTAATGAAACTCTTATTTCTCAAAAGGAGGCTTCTTTATGGAAAAAATACATATCAACCTCGGCAAGGATTCCTACGACATCGTGATCGACAGCGGGCTCATCCGCCACGCAGGAGATGCGGTCTCTTCCCTCACGGGTGCGCATGATGCGGCCATCATCACAGAGGATGGGATCGATCGCCTCTACGGCATGGATCTTGTGAAATCCCTCGAATCCGCTGGCATCCGCACCCAGATGATCGTCGTCCCCTCGAGTGAGAAATCGAGAAGCCTCTCCATCGTGAACCGCGTCTACGGCGCGCTCGTCGACTTCGGCCTGCCCTCCGACGGCGTACTCATCGCACTCGGCGGACGCGTCGTCGGTGACATCACCGGCTTCGTCGCAGCCACCTACCACCGCGGCATCGCATACATCCAGTTCCCGACATCCGTGCTCTCGCAGATCGGCAGCGCCATCGGCGGCAAGATCACGCTCGACATCACGGCGGGCAAGAATCTCGTCGGCGCCTTCTATCAGCCGCGCGCCGTCTATATCGACCCCGGCATGGCAAAGACCCTTCCCAGAAAATACCTGCACAATGGCATGGGCGAGGCCGTGAAGCTCGGCTGCGTCTGTGACAAGGAGCTCTTCGAGCTTTTCGAAAAAGCCCATTCCGACATGGATCTCCTGCGCGTGCTGCCGGAGATCATCCGCCGCTGCTGCACCATCAAGGCGCACTATGTAGAGATCGACCCCACCGGCAAGAAGGAGCGCCGCCTGCTCGACTTCGGACACACCATCGGCGGGGCCATCGAGCGCTGCTGCCGCTACGATGACAAAACGATCACCCACGGCGAAGCGACAGCGATCGGCATGTACCTCGTCACCAAGCGCGCCGAGCTTCTCGGGCTCACCACCCGCGGCGCCACGAGCCGTCTCGAGTACGTCTTGAAATCGCTGTCTCTCCCCACGGAGACACACATCGCTCCCGAGATCCTCGCTGCGGATATGGCCAAAAGCAAGCATGTCAAGGAAGGGAAGCTCCAGCTCGCCCTCATGAAGGAGATCGGTCAGGGCTTCCTGAAGGAAGTGACGGTCGAAGAGCTTGCCAAGTATGTGAAATAAGGACGGGGATCAGGATACCAGGTGACATCTTCTCCTCGAGGGGAAGGCTGACGATACGAGAATACCGCCATCTAACATGCAGCGAAGCCGCCACGAGAGCCTTGAGCCCTAATTACCAGTCAACACACTCCTCTTT
>ERZ773165.657-NODE-657-length-24570-cov-19.954314_pt1 | contig 24570 bp, 21 predicted proteins | sample MGYA00581003_ERZ773165 | MGnify/ENA primary metagenome ERZ773165 (study PRJEB29015, sample SAMEA2737817) | human gut metagenome | biome: human gut; feature: human-associated habitat; material: faeces | place: China | collected 2012 ... | reverse complement strand
TGGAAGGCAGTGAGCGACAAGTGCCGTGAGTCTTTGGCTTTTGTTGCACAGGCTCAGTAACTTTAAAAATAGGAGAGTAACAAGTATGAGTGAACAGGAAGAAAAGAAAGATATAAATTTCCAAGTGGTAAACGAGGGCTTCTCTACCCGAGAGGCTATTGAGGAGGCCAAGCGCTGTCTGCACTGCAAGATTCCGCAGTGTCGCAAGGGCTGTCCTATAGAGAATGATATCCCCGACTTTGTACACGAATTGTCCATGGGCAATATGGGTGCGGCGATGAGCATCATCAATGCCAAGAGCAACCTGCCTGCCATCTGCGGCCGTGTGTGCCCTCACGAGAAGCAGTGCCAGGGTCACTGTGTGCTGGGCAAGAAGGGCAAACCGGTGCAGATAGGCAAGTTGGAGCAGTTTCTCGCCGACTTCGATACCAAGATGAATCTCTCTCGTGAGCGCTTGCCACAGAAAACTCGTGGCAGGGTAGCCGTCATCGGTTCAGGACCTGCAGGTCTGACCGTAGCGGGCGATTTGGCTCGCCAGGGCTTCAATGTAACCATCTTCGAGGGACAGGCAGAGCCGGGCGGTGTGCTGATGTATGGCATTCCTGAGTATCGACTGCCTAAGAGCGTGGTGCGCGATGAGGTGAGCAAGATTGAGGCATTGGGCGTACAGTTTATCACCAACAGCATGGTGGGTGAGAACAATGTTACCATCGACAGCCTGTTCCGTGCCGGCTATGATGCTATCTTCATGGGCACGGGTACCAGTGTGCCACAGAACATGGATTCCACACCGGGCAGCAAGCTCCATGGTGTGAGCCAGAGCACCTACTTCCTGCACAATGTGAATGCCTATAATGAGGGTGCCTTGACTAGAGAGATGGTGCCTCTGCGTGATGGCGAGAAGGTAGGCGTCATCGGCGGTGGCAATGTGGCGATGGATGCCGCTCGTACCGCTATCCGACTGGGAGCCGACGTAACTGTGCTCTATCGCAAGACCCAGGAAGAGATGCCTGCCATCCAGAGCGAGTATGAGGAGGCTGTGAAGGAAGGAGTGAAGTTTGAGTGGAAGACCACCGTAGAGGCTTTCCTCAAGGGCAAGAATGGTAGACTCGGCAGCTGTGTGCTCAATACCCCAGAGGGCGAGAGAGTGGAGAAGTTCGACCGCATCTATCTGGCCATCGGTTCTCGTCCAGCCAATCGCATCGTGTCTACCACGGCAGGTATCGAGGTAGATGAGAAGGGCTATGTCAAGGTGGTGGAACGTCCATACGGTATGACCACTCGCCGAGGCGTATTTGCCGGAGGTGATGTGGTGCATCGTCCTCAGACTGTGGTTCTTGCGATGAAGGCAGCCAAGGAGGTGGCACAGGGCATCGCCCAGTATGTGGATGCCATCAAGCTCTTGGAAGAGGCCAAGCGCATTGAGCAGCAAGGCACCGTGGAATAGGTGCTTGCTTAAAATAATTGTTCAATTTATGCCACTTGATGGGCGAGCCACAGGAAACACGCCCATCTTGTGGATGGACAACGAGCAGGCTGTTATCTCTCCGCAATGGTCTATCCACTGCGCTGCTGGTACAAGCAACTACACCTTTATCTGGGGTATGGCAGGCGAGAACCTCGACTACACAGATATGCAGAAGATTAAGACTACTGATTTAAAATAAACAATACTACTATGGACAAAATGTTTTCACTTGAGGGCAAGATAGCTCTCGTTACCGGTGCTGCTTATGGCATTTGCTTCGCTATGGCGGAGGCTCTTTATAATGCAGGCGCTAAGATTGCGTTCAACTGCCGTTCACAGCATCACATGGATCAGGCTCTTGCCGACTATAAGGCTAAGGGTATTGATGCTCATGGTTATATTTGCGATGTTACAAACGAGGAGCAAGTTAAGCAGATGGTTGCCGACATCAAGAAGGAACTCGGTGTTATCGATATTCTTGTAAACAATGCAGGTATTATCAAACGTATACCTATGACAGAGATGTCTGTAGAGGACTTCCGTCAGGTTATCGATATCGACCTCAACGCTCCGTTCATCGTATCTAAGGCTGTTATCCCTGGCATGAAGGCTAAGGGCCACGGCAAGATTATCAACATCTGCTCTATGATGTCTGAGCTTGGTCGCGAGACTGTATCGGCTTATGCTGCCGCTAAGGGTGGCTTGAAGATGCTTACACGCAACATTTGCTCTGAGTTTGGCGAGGACAACATCCAGTGCAACGGCATTGGCCCTGGTTATATTGCAACTCCTCAGACAGCTCCTTTGCGCGAGCGTCAGCCGGATGGTTCACGTCATCCATTTGACAGCTTTATTGTTGCTAAGACACCTGCTGCACGTTGGGGTACACCTGAAGACCTTATGGGTCCGGTTGTTTTCCTTGCCAGCGATGCTTCAAACTTCGTAAATGGTCACATCCTTTACGTTGATGGTGGTATCTTGGCTTACATTGGCAAGCAGCCATAATGTATATGAATCTCATAATACTATTTAGTGCTAAGTGTGTGTAAAAGACACGGCACAAAGAAGAGTTAGCCCGGTTAGCTTGTTTATCAGCTTAACCGGGCTTTTCTTGTTTATAAAAAAAATAGGAGGTACAGCAAATTGGCAGCCATACCTCCAAATACTTATAATTTATTTATCTTTTGCAAGTCCAATTATTTGTTGTCTTTATTTTGTTCCTGCATCTTTTTCCTGACTTCGTCATTGCGTACCCAATAAATCTTCATCAAAGAGTTTGGCGATTTTCTGATGTCTTGCCATCAGCATTGTTTGGGTGTAAACCTCCTTGTTCAGAGGTAGCTTAATTTGTATGGTTGTGATGTTTTTTGCTAATGCAAGCCCATTGTCTACGCTCATCTTAACCTCTGAGACTTTCAGCATACGTTCCAATTCTTTGTACACTTTCAAAGCCACAAAACAGATGCATATATGAGCCTCGATGCGTTTGCGTGTAAAGTGAAACATGGGACGTATCTCTATCTTTGATTTGGCTATACGGAAAGCCCGTTCTACGTGCCAAAGGTTGTGGTATGCTGTGTATACATCCTGTATTGGTATATCCGTATTGGTGAGATATCCTTTTAGGCCGTCCCATTCACACGCGTCACGCTCCTCACCATACAAATCGAGTTGAGGATGACGGCGGGATTCTTCCTTGAAAATCCATTCCTTTGCTTCATTGACAAGATTTTCGACCTCATCTTCACTATATGCAACACTAATTGTTGCAAGTTCCTTCATCTTGCCACCGATTTTCTCAACAACAATAACTCAGATATTGCCGGATGGATATTTCTTTTTGCGTACAAACATAGTTAAAATACCTTTCGTGTCACCCAATATTAGGTGACACAAAGATACAAAATAATGTTTATCCACCAGTTATAAAATACGTGTTTTTTGAGTGACGAAGTCAGGAAAAAGGAACATCAGATAAGCCCATTGAGATTAATCTGAGTTGGAGTTTGTCTGGTTTTATGTGGAGAGAAGTTTATATGAAGTCTTATTAAATAAATAAGCAGATTCAAAGAAGCGTATCAAGACTTGTCGTTTGGTTTTGGTGCGCTTATTTTTTTGTTTTTTTTCTATAAGTATAATATCGGTATATTTTCTGTATATTGTATATTTTTTACGTTTATTTGCATTGTTGTTGTTTTTTTGATTTTTTTCCATAAAATGATTGCTGTTTATAAAAAAAATATATAACTTTGCAAAAAAAATATTGCTAACATCTTGATGATGTATTCGCAATATCAATTAAACCTATGAAATATTATAGATAAAGCATTTAATATAAACCGTATAAATCGTTCTAACAAAAGAATTAAACCATAAACACCATAAACGCATCCAGCAATGGGTGTAAAAATTCATAATTACATTAAACTTATTACTTTATGCAAAACAAACAAAAAATCGGCATAGGGGGGGTAATTGGTGCAGCATTTCTGTTGCCGTTATCAACCTTCGCTGCTGACAATGCCATTGGCAGCAATAGCACCAATGCTGTAAGTTTGCTGAAGCCCAAGGCCGAGACAGTTGCATTCGCCGATCAGCAGGCGAAGCATCAGAAAGTTACCGGTCAGGTGGTTGACGAAAACGGAGAAACTGTAATCGGAGCATCCGTTGTATTGAAGAGCAATCCCAAGGTGGGCACAGTAACCGACGCTGACGGTAAATTTATGCTTAATGTTACCAACACTAAGGACGTACTCGTCGTTTCGTATCTCGGCTATCAGTCGCAGGAGGTACCAATGAAGGGTAAAACCATCTTCTCCATCACTCTTAAGGAAGACGCCAAGCAGCTTGGCGATGTTGTGGTAACGGCTTTCGGTGCCACACAGAAAAAGGAGACCGTGGTAGGTTCGGTCCAGCAGGTTAAACCTGAGAGTCTGCGCGTACCTTCGGCAAGTATTTCATCTTCATTCGCCGGCCGTCTGTCGGGTGTCATCGCCACACAGAGTAGCGGTCAGCCTGGTGCCAACGGTTCTGACTTCTACATCCGTGGTATTGCCACCATTAGTGGTGCCAAGTCTCCGCTTATCGTTATGGATGGTATGGAGATTTCGCAGGACGACCTCAACCACCTCGACCCAGACGTAATCGAGAGCTTCTCTATCCTTAAGGACGCCTCTGCCACCGCCATGTATGGTTCGCGTGGTGCTAACGGTGTGCTCATCATTACAACAAAGAGCGGTCAAGACCTCGACCGTCCGAAGATTTCGTTCCGTGTGGAGGCCAACGTAACAATGCCTACATCAAAGCCTAAGTTTGTCGACGGTGCTCGCTTCATGGAGCTGTTCAACGAGGCTGTGACCAACGAAGGCACTGGCAACACTCTCTACACAGCCGAGCAGATTGCAAACACTCGCAATCATGTTAATGGCGAGGTGTTCCCTGATGTCAACTGGTATAAGGAGATGTTCAAGACAGCATCTTACAACCAGAAGGCCAACATGAACGTGCGTGGTGGTACAAGCAAGATTGTGTACTTCATGAACCTCAACGTGAGCCATGAGACTGGTATGTTGCGCAATCGCAGTAAGGAGTACTACTCTTACAACAACAACATCGACTACATGCGCTATGCTTTCCAGAACAACATCGACTTCAACATGTCTAAGTCGTCGAAGATCTCACTCCACCTCTATGCTGGTCTCGACAACATGCACGGTCCGCTTGCTGGCAGCAACGACATCTCTCGTTCTTTGAACGACCTCTACTCGCAGATGATGAACGCCAACCCGGTGCTCTTCCCTATCAAGTACGACAGCGAGGGCGACGAGTGGGTACACTGGGGCTATCGTCAGCTTGCCAACGGTGGTAACTTCAACCCTATGGCACGCCTCGTGAGCGGCTATCAGGACTCATTTGCAAGTACCATCACAGCCAACTTGAACTTTGACCAGAAACTTGACTTCATTACCAAGGGACTCGGCTTCCACGTGATGTTCTCATTCAAGAACTGGTCGAAGAGTACTACTTTCCGTTCGCTCAACTTCAACCACTACGAGCTGAAGAACTATACTCAAAACGAGGACGGCACATTCTCATATGTGCAGACTCCTAAGGGCGATCCGTCTAAGCCAGTGCTTAGCAACTCAGGTCAGAACGCCGGCGACCGTCGCTACTATGCTCAGGCATATTTCGACTACAACCGTTCGTTCGGCGACCATACCGTTACGGGTATGCTCCTTTGGAACATCAACCAGTACAGTTCGAACATGTATTCTGACAATGTGCTCGCTTCTCTGCCACAGCGCAAGATAGGTTTCGCTGCACGTGCCACATACGACTATAAGCACCGCTACCTCATTGAGTTCAATGCCGGTTACAACGGTTCGGAGCAGTTTGCCAAGGGCCATCAGTGGGGCTTCTTCCCATCAGTAGGTTTGGGCTATAACATCAGCGAGGAGAAATTCTGGGAGCCTGTGAAGAGCGTTATTTCAAACTTCAAGATCCGTGGTACTTACGGTCTTGTAGGTAACGACCAGTATGGCTACGAGCGTTTCATCTATCGTGAGGACGTAGCTCTCACCGGCAACGGTGGGTTCACAACTGGTTTGCCAGGCAACTTCGTTACATATTCAGGTCCGGGATGGAACCGTCTGCGCAACGAGAACGTGTCATGGGAGATAGGTCATAAGCTCGACCTCGGTTTCGACATGCAGCTCTTCAACGCTCTCGACATCACCTTCGACTGGTTCCGCGAGCGTCGTACCAATATCTTCCAGCAGAAGCTCTCTATACCTAACTACTTGGGAACTGCCAACACCAAGATCTACGGTAACCTTGCTGAGGTAATCAACAAGGGATTTGATATGGCTGTGAACTACAGCAAGCGTATCAATAACGATCTCTCAATCCAGTTCCAGGGTACATTCACCTACAACAACAACAAGATTTCGGTATACGACGAGGCTCCGGGCAAGCGCGAGGCTATGAAGAGCCAGGGTAAGAACGTCAACACAGTATGGGGTTACGTGGCCAACGGTCTCTACATCGACAAGGCTGACATCGCCAACAACCCGACATCGACCCTTGGCAACATCGCTATCGCTCCTGGCGACATCAAGTATGTTGACCAGCCCGACCGCGACGGCAATTATGACGGACGCATCACATCCGACGACCAGGTGCCATTGGGCGTAAGCGTTCCTAAGATTATCTACGGTTTCGGTCCGTCAGTAGGCTACAAGAACTGGGACTTCTCGGTATTCTTCCAGGGTCGTGGCAACGTGGCTCTCATGCTTAGCGACATCCAGCCGTTCGGTTCTTCTTACCGCCGTGGCGTATTGGAATTTATTGACGAGGACCACTGGAGTCCAGACAACCAGAACCCGAACGCCAAGTATCCGCGTCTGACCGACAACTACAACAACCACAACACAGTATCTTCAAGCTACTGGTTGCGCAACGGTAGATTCCTCAAGCTCAAGAACGCAGAGATTGGCTACTCGCTGAAGAACATGCGATTCTATGTAAATGGTACCAACCTGCTCACATTCTCACCGTTCAAGAAGTGGGATCCTGAGATGGGCGGTGGCAACTACACCACCAAGTATCCAACACAGATGACCGTTAACGTAGGTGTTCAACTCACAATTAATTAAAAAAACGATATGAAAATTCTAAATAAAGCAATCATAGGCTGTATGCTCGCTGCAGGACTCACGATGACATCGTGCGACTACCTTGACGTTATCCCCGACGAGACAACCACTGGCACCGACATGACCAAGGACCGCCAGGCAGCCCTCAACTATCTGTACTCTTGCTACGGATATTTGCCTACACCTAACGCCGGACCTACGTCGCTCGACTTCCTTACCGGTGACGAGGTGGTGACAGCTTTCGAGCATGAGACATTCGCCGCTTTCCCGAAGGGCAACTATTCTGCCTCAAACCCAGTGATTAGTTACTGGAACACTCTGTATCAGGGCATACGCCAATGCTACATGTTCCAGGACGAGCTTAACAAGACTGGCAACTTCCATGGACTGGCAGAAAAGGACCGCAACGACTACAAGGCACAGGTGACATTCCTCATCGGCTACTATCACTTCCTGCTCTCTCGCTGCTATGGTCCTATCATTCTTGTTCACCAGACTCCAGACCCAATGCTTCTGCCGTCTGACTATCAGGGTCAGGAGCCTTACGACGACTGCGTGAACTTCATTTGCGAGAAGTTCGACGAGGCTGCCAAGGGTCTTCCAGCAACACGTACTGGTGCTCAGGCAGGCGAATTCGGTCTTGCCACAAGCGTAGCTGCTAAGGCAATGAAGGCAAAGATGTTGCTCTATGCAGCTTCGCCTCTATTCAACGGCAACAGCAAGTTCTACTCTGAATTTAAGGACAAGAATGGCAACGCCCTTATGCCTTTGACATACGATGCCAACAAGTGGGAAAAGGCCGCCGCTGCATTCAAGGAGGCTATCGCCGCAGCCGAAACAGCCGGCTACCACCTCTATGATCGTGGCGACTGCAAGCTCAACAAGAACGGCTATCCTGCCGACCCAAACGTGCGTGCTTTACGCTATACCATCACCGACTACTCGGCTGAGGACGAGAAGGCTGGTGCCAACTCTGAGGTTATCTGGGCTGACTCACGTGGTGAGGGCTACTATGGATTGCAGAACAAGAGTATACCGTACATCAATGGTGGATGGGGATGGAATGGTGTGGCTCCTACTATTGCCATGCTTAGCCGCTTCTACACCAAGAACGGTCTGCCTATCGACCAGGACAAGACATTCGACTATGCCAACCGCTGGGATCTGGTAGAAGTGGACGAAGCACATAAGGACGAGGCTTATCCAGGACGCAAGACTCAGAAGTTCAACCTCGACCGCGAACCACGCTACTATGCTTGGGTTGCCTTCCAGGATGGCTACTACGAGATTCTGAGTGCTTCAAACAACGGTGCATATAGTGATGATGCCAACTACACACTCACTTCAGACAACACTCACGGTCGACTTATCTGCGACTTCGTGCTCGGTGGCAACTGTAGCCGTGGTGTAGACGCTAACTCTAAGCGTACCAGCAACTATTCACCGACAGGCTTCCTGAACAAGAAGTTCATCAATCCAGACCTCACAAAGTCGAAGACAGGTGCCGACTACACCAATACTCCATGGCCGCTCATACGTCTTGCAGAATTATATCTTGGCTATGCAGAATGCCTCGTTGAGACAAACCACCTTGACGAAGCTTGCACTTATCTTAACAAGGTGCGCACACGTGCTGGTCTGCCAGGTGTAAAGGAAGCATGGGAGCAGTTTGGCAAGGAGCCTGCAAAGGCTACTACCAAGGAAGGTCTGCGCGACATCGTGCGCAACGAGCGCATGAACGAGTTCTATCTTGAGAATCAGAACTTCTGGGATATGCGCCGTTGGTTGCTCGCCGAGAAATACTTCAACGTAAAGGTGAAGGGCTTGAACATCGACGCTGAAAATATCAACGACTTCGGTGAGGTTCAGGAGGTTGTATTCGAGCGTAAGTTCCAATCGCCTATGAACTACCTTATGCCAATCCCGTCTGCCGACATCAACCGTAACTACCACGTAGTACAGACTCCTGGTTATTAATAAAAAAGCATTGTTACAAATAAAAAGACACAATGATGAAAAAGACAATTATAAAAATGCTTATGGCTGTAGCTCTTGTTGGCACCGTAGCATCATGCTCTGATGACGACAATACAACACCGAGGGTGAACATCGAAGAGTCGACTGTCACCGTTGACAGCAAGCAGCCGGGCAAAGTGGTGTTCCACTGGACCACTCCAGAGAACGCAGACTTTTACTATATTAAAGTAGAGTATGACGACCCGGTTAAGGGGCATCGTGTACTCAACGCCAGCACTTATGCCGATTCTATTATGATTGACGGTCTGTATGCCAAGTATGGCGAACTGGCCTACTCGTTCACAGCAGTAAGCGAGGACGGCGGCGAGAAGGCTCTCTTCACAAAGACAGCCAAGGCTGGCTACGTGCCTGCCGACATCAAGGACTATGAGGTTGGACCTATCAGCCTTACAGCCGCACAGCTTTGGACCGACGACCAGGAGTCGTCAGAGGGTCCTATCGCTGCCCTCGTCGACGGTAACAACGGCACCTATTTCCACATGAGTTGGAGTGCGCCTTCTGCATGGCCTCACTACATCCGTGTAGACCTTGGCAAGAAGGTGAAGGGTGTCTCATTCTGGTACAAGGGACGTAACAACGGCAACAATGACAACCCGAAGAAGATGACCATCCTCGCAAGCAACAATGTTGGCGACAACCCTGATGCTGCCGGAGCATGGGAGATTGGCAAGCTCGGAAGCGATGTTCTGCCAAGCGGCAGAGCTCCTGAGTACACATCACCTGGATTGTTCAGCGAGACTGAGTTCCAGTATCTCTGGTTGCAGATTGAAGAGGCTTACTCTGGCAGCAACTGGATTGCTATGGCTGAGCTTACTGTAAAGGAAATGACTCGCTCGATTTACGACCCTGAGAACGAGCCAATCAAGTAGTCTAACTCAAGTATTCTTATGGCGAAACAAGCTCGTTAAGAATACAATAAAAAAGACTCCGTAGACAGCGGCTTGAAATATAGCCAATGTCTACGGAGTCTTTTGTTTTTTGAAATGTTTATGCCAACCCCGTATTCAGTAGGTTTTCTGAACTTTACTGCACGCGCAAGCGGTATTTGTCGGCATAGTAGATGCTCATCAGTCGGCGTGGCTTGTGTATGGTAGGAGTCAGGGCAAGAGCCACGTGTCCCATAGTGCGGCGCAGATTCAGCTCCTGACTTCGTCATTGCGTCACCCAAAAATTTTCGTCAAAAAGTTTGGCGATTTTCTGATGTCTTGCCATCAGCATTGTTTGGGTGTACACTTCCTTGTTCAGAATACGGATTTTTTGAGTGACGAAGTCAGGAGATTGTATTGATAAAATAAAAAAAATGTGTGTCAAAACTCGCAAGTTATGACACACACTTTTTTATTACTTCTTTTTTTATTATTTCTCTTTATTTTGTTCCTGCATCTTTTTAAGATGTTGCTCGTAGGCACGTGCCAATCCGCCTTCGCTCGTTTCCTTATACAAAGAAGGAAGGTCGTGGCCAGTCTGCTTCATCACCTTAACCACACGGTCGAACGATACAGTATGCGTGCCGTCGGAGAACGAGGCATATAGGTTGGCATCTAATGCACGTGTTGCTGCAAAGGCATTACGCTCGATACAAGGAATCTGTACCAGTCCGCAAACAGGGTCGCATGTCATACCAAGATGATGCTCAAGACCCATCTCGGCTGCATATTCAATCTGTGATGGACTACCGCCAAACAACTGACAGGCTGCTGCTGAAGCCATGGCACAAGCCACACCAACCTCGCCTTGACAGCCAACATCTGCACCTGAGATAGAAGCATTCTTCTTAACCACATTTCCAAAGATACCGGCAGTTGCCATAGCATGCAGTATGCGTGTATCGCTAAACTTGTGTCCCTTGGCAAGATGATACAATACGGCAGGCAATACGCCACAAGAGCCACATGTAGGGGCTGTAACAATTGTTCCACCAGATGCGTTCTCCTCGCTAACCGACAAGGCATAGGCATAAACAAGCGCGCGCGACTGCAACGACTGCTTATATCCGCTTGCCTTAACATAATATATAGGACCCTTGCGCGGAAGCTTAAGTGGACCAGGTAGTGCACCCTCGTGATCGATGCCACGCTCCACACTTAGCTGCATAGCCTTCCATACCTCCATAAGATAGTCCCAGATGTCTTCTTCCTCGCATTCGTCAACATACTCCCAGTAGTTGCGTCCGTGTTTTTCGCACCATGTCTGTATCTCATGCAGCGTGTTCTTCTGATATACCTCACGCTTGCTTGTAAGCCAACGTCCCTTTTCGCCTTCCGACAAAGCACCGCCACCAACGCTGTAGCAAATCCATTCGTCCATCTTTGCACCATTGGCATCAAATGATACAAACTTCATACCATTTGGATGGAAAGGCAAAAACACTTGTGGTTGCCACTCTATACGTAGTGGAGCTACAGGGCGAAGCACCTCGTCTATAGCAACATCGGTCATGTGGCCACGACCAGTTGCGGCCAGACTGCCATATAGTGTAACCTCAAACGAAGCCGCGTTGCGGTTGTGGGATACAAATACCTGCGCTGCCTTTTGTGGACCCATAGTATGGCTACTTGACGGTCCTTTACCTATTCGGTATATTTCTCTTAACGATTCCATTGCTTATATGTGAGTCTTTAAATAGTTCAAGATGTTAATATATTGTTGTTTATACAGTTAATGTTTTGTTGCTATTTGAGTAATTGTTTTGTTGTTTACAAAGTTACGACAAATTTATTGATAGCTTGCAAGGCGAACGGAATACAACTGTTAAATATTTGTTAAATATGATGTTTGGATATTTAGAATTTTCTATTTCTACGTTATTAACTATAGAAAGGGGTGAGAACCAAGCCTGTGTTTGGTGCATATCCTATATATATATAATGTGTAACTTGTTAAATAGGAGATAATGTTATGAAGAAGTATCTTTTAATAGTTATGGCCATTATGTTTATGGCGGCAACGTCGGCATATGGCACGCAGAAGAGTGAGAAGGTTATGTCGATTCAGCCTTTTAGCGTGCTAAATGTTCTTGGAAATCTGGAGGTTGTATACGAGCAATCGAAGACGTGTGAGGTGCGCCTTGTGGGCGATGCCAACGACATCAACCAAATATACATAGAGAATAGCGGTGCTTCGCTCAATATCCGAAAGGCAGCCAAACAGATAGGCAATGTATATATAGACACATCCAAAAAGTCGGGAAAGTTCAACGTTGTTATAAATGTAAAGGCTCCGGAGGTTAGTGTCTTCAATCTTGCAGGTGGCGGATATATTATTGTAGACAATATGTCGGGCAATAAGGTTACATTCAATCAGACTGGTTCGGGCGGAATTGCTGTTGGTAGCATAACTGCCAACAAAACATTCTTCAACAATACAGGTTCGGGAAGCATACGTATTGATGAAGTCAAGGCTGATAATGTTTGTTTGTCGATGGCTGGTTCGGGTGTGATTAGCGGCAAAGTAAGTGGGGCAGACAAACTGAATTGCACGCTTACAGGGATTGGACGAATATATGTTTCGGGTAAGACAGACAAGTATGGAAAGGTGATTATTGGCTCGGGTAGTATTGATGACAGTATGCTGAAGTACGACTCGATAAGCACTACAAGCACCCATACCAATGTGATAAATGACAGTGATGCATCGAGCGCACCCAAAAGTCCTGACGGCATAATCAATGCCCAACCCTAATAGACAAAAGTGGATATCATACACAAATATCGACAATCGTGAATCAACTACAGTTTGAACAGATATCTCCGCAACTGCGCAATATAGCTACGGGTTATGCTAGGCGTTATCTTGCGCGTGCCGATGATGTAGACGATGCGGCAAGCGATGCTATGCTTAGGCTATGGGCTGTACACGACTCTCTCCGCGATACAGCCCATGCCTCTCGTCTATCAGCTGTTGTTGCCCGCAATATCTCTATAGATATGTTGCGACGGCAACGTCTGGTTAGCATAGACGCAAGCGAGGTGCCAACGTCGTGGCTTATGAGGCAACAATCCAACGATGCAACTCCTGAAAGTCAGCTTGAATGGAAGGAAGACGAGCAATGGTTAAGGCAGCGCATAGAGCAATTGCCGCCAAGGGAGATGCAGGTTATGAGTCTAAGGCAGACCGAAAGGCGCACAAATGAGGAGATTGCCGCAATATTAGGCATTAGTAAAGAGTCGGTGGCGACGGTGTTATCGTCGGCTCGCCGAAAACTATTCAATCAGATAAAGGAAAGGAACAGAAAATGACCGATCTACAAATCATATCACTTCTACAGCGTTATATGGACGGCTTGACCACCATAGACGAGGAGAAAGCCTTGGCTGAATTCTTCAGCAAGGCTACCGATGACAATCGTCCCGAAGCTATATCGGCTGACGATTGGAGGGCCTATCGTGAGATGTTCGGCATGTTTGCTACGGCAAATGAACCTATAGAGCAGCCTAAGGAAGAGATATCTGCCATCACACATGGCTTTAACTTCCGTAATGTTGCTGTTTGGATAACATCTGCCGCAGCTGTGGCTCTGCTCGTGTTTGCTGCTTCAACTCAATTAGACAACAATAAAATGGACAATAAGCCATTGGCGCAACAGGTGATAAATAAGATATCTGTAGACTCAATTGCCGACAGTATCTCGGCCGAACGTCCACAGCCAATAGCTGTTGACAGCATAAAGCCACAGCCTGTTAAGCAACAAAGACACAAGACGGTTAGACCATATTGGCAACCACGTCCACCAAAGGTTTATGTTGCAGATGTTCTTGATGCAAAGCCAGACACTACAGATATTGAGGAAGCTGTACGCCAGGCCGACATTCTGTTGCAAGCTATAAGTGTACACCAGTCGGCTGAGATAAACCAACTGGAACTTCAGGCCCTGGAAGTGTTCGAGGATGATGATTCTGACAACGACATGGCACAATAATAGAGTGTATATAATATTTAATATAAAAAAACAGTAAAATATATAACGTATGAGACAGATTGTAATAATGGCATTATTGCTATTGCAGACTGTTGCGGTTTTGGCACAGGAAAAAATCGAGACAATCTTCAAGATAGTGTTGAATGATCCTTCGACCGAGGTGTTGTCAAATACAAACTTTAATGTCGATTGCCCTGATGGCTCCGTAAGCTATTGCAAGTATACCGAGTTCAAACTCCCGACAAAAAAGAAAAAGTTGTTTGGTGAGATAGAGAAGGTTATGCTTAACGCCACGCTGAAGTCCTACGATGTGTATATAAAGAAGCCTGGTAGCAACGCCCAGCTTGTTAAAAATAACAAATACGTGTATGGTGTCAACAACGAGTACAGCGTACAGCTTGGTATCAATAAGTCGCACTATTATTATGGATTGTGCTTCAATGATGCCAACGACCCGCTTCGCCGACATGCCTACCTGTATATATGGTTTAAGGACGGCAGCAACTATCATTGCTATTACTATCATATATATGGTGTCAGTCCGGCCCGATTTGATGAGTACACGTCGAAAATCTCCGCGTCTAATAAGCCAACAACCAAGACGTCTGTAGTGCGTACAAAGACTTACACGGATGGCGATGTAGTTGTAACTACCACTTATGACAATAATGGTAATGTAAAAAGCACACAGTCGAGTACGTGGTCTGCGGAGATGAACAATATAAAGACCGATACCGACTTTATGCTTCAGTTTGGCAATATGCGCGTAGCTTTCCTTGATGCTATAAAGGATGCTGGTGCCAAAACGTTGCAGACAGGCATCGTGGTTAAGATGGCACGTATGTGTAAGGAATATAGCAAGCTGCTCACCCAAAACGAGAAGAAAACTTGCATGTACAGCATCAACGAAATGAAGGAGAAGCTGAAAAAGACCAATGCCGACACATTTATGGATGGTATGCTGCAAGAGGCTTGGATTGCCCTGTCCAAATAGAATTGTTATGTCAGTTTGCTGATGCTTATGAACCAATTAATTTAACAGTCAGTATCAGTCAGTATTCATTTCGGTACCGCCTAACTGCTACTCCAGTACCAATTGTATGATACTGCAGTACCATATAACTGAAACTCCAGTACCAGTTATATGAAACTCCAGTACCAGTTATATGGTACTAAAAAACGGTACTGTTGATATTGGCAAATAGATAAGGCTCATCCAGAATATTAAGTGATATAAGTTAGAATATCAGTTTATATCCCTTAAAATTCTGGATGAGCCTTATTTTTTTACCTTAAAGGTTTTGCCTTCTTTTATTTTGCGTTATATGTAGACGATGATGTTGTTTGTCGGCGGATGATGATGTTGTTCATCTGCCGACAATCAAGTTGTTCATCTGCCGACAATCATATTGTTTTATCCGTAGATAATATTTCCGTTCTCGTCGCGGTTCTCGTCGATGAACGACTTGTTGTACTGGGTCATACCACGCAACGACATACCCATGTTAGAGAATCCGCCGTCGTGGAAAAGAGTCTGCATAGTAACCTTCTTGGTAAGGTCGGAGAACATCACAACGCAATAATCGGCACATTCGTCGGCACTTGCATTGCCAAGTGGAGACATACGGTCGCTGAAGTCGTAAAGACCATCAAAGCCCTTGATACCGCTTCCGGCTGTGGTGAATGTAGGCGACTGAGAAATAGTGTTGATGCGCACCTTCTTCTCGCGGCCATAGATATAGCCGAAGCTGCGTGCTATAGACTCAAGCAGCGACTTGGCGTCTGCCATGTCATTGTAGCCGAAGAAAGTACGGTGTGAAGCCACGTATGTAAGAGCAAGAACCGAAGCCTCGTCGTTAAGAGCGTCAAGCTTCTTGGCTACCTGAAGCATCTTGTGGAATGATATGGCCGAGATATCAAGGGTCTTGTCCAGAAATCCATAGTCAAGATCGTCGTATGTACGCTTCTTGCGCATGTTAACGCTCATTGCACATGAGTGGAGCACAAAGTCAATCTTTCCACCCAAAGCCTCCTGGGCCTTAACAAAGAGATTGTTCAAATCCTCTACCGATGTCGCATCAGCTGGGATAATAGTTGCGCTGGTCTTCTTGGCAAGCTCGTCGATAGTGCCCATACGACATGCCACAGCAGTGTTGGTCAACACTATCTGAGCGCCTTCCTCTACGACACGTTCTGCTACTTTCCACGCAATCGATGCGTCATTCAATGCGCCGAAGATGATACCGCGCTTTCCTTTCAATAAATTGTAAGACATAAATGTTCTATTATATTATATAATGTATGTTTAATGTTTATTGATGCTATCCTTTTCTATTTATCCAACAAATTAGTCTTTTCTTTACCTTGATGTATTCTTAAGACTGTGCAAAGTTATAACTTTTTGCACATTTACCAATAGTTGTGTGCGAAAAAGTGCACTAATTTAGTGTTTTTATATCCTATATCATCATATAATTGCACAAACCTAATAGAATGTGCATTAATTTGGCCTATTTTGATATAATAAATTTCTTGCCTTTATTAATAACAACACCACGATAATTTGCACCAACTTTTTGTCCCATTATATTATATAATGTGTTATTGTTCATATTTGTTGTTTGGTCCTTATTTGTAGATATATCAACGATGTTAGTGGTGCCGAGGTTTTTGAAAACAGAGTTGTATAGATTGTCATAGTTATGGCTATACCAATCTTTTACATAATCTGCCTCTTCCTTCAGATCTTTTTTTAGAGCAACTGGATTGCCGTTCCACTTAGAATATTCACGCTCCCAAGCCCCAGAAATAGTTAGAGCCTCTACATAGCTGTCTACACGACTATTAAATCCATCCTTTGATAATATGCCATTCGTGCTCAAATTACGCCAACAAACAGCTACACGGTTACGATAATCAATAATGTTGTTGTACCATAGACGGGAAAAAATTCTCGTTGGTAAAATCTCTTGGTTTGTAGCAGGATAGTTATAATATGTTCCGTCCCAGTTTCCTCCAAGTGAACAATCAAGGTCCCATGGTGTCAACATTATACATTTACTTTCATTTTTGTCAACAATACTTAAGAAAGTATTCTTCAGATTATTGTCATGAAGCCCTTGTGAAAGCAAAAAAACATGGTAGTCAATAAAGTTTTGCAAATAGAATTGCTTATCGATACCTTTTGTAAACTCTTTATCAGAAGATGAGGTACAATAATCAATAAATTCTTTAAGTGGCATGTAGCTATCTGCACACGGATAATCGTCAGGGTAGTCAAGCGACCAATTGTTCCATATTTCTTTATCCATACTTTCTTCGTTATAGCCATTCAGGTTGGCAGCATCTCCCCAACTTTCACACTTATACATTACACCATTTATCTTCACATTATCTTTATCCGTGTCGTCTGCCTTCTTTATACCGAGCAACTTTCGATTAACCTTGTCTGACATGCAATACAAACCATGATACTCTCCGTTTATGAATAATTCAACGAAATACCCTTTGGTTCCATTGCGGTTTTCGGTGTCTGTTGAATATGTGGTAGAGGACATGCTGTTCCATATATCAAAGTTTATTCTGTTGCGCATACGCAACCGGTCGATAGCCATGGCATCAAGTATCCAAGCGTCATCCTTACGTATGCCTAATATTTTTGCATTCAGACTATTCCCTTTTTCATTAAGTAATTTTACATTGAATGATTTTTTGTCATATACCAGCGATGAGGCGCCTCTATACTTCACCTTACAATTGAATGTAGCCTCAATGTTACCGTTTGTGCGTTTTAATGGGTCGACAATTTCAATTTTGGCTTGAGTATATTCAGGTTTACTTACTTTGTCTATTTTTACAGTTAAATTAACTAATGGCAGCGAGTTCTCACCTATCATATTCTTCATCGTTGTAAAGTTTGGTGTTTGAGAAGAGATTGTTGCCACATAAGCCAAAATAAAGTAAATAGCGAGTAGTATTCTTTTATTCATAATAATTAAATTCTGTAACTCGCTCTAAATTGGACTTTGATTGAAAATCAAGAAGTTGGGCGTTTGCCTATATAATATAGGTAACAATATGGAAACGAGCGGACTTCTGCTCGTTTCTGTATTTTGCAATATGCAAAGAACGCTTTGATTATGAGTGCAAAGATAAATCTATTTTCTGACAATTGATAGTTTTTACTTCATTTTTATATATCTTTCACTAAAGGATATTACTTCATAGGAAAAGCACTAAATTTCCAAAAAAAGTAAATATATCTAACAGTCTTGACTAAAAAAATCGCCTTTTTCGCAATTTTTGCGTTGATTTTGCATAAAATATTCTTCATAAACAATTATTTTTATTAATTTTGCAAGGCAATTTATAATGTAGCCAAGCAACTTTGGCTCATTTAGACTTGCAGTAAGTAGTAAACAGATTGCCAAACTAAAAAATAAAAGAAAAGAAACAGACAGATATTTAAAGGAACGTCTAAGTGGAGCTGTTCAGTGAACAAATTCCATAAGGAAAGTACATTTCCTAAGATAGAGGCGATTCTGTTCTAAACTTTTTGGATATTGAGCTTTTAGCTCTTGTTCTCTCGTCTATGAATACCGCCAATTTTCAACACACGAGGACAAGCAGGCAGAAGGTTCACGCTCATAAGGCGTGGACTGTTCTGTGCTTGTTGTGTGTGCTGGTCACTTGGCGGTAACCGATAGACGAGACAAGCGTATGAACGGTTCACGCCTATTTTGTATCACAACTATTATCCAAAAAAAATGGAACAGAAAAATTATTTGAAATTGATTTGGATGGTTGCATTTATAGCTTTTGCAGCCGTCAGTTGTTGGGCGACAGCAGAATCCCTACACTTATTGTTATCCTCATGGCCTTTAGCTATGTGTTGGGTTGTAACTGTCGGATTTTTCATTATTGCATCTTTGGGAACAAAGATGATTGTCGATAGTCTCAATCAAGATATCTATCTTGAAAAACGTGGTCTGCGTTTGGTAGGGGGAATTGTGATTGTTCTTATCTTTTGGTTGATTTGTAGTATGCCAACTAATACTCATACTTTCTTTTATCGCACAGTGATAAATGACAAGGTGAATACAGACATATCTACAACAAGAGGGTATTTGAGTCAAATAAAGAACAACACAAACAACAAAACACAGGCTACGGTAAAAGTCAATGAACTTAAAAACAACGTAGATGTTCTTTTGGGCGAATTAGAAGCTGAAATCAAGAACGAAGTAAACCCAGGATTTGGACCTAAGTCAAAAGAAATATTGCGTAAGTTTGCTACACTTTTGGAAGTTGATAAAGTTGAACCTTTAAGCTATAAGGGAACTTCTAAGCAAGACCGTGATAAACTTTGCGATGCTTATCGCACGAAAATCTACATTCTGGCAGAAAACCGTGCAACCAATATAATGGCGCACATTCTGTCGCCAAATTCTGACAATATAAAAGAGGTAAAACGAGATGACGAGAATTTGGCTTTGGTGAAAAAATATATTGGGGATAAAACTATCAACCTCAATGATGCAGAAGACGTTGAAGATGTTTGTGACAAACTCAATACGGCATATAACACTGTTAAAAAGAACAGCGACTTTATAAACTTTTCATCCAAGACAGACGAGGCAAACTATACCGCCGACAATCCTATAACAAAAGTAAAACGCATGATAAGCGTATTCGATGTATGGGAGGACTTCATGGCTGGTGAATATGCAGGACATGGTTTCATGTTCTGGATTATCATTTCTATTTTGGTAGATATAGCAGCATTTATCTTCTTTGATTTAGCATTTAAGAAAAGAGAAATTTAAAAAATAAGAAATATGGCAGAAATGAATTTAGGAGGTAGCACGGAAAATGTAACTACTCCAATCTCTGAGGGAACAACTACTAACGAGATTCCAGAAGAGGCTGATACTTCAACGGTAGATGCTTCTGCACCAAACGTACAAGTAAATGAAGCGGGCATGAGTTCGGAAGAACTGAACGATGCTAATAAAATAAAGGTAACCATTGCCGATTACAAAACCCCTTTAGTGGTTTTCTTCGGACCTCCTGCGTGTGGAAAAACAATGACTTTGATTCGTCTGACACGATACTTGCAAGGAAAAGGCTACACCATAGAGCCTGTAACGTCATTCAGACCGACATACGACAAGAACTATAGCGACATGTGTGCCAACTTCGATTCTATGATAGGAAGTGAGGATGCAGCAAAGTCAACAAGCAAGATAAACTTTATGCTTGTGCAAGTGTTACGTGATGGTAAGCCTTTGTGCCAAATACTTGAAGGGCCAGGAGAGTATTATTTCTCCCCAGAAAAGCCACAGGCAAGTTTTCCTAAGTATGTCAATGCGATTATCAGTAGTTCTAACAGAAAGATTTGGGCTATCATGGTCGAACCAGACAATACAAACAAGCGAATGGATGTGGAAGCTCGTCGACAATATGCCGTCAAACTCAACAAGTTGAAGTCACGCATAGCTGCGAAAGACAAAGTTATGTTTATATTCAATAAAATTGATGCGACCCCATATGTAATAAGTCCAGGCAATATCAGATACAGTCAAGCTTTGCAACATACGGAGTTCTTATACCCAGGCATATTTGCTCCATTTATGAATGTAAATCCTATCACACGATTTTGGAGACCATACAATTTTGACTTTGTGGCTTTTCAAACAGGAGACTTTTCTGAAGCCTCGGATGGTACGCTTACTTTTGAGCAAGGTCCAGATGCTTATCCAAGAAACTTGTGGAATTTTATACTAAAACGCATAAGAGGTTGAAAATATGGATATAGAAATTTTTGTTCACGGAGTACCCAATGGGCAGAGCTTTTGGGGCAAGGAGGAAGACCGCAATTACTTTGGTAATTTCTATGGTCAGAGCAACTCAGATGCTGTGAAGTACCTTATACAGACGCGCTCGTCAAATGGTAAGACCTATTGTTATTACAATTACTTGGTCTATCAAAACGTTATCGGCAGTGATGGACGTGAGGGCTCTTACTTTGGACTCTCTATCAGATTTGATGCGTATTGTAAAGATTTTATAGGTATCTACAAAATATTGGATACAGTATTTACTGCTCATGTTCTGAATAAGATATTGAAAGTTCAAAACGGGAACTACAAATACATTATAGCAGACTTTGTCAGCGCATCTGAAATGATGGGCAATATCAAAGAAGCTATTTGGCAACTTCTCCAATCCACACTCACTAACGAAAGTATTTGTGGCTTGGGTAGCTTTGCCGTTGGTGGTGGAAGTCTCCCAACTGGGAATCTTTATGAAATAACAGCCAATGATGTAGAAGCAACTGTAAAACAATATGGAAAGATTGCTCTTTCTCCATACTATCCAACAGTCAGAGAAAAGGGTATGGCTCAGCAATATGATTCTAAACTTCAATCTGTTAAACAACAATATGAAGAAAGGTATAGTGCAGAGATTAATGCCAAAGAACAAACAAATCGCTCTTTGAATAACTCTTTAGCATCAGTGCAAAGAGAATGTACAAAGTTACAAGAGTCCATAGCTCAGAAAGACAAAATTATAGCTCAAAAAGAATCTGCTATAAAAAACTTGGAGTATCAGATTAAACAGATTGGACAAACTCAAAAGGCTATAAAGACCCTACACCTCATCAAGGCACCTATCGCAGAACTTGCGAACATTTTGGGAGGTCAACAAGTGCATGGACGTGAAGAAAACATCAAACAAAAGAAAGAAAATCCCTTTTCTGTAAAAGGATTGATTTCTTTCGTGAATTTGGCAATGCTTCTCGTAGTACTTATCGTGGTGGTTTCTTTATTGTTTAAAGTGTCTCCAAAAGAAAATAAGTCTGTTGACTCATTTGAGGTTTTGCAAGACTCAATATCAATTTTGAATGAGGAAATTGAAAAATTGAAAAGCCAACCTTCATCGTACGAAAATGGGGATACATCTACAGGACAAGTAGCCAATCCTTTTAGCAGTGAAACTACGCCAACAAAGGTTAGAATATCTGTCACAGGGTATGATGAGGGTAAAAAAACATATTTGCAAAAAGATATTGCGTATGTCGTAACTGTCCTTGATTCCCAAAACCCAGATAACGGTTCTTGGAGTGTTTCTGGTGGACGTATCGAAGGTGACGCTAAAGGAAAACGTATAAAGTTTGTACCAGAGTCTGACCAAAAAGTCACAATTACATATACAAATCCGAATGGTGAAAATAAAAGCCGTTCTTTGATTGTACAAAATTAGCAGAACAATATGAATGTAATGAAGTTTATTTTAGGCGTACTCATCACCACTACACTTTTTTCGTGTGGTGGTGATAAGAAAAAGCCTATATATGTAGAAACAGAAATCGTTACGGAAGAAAATGATGATTCATCTTACGCTCAAAGCGGAGACGAGATTGTTGTCCCTTTCCGAAACGAAAACGGGGTTAAATATGTACAAGTAAAGGTCAATGGAGTTGGATTTGAAATGATATTCGATACAGGCTGCTCAGGTGCACTCATTTCGGTAGCAGAGGCAAACTATCTATATCAAAAAGGCAAACTGACTCAAGATGATATACTTGGAACAGCTCAATCCCAAATAGCAGACGGAAGTGTTGTAGAAAATATGGTGGTGAACTTAAAAGAGGTTGTTATCAATGACCAAATTCTATGTCCTAATGTGCAAGCCACTGTATCAAACAACATCAATGCTCCGCTTTTGCTCGGAAACGAAATTTTAGATAGACTTGCTACCATCAAAATTGATAATGAGCAAGAAGCCTTAATCTTTAAGTTGAAATAATGGTAAATAGTTCTATATACATATTTGGGTCTTTTGACAATGGATATACGCAATATCCAGACAATTATGCAAAAGAAATATATCAAAATTTCTTTGCACAAGCAAGGTCTAAGTCCCAAATCGTAATACACAGAGATAAAGAACTTATGTATTATGGATATATCCGCCAATTGGATAAATATTCACAATACATAGGTTTTTGTGTACTTCTCAATGGCATGATGCTTACCAATGTAAGCAGCTTGTTCACTGTGTTTGAAAATGCCATTGCCGAAATGGTGTCTCGTAGGGATATTATAGCATTTAACGAACAAGGTGACATCGTATCGACAACAAATAGTCTTGCCAATAAATTGCAAGAAGTGAATGCAGTCACAGCTATCATTAGAAATGGAATGAACGGAATGGAATCTTATACAAAGTCTCTTCCACCTGTCAATTATTCTATATCCAATACAGAGAAGAAGGTCTTTGCATATAGTGATTCCAATGATGCCATCATTGATGCTTCATACAAATACGCCTATACTTATGTTGCGAAAGATAAAGGATGCAACACAGCTTCGCTTTCTGGCTATAAAGGTATCATTAGAAAGTTACACAAAGAAAAAGACGAGTTGTCTTCCGAATATGCTAAGTTAAAGACCCAATACGACAAACTGAACAAGCAAAAGAAACAGTACAAAAATGTTATTATTTTGTGCTTGATAGTAGTATTTTGTGGCGTTGGTTTGTTCTTTCTAAATGATACTTTGAACAGTACTCAACAAACGCTTGAACAGTCTCAAAACGAAAATGTTCAAAAAGGCAAAACTATCCAAAAACTAAATTCAGACTTAACAGTTCTAAACGGAAATATTAGTAACTTAGAGTCCTCTTTATCATTGGAACGAAGTAAGCGTGAAGAGACAGAAACGGAATTGAATACGTTGAAGAATATCTATATGGAACAGCAACCATTATTTATTAAAAGTACATCATTCAACTTCAATTCAGGCTATTTGTCATTTGAGTATTATGGGTATTACGAAAAGACTGTTACATTGGGAGTAAGAGCGTTTGATGGTAATTATTCCTATTCTAATTCCACAACCTTTAATGTGGAAAAAGGACATCATTCATCATCCATATACCTAAGTAGTTATTTGAGCAGTTCACGATGGTATTCATTTGAATTGCTGATAGGGAATAAGATTATTGGTGGTGACAGGCATTGATGGCATCTGATATTAAGGAGGTGAATATTATAGAAATAGGGCTGTGTATGTGGATATTCCTCTTACACAACCCTCTTATGTAATCTTACTTTACAATCGTTTTCCGAATTTCATCTGCTTCGTGTGATAGCTCTTTCGCAATGCTATCTTTGTAATCAGCCATTACAACCATTTCATGGTGTCTGCGAATAGAATCCTCATAAACTGCGACACGATTTCTAACATTATTGATAACATCATCATCACGTTGTACTGAGAAGTACTTTTCGATATAACGAATATTCGGGTCGTCAGATGGCAGTACCATTCGCAATGCTCGATACTTCAAGTCTGCCTCCTCCCAATCTTGGTGTTCTCGCCATTGGGTTAGATTGCCCCAAATGGATATGACAAGAGATAGAGCCAAGCCACCAATGAAAAGAAGAACATACTTTGAAGTTGGCTCGAAGCGATGAGTCACTACTT
>ERZ773165.649-NODE-649-length-24831-cov-8.966903_pt1 | contig 24831 bp, 16 predicted proteins | sample MGYA00581003_ERZ773165 | MGnify/ENA primary metagenome ERZ773165 (study PRJEB29015, sample SAMEA2737817) | human gut metagenome | biome: human gut; feature: human-associated habitat; material: faeces | place: China | collected 2012 ... | reverse complement strand
CAGTGGGTGCGTGGGTATGGCAGGGATGCCATACCCTCCTATGTTAGCCGAGCACCTCGATGGCCTTTAAGTTAGTATATAAAAACTCCCACAGAATGCGCAGAGCACACAGAACCTTCTTACTAAAAGTCTCTGTGTAAATCTGTGAAATCTGTGGGAGTCTCTTCTCAGCAGAAGGTTCTGTGTGTTCCGTGAATTCTGTGGGAGATTATCTCAGTGGGTGCGTGGGTATGGCAGGGATGCCATACCCTCCTATGTTAGCCGAGCACTTCGATGGCCTTACGCAGACGTTTGAGGGTTTCCTCCTTGCCGAGGAACGCCGAGATGTCGAACATGCCCGGACCCTTACCGATGCCTACGAGTGTGAGACGGAAGGCGTTCATCACGTCGCCGAGCTTGTAGCCCTTCTCCTCAACCCACTTCATCACTACCGGCTCCTGACCCTCTACCGAGAAGTCGTCGATCGCCTCGAGCACGTCTGCTAACTCGCCCATCACCTTTGCTGAGTCTGCCTTCCAACGCTTCTTCACGGTCTTCTCGTCGTACTCCGTCGGAGCGATGAAGAAGAATGAGCAGAGAGGCCACAACTCCTTTACGAAGTTGACGCGGTCCTTCATCATTGCCACTACCTGGGTGATGCGCTCCATCGTCTCGTCAACGCCGTTGTTAGCCACGATGGGTGCGAAGAGGTTGGCTACCTCCTCGTTCGACTTCTTCAGCATGTACTCGTGGTTGAACCAGATGCCCTTCTGATAGTCGAAGCGTGCGCCTGCCTTAGAGCACTTGTGTATGTCGAATGCCTCTACGAGTTCGTCGAGCGTGAAGAGCTCCTGCTCTGTGCCAGGGTTCCAGCCCAGCAGCGCGAGGAAGTTGACAACGGCTTCGGGGAAGTATCCGCTCTCGCGATAGCCCGAAGAAACGTCGCCCGTCTTCGGGTCGTGCCATTCGAGCGGGAACACTGGGAAGCCAAGGCGGTCGCCGTCGCGCTTAGAGAGTTTGCCCTTGCCCTCGGGCTTGAGCAGCAGCGGCAGGTGGGCGAAGGTAGGCATGGTGTCCTCCCATCCGAATGCGCGGTAGAGCAGCACGTGAAGCGGTGCGCTGGGCAGCCACTCCTCGCCACGTATTACGTGCGTTATCTCCATGAGGTGGTCGTCGACGATGTTAGCCAAGTGGTATGTAGGCAGCTCGTCGGCACTCTTGTAGAGCACCTTGTCGTCGAGGATGTCGCTCTTGATGACGACGTGTCCGCGGATCATGTCGTCGATGTGTACGTCGATGCCCGGCTCCACCTTGAAGCGTACTACGTACTGCTCGCCGTCGGCGATACGACGCTCCACTTCCTCCTTCGGCAGTGTGAGCGAGTTGGTCATCTCGCCGCGTGTGCGTGCATCGTACTGGAAGTTCTGAATCTCGGCACGCTTAGCCTCAAGCTGCTCGGGCGTGTCGAAGGCGATGTAAGCCTTGTCGGCAGCTAAGAGCTGGTCTACATATTTCTTATATATGCTGCGACGCTCGCTCTGGCGGTACGGACCATGTTCGCCGCCGAAGCTCACGCCCTCGTCGAACTTGATGCCGAGCCAACGGAACGACTCGATGATGTACTCTTCGGCACCCGGTACGAAGCGGTTGGAGTCGGTGTCCTCGATGCGGAAGACGAGGTCGCCGCCGTGCTGACGTGCGAAGAGATAGTTGTACAATGCTGTGCGGACGCCGCCGATGTGCAGCGCGCCCGTAGGACTTGGTGCGAAGCGCACCCTCACTTTTCTATCTGACATATTTGTTCTGTTGTTTTTTGTTTTCGATGCAAAGGTAGTGCAATTATTTCGTATTTTGTGATTTTTTTTGTAATATTGCACTCGAAACCTGTAAGAACCTCCTTAGGAGGGTATGGCATCCTGCCATACCCACGCACCCAGTAGATGCTATGGGCTGATACTGTCGGTGCGTGAATATGCAAAGATGGCAGCGTGGGTATGGCAAGATGCCATACCCTCCTAAGAGTATAAACAACTAAAGGCTATGAATAGATATAATCAATGGAAAAAGTTTTCGTGGCGCAGCTTGCTCGTGCGCGTGCTGCTCGTCGTTGTGACGGTGGCACTGATAGTGTGGGCGTTGCCACATAATGAGCGTCAGCGTTATAAGTACGACGTGGGTAAGCCGTGGATGTACGGCTCGTTCATCGCGAAGTTCGATTTCCCGGTGTACAAGACCGATGCTACGATTAAGGCACAGGAAGACTCGCTGCTCGAAACCTTCCAGCCGTACTATAATTATGACAATACGGTGGAGGCGAAGATGGTGAAGCGCTTTGTCGACGACTACCGTAATGGCATCCCAGGTTTGCCACCGGTGTACGTAAAGGTGATATCCAACCGCTTGCACATGCTATATCAGCGTGGCATCATGGACACGCCGGCGTACAACGAGATATATCGCGACTCTACCACCGAGGTGCGCATCGTCAGCGGCAATAAGGCGCAGAGCATACGCCTGTCGGAATTCTACTCCACGCTCTCTGCCTACGAGCAGCTCTTCACCGACGACGTGATTGCGCAGCAACGCCCCCTCTTGCAGCGTTGCAACCTCAACAACTATATCGAGCCGAACCTTGTGTACGACAAGAGTCGCTCGGAGACCGAGCGCAACGACCTCCTCTCGTCGATACCGCCTGCCAGCGGAATGGTGATGAGCGGACAGAAGGTGATCGACCGTGGCGACATTGTCGACGAATACACCTTCCGTGTGCTCAACTCGTTCGAGCGCGAGATGCAACGCCGCAGCGCGTCGCAGAGCGAGCAGATAGTGATGCTCATCGGACAGATAGTGTTCGTCGCCATCCTTGTGACACTCTTCACCATCTACCTCGGACTCTTCCGCCGCGACTACTTCGGCAAGCCGCGCTCCATCGCCATGCTCTACACGCTGGTGACACTCTTCCCAGTGCTCGTGTCGCTCATGGTGAGCCACAACTTCCTCAGCGTCTACATCCTGCCGCTGGCTATGGCACCGATGTTCGTGCGTGTGTTTATGGACTCGCGCACGGCGTTCGTCTGCCACGTCACGATGGTGCTCATCTGTACCGCTGCCGTGCGCTATCAGTATGAGTTTATCATCATCCAGCTCGTAGCCGGACTTGTGGCTATCTACTCGCTGCGCGAGCTGACACGCCGTGCGCAGGTGTTCAAGACGGGCTTGCTCGTGGCTGTGGGCAGTGCGCTCATCTACATGGCTATGCAGATGATGCAGAGCAACGACCTCTCGCTCATCGACACCGATATGTACTACCACTTCGCCGTGAACGGCGTGTTCCTCCTGCTCTGCTATCCGCTTATGTACATCGTGGAGAAGATGTTCGGCTTCGTGTCGAGCGTCACGCTCTTCGAGTTGTCGAATACCAACCGCGGACTGCTGCGCGACCTCTCGGAGGTGGCACCGGGTACGTTCCAGCACTCTATCACCGTGGGCAACCTCGCAGCAGAGATAGCCAATAAGATAGGTGCCGACTCGCTCCTCGTGCGTACCGGTGCTCTGTATCACGACATAGGTAAGATGGAGGACCCCGTGTTCTTCACCGAGAACCAGGCAGGTGTCAATCCGCACGACAAGATGTCGTACATCGAGAGTGCGCGCATCGTGATGCGCCACGTCACCGAGGGCGTGCGCATGGCTGAGAAGGCAAACCTCCCGACGTTCATCCGCGACTTCATCCTCACGCACCACGGTCGTGGTGCTACGAAGTATTTCTATATAAAGTATCAGAACGAACATCCCGACCAAGAGGTGGATATAACGCAGTTCCAGTACCCTGGTCCTAACCCGTTCACACGCGAACAGGCCATCCTTATGATAGCTGATGGCGTTGAGGCAGCGTCGCGCTCACTCGTGGAGTACACGGAGGAGAGCATCTCTACGCTCGTCAACCGCATCATCGACAGCGATGTCGACGAGGGCTTCTTCAAGGAGTGTCCTATCACGTTCCGCGACCTCGCCCTCGCCAAGCTCGTGCTCATCGAACGTCTCAAGTCGATTTATCACACCCGCATCTCCTACCCCGAAGCAAAAGGGTAACTCGAGGAGGGTATGGGTGCTCTCTTTTTGCTGCTTTGTTGGTGCACTTGAGACAAGTGCACCCCCTGAGTAGCCTAAATATTTTTGTGCGAAATGTGCTGTAATTCAATAAAAAGCAGTAACTTTGCAGCGTACTATAAACCAATATGTAATAACGAATTACACCTACAACCAATCTGTAATAGCGAATTACACCTACAACCAATCTGTAATAATTAAAATTACATTATAAACCAATCTACAATGAAAAGAATTACTTTATTCTTTATCGCACTCTTTGCGTGCCTCTTCGTGGGTGTGCAGAGCATGAGTGCTGCTGCCTCAAAGAAGGCGGCTCCTAAGACACCGGAGTTCGTAACATCGGGCGATGGTGGTACTTACTATTACGTTAAGTTCCTGCGTAACGAGAAGGTGATGTCAGTAAGTTCTGACAACTGCATCCGCCTCTACGCAGGCAGTGGCGAAAGCTCACAGCAGTGGCGTCTCGTCGGAACGCAGAACAACTTCCAGTTCCAGAACAAGGACGGACAGTACATCGTGGTTAGCTCGCAGAGCCTTGGCGCTACCTCTACTGGTGCTGCTAACCCTAACCCGTTGCGTCCGAGCACATCAGAGCAGCCTGGCGGCTTCAAGCTGCAGGTGGCTCCGAACACAGACAACGGCACGGGATGGGAGATCGTTGCCAACTCTAAGTCGGGCTACAACGTTGTGAACCTTTGGGGCGACCCAGGCGACGGCAACTCGATCGGCTTCTGGAAGACCAACGACCAGAACAACGTTGTTGTGTTCGTGAAGCCCGACACCGACCTCGGTGCTGCCGACTACAAGACAGTGGGTTCGATGACCTTCAAGCCTGAGAACAAGCTCACACTCTGGTACACCGAGCCGGCAACAACAGCTAAGCTCTACAGCGGCGGTCAGGGCTACTCTAACTGGATGGAGTACGCATTGCCTATCGGCGACGGTCAGTTCGGTGCTTGCCTCTTCGGCGGCGTGTACAGAGACGAGATCCAGTTCAACGAGAAGACTCTCTGGAGCGGCACACCAGCACGCTCATCACAGGGCGGCAAGGGCTACGGCAAGTACGAGAACTTCGGTTCTATCTACGCTAAGGACCTCAGCGGCGAGTTCGGTCTCACCACAGACAAGTCGGCTTCTGACTACGTTCGTTTGCTCGACCTCACCACAGCTACAGGCAAGACAATGTTCAAGTCGGCAGCCGGCGTTGAGTACACACGCGAGTACATCGCTTCAAACCCTGCACGCGTCGTAGTGGCTCACTACACAGCAAGCAAGGGCGGCAAGCTCAGCTTCCGCTTCACAATGGCTGCAGGCTCAATCACAGCCGACCCGACATACGCTGACGGCGAGGGCACATTCAGCGGCAAGCTCGAGACCATCAGCTACAACGCACGCATGAAGGTAGTGCCGGTAGGTGGCACAATGACTACCGACGACGAGGGTATCGAGGTTATCGGTGCTGACGAAATCATGGTTGTGCTCGGTGGTGGCACCGACTTCGACGCTTACGAGAGCACATATACAAAGAACACATCGGCTTTGGCTCAGACTATTTCTGACCGCGTGGCAGCAGCTGCTGCTAAGTCGTGGAAAGACCTCTACGCAGAGCACGTAGCCGACTATCAGAGCTTCTTCAACCGTTGCGAGTTCGACCTCGCCGGTACGAAGAACGAGATGGCAACCAACCGTCTTATTGACTCGTACAACAGTGGTCGTGGCGCAGACGCTCTCATGCTCGAGCAGCTCTACTTCGCTTACGGCCGCTACCTCGAAATCTCTTCTTCACGCGGTGTCGACTCTCCGTCGAACCTCCAGGGTATCTGGAACAACATCAACGGCGTGGCTTGGAACTCGGATATCCACTCGAACATCAACGTTCAGATGAACTACTGGCCGGCTGAGCCTACAAACCTCAGCGAGATGCACCTGCCGTTCCTCAACTACATCTGGGCTATGGCAGAGAAGCAGCCGCAGTGGAAGCAGTGGGCAAAGCTGCAGGGTCAGGATCGCGGTTGGACTTGCTTCACCGAGAACAACATCTTCGGCGGTGTGAGCGCATTCAAGAACAACTACGTTATCGCCAACGCTTGGTACGCTACACACCTCTGGCAGCACTACCGCTACACACTCGACCGCGAGTATCTGAAGCGCGTGTTCCCGGCAATGCTCTCAGCATCGCAGTTCTGGATGGATCGCCTCAAACTGGCTTCTGACGGCACATACGAGTGCCCGAACGAGTGGTCGCCGGAGCACGGACCAGAGTCGGAGAATGGTGTTGCACACGCACAGCAGCTCGTTTACGACCTCTTCAGCAACACTCTCGCTGCCATCGACGTGCTCGGCGACGATGCAGAGGTGTCGGCTACCGACCTCGCTACACTGAAGGATCGCTTCTCTAAGCTCGACAAGGGTCTTGCTACAGAGAACTATACCGGCTACTTCGGTTCGGCTATACCTACAGGTACAAAGATTCTGCGCGAGTGGAAGTACAGCTCATATACAAGAGGTGAGAACGGCCACCGCCACATGTCGCACCTCATGTGTCTCTATCCGTTCTCACAGATCGAACCGGGCACAGAGCTCTTCGACGCAGCAGTCAACTCAATGAAGCTTCGTGGCGACGGTGCTACAGGCTGGTCAATGGGTTGGAAGATGAACCTCTGGGCACGCGCCCTCGACGGCGACCACGCTCGCACAATCCTCAACAACGCCCTCGCTCACAGCAACGGTGGTGCAGGCGTATTCTACAACCTCTTCGACTCGCACGCTCCGTTCCAGATCGACGGCAACTTCGGTGCTTGCGCCGGCATCGCCGAGATGATTATGCAGAGCAACTCTGGTCTTATCCGCATCCTGCCGGCTCTCCCGTCAGCTTGGACAGAAGGTCACATGCACGGCATGAAGGCTGTAGGTGACGTAACCGTAAGCATCGACTGGAAGAACGGCGAGGCTACACGCGTCACACTCACCAACAACCAGGGACAGACAATGCGCGTACACTACAAGAACCTCGCTAAGGCTAAGGTTTACGTAGACAACGAGCTGAAGGAAGTGGCTGTAGAGGACAACGTAGCTACACTCACTGGTGCTAACGGCTCGGTAGTAGTGCTCGACTTCGACGGCTCGTTCACTCCGACTGGCATCAACGCAGTGAAGACCGATGTTGCACGCGACGGCTACATGTACAACGTAAGTGGTCAGCGCGTAAACGATACATACAAAGGCATCGTCATCAAGAATGGCAAGAAGATGCTGAAGAAATAAAGACTCTTGAGATGGTGTGTCGCTGACACACCATCTTTTTTTTATGATACGCGCAACAACAACTATGTTGCCGTAGCACTACAACCGTGTTGCCGTAGCACTATAACTGTGTTGCCGTAGCACAACAACAATGTTGCCGTAGCGTGGTAATAATGCGACAGTTTTTGCATTGTTATCATCCTATTAATCCCGAGGGAGTTAAAATATTTATAAAAAGTAAAAAAATCCCCCCCCCGTACGTAAAATTCTGTGCTTTGTTTGATTGTATATCGCGTTTTTTTGATAATTTTGCAAACTAAAAGAGTGTAAAAATTACAACAATTATAACGAAGATAAGACAGGACTATTTCATAGTTATAGTATGACAGACAGAACGATGACATTGGATGGCGGTAAACTCCCGATGCAGATGGACAGAGTTGACGAAATTCTCAACTCTGCAGAGATTGGCATTTACAGGATTATTCTGCGCAAGGGCGAGCATCCACGGCTTCAAGGTTCAGCAAAGTTGCGCGAGCTGTTAGGCGTAGACAAAGACTGCCGCTTTACAGAGGAAGAGTTCTACGACTATTGGTATTCGCGTATAGCTCCGGCAGATGTATTGTCGAAGGGTATGTCGCTTGATGATATTTTCGATCAGGATCATTTTGAGAATACATACCGCTGGGACCACCCTACGTTGGGTTTGCGCTATGCGCGTTGTGGCGGTGTGGTATCGGTGAAGGAGGATGGCACACGCGTTATGTAGGGCTGCCACCAGGACTTTACTGAGCACGTGGAGCGCACCATGCAGGACGAACTTGTTGTGAAGTCGTTAGCCAATATCTACTCCTGCTTGTTCTACGTCGATTTGGATACCGAACAATACATGTCGTACATCAACACGCTACACGTCATCACGAAGTACATACCGCGTACGGGCAATGTTCGCGATGCTATGAAAGTGTTCAACGAGCAGCTCTGCAAGCCCTGCGACCGTTCGATGTTAGAGGAGTTTAACGACCTCTCCACAATAAACGAGCGATTGCGATTTAACAGCGTTGCACGCATCCACTTCCAGAGCACCATCTACGACTGGTTGCGCCTGGCGTTCATCGTCTGCGACCGCCATAGCGACGGCAGCGTGAAGAGCATGGTTGTAGCCGTGAAGGATGTCTCCGAGATGAAAGAGATGGAGCACGAACGTATAGAAGAGCTGAAGCGGAACATCCGCGCCAACCGCTCGAAGACGCAGATGTTGCAGAATATGACTCACGAGATACGTACTCCGCTCAACGCCATGTTCGGTTTCTCGCAGCTGCTCTGTATGCCAGACGGCTACGTGTCGGAGACGCAGAAGCACGAGTACTTTAACTATATATTCAACAGTTTCAACATGCTCTCGATGCTTATCGACGACGTGCTGGACGTAGCCGATGCTGAGCACGGCAACTATCGCGTGGAGAAAGGACGCTTCGCCGTGAACGAGATGTGTCGCAATGCGATGCTCATGGCAGATATGCGCCGCCACGCCAACGTCAACATGTATTTCACGTCGGACGTGGCAGACGACTACTTCATCACGTCGGACAGCAGACGCATACAGCAAGTGCTCGTCAACTTCCTCACCAACGCCTGCAAACACACCGTGCAAGGCGAGATACATCTGCACCTCTCCACCACGGAAAACCCCGGCAGACTCACCTTCTCCGTAACTGACACCGGCACGGGCATACCGCCGGAGATGGCGAAGGACATCTTCGAGCGATATAAGAAGCTGGACGGCAACGTGCAAGGCTCCGGACTCGGACTGCACATCTGCAGCATCATAGCCGACCGACTCGGTGCCGAGGTGAAGCTCGACCAGACATACACCCAGGGCGCACGCTTCCTTTTCATTCTTTAAATATAAAATCTTAATACTGAGTACACGACATTGATAAGCAATCTCCTGACAGCTGGATACCAGTATCCTGATGGACACTCGGTAGACTTTTACGGAGTGGAAGTGATTCAGTTCTACGTGCAACGCTTCCTTCTATATTTCTCAGACTATGCAATACACATCCGTGTGTTGTATGGTATGATATTGCTCTGCATACTTACGCTTATCGTACTCTTTGTTCTTTTCTTCCTGAAAATCAGGCGCAACAACCGCGACCGGCGTGCGTTTGAGGTTGCACGCGCCGACCTTTACGATGGCTTCTACCATGTGCTCACCTCCGACACCATGTCTAACTACGAGGATGTGGAGATAGCCTGCAACGCTACGCTCGACAACATCAAGAAGAAGTATCGCCCCGAAATACTCTCCCGACTCATTTCCGAGATTTGTATGGATTTGAGTCGTGAGCTGCCAAGCATACCTAACGCCGAAACACTCTGTGCGCTCACCGATGTTAAGGCTTATTATGAGCGCAATCTTGCCACAGGACATCTCGTATTGCAAACTCTGCAAAACGTGGTGAACATGCACATCTGTGTTAGCGAGGGACTCCTCGCCGTCTACATCAACCATTACAACGACAACGTGCGACAGATGGCGCGCATGTGTCACGTCATATCATCACAAGCCGACCCTTACCACTACTTCATCAGCGACCTTGAGAACGAGCACGGCGTGTGGCGTCTGATGATGCTCCACCGGCTCTTTGCATGGCTTTGGGCTAACGACCGGCAGATGCCGCAGTTCCTCATACTCACCGAGAACATAGAGAACGAGGAGTCGGTGCGCTTTCTGATTGAAGAGGTGGCTTACTGGGGCAGCGAGCGCGAGAAGGCAGCGCTGCATACGCTCTTCCTCTCGCCCAACTACACCTACCGCACAGCGGCACTGCACGCTGTAGCACTTCTGCACGACGCGTCGCAAGAGCAGGCTGCACTCGACTCCTACGACCAACAACCCGAGTTGGTGCGACAGGAAGTGCTGCGCGTAGTGGCAGCCATCAACTCGGGTAAGCACGTCGACTTCTTCGTACACGCCTATCGCACATCGTCGTCGAAGGAGACACGCGAGGTAGCACTCGCCTGCCTCTACTCCTACGGCAGTGACGGCAGATACGCCTTCGAGGAGTTGCGTGGCGAAGTGCTTGAGAGCAAAATCGACCGTGTGCTGCTCGACCAGATTGACGCAATGGCTATTATCAACCAAATGAGGATGCTTTAAAACTATGTGGGAGTTCTTACTATATTTCTTTGGCTATACCATCCTGGCATACTCAATGCTGCTCATCGCAACGTATGTCATGCTACTCGTCTTCGCCTACCGCTACAGCACGGGCTACAAGCGTTGGTCGGACGACTATATACGCAATATGGTGCAGAGCGCACCCTACGTGCCGAGCATCTCTATCGTGGCTCCTGCCTACAACGAGGAGAAGACCATCGTCGACAACGTACGCTCGCTGCTCAATATGGACTATCCGAAGTTCGAGGTGTGCATCGTCAACGACGGCAGTAAGGACAAGACCCTCGAACTGCTCATCAACACCTTCGAACTCGTGGAGGTGCCGTTCGACTACGTGCAGAAGGTGCACAGCGCACCGTTCAAGCGTCTGCTCCGATCTACCAACCCCGACTACGCCAAGCTCGTGGTGGTGGACAAGGTGAACGGCGGAACCAAGGCTGATGCCGTGAACGCAGGCCTTAACGTTATATCAACGCCGTATTTCATCAACACCGACGTAGACTGTATCCTCTCGAAAGATGCCATGTATCAGTGTATCTTCCCCGTCATCATGGACGAGACGATCATTGCCGTGTCTGGCACGATGTCTATGAGCAACGGCTCGACGCTGCACGACGGCAAGCTCGTCGATATACGTCCGTCGAGCCGCCCCGTACCGCTCTTCCAGGACTTGGAGTACAAACGCTCGTTCCTCGTCGGCAAGATGGGATGGAGCAAGATCAACGCCATGAACAACGTGTCGGGCGGTTACGGATTGTTCTCTACAGAGGTGGTCATCAACGCCGGTGGCTACAGCAGCTCGTCGTTCGCCGAGGATATGGATATGATTACGCGAATGATAGCCTACTGCTGCGACTTCAACCGCAAGTATCGTGTGGTGCAAATCCCGCACACGTGCTGCTGGACCGAGGGTCCGTCGACCTTGCACATGCTCTATCGCCAACGCACACGCTGGGGACGCGGACTGATACAGACCATGTGGGAGCACCGCCGCCTGCTCTTCAACCCGAAGTACAAGCGTCTCGGAGTCATCACGATGTCCTACACGTTCCTCTTCGAGTTCCTCGCACCGATCATAGAGTTCTTCGGAACCATTATGATAGTGTACCTCGCCTTCACGGGCGGTGTCAACTGGAGCACGTTCTTTGTCACCTACTTCGCCATATACGTCTTCAGCTTCATGCTCTCGGCGTTCGTGGTGTTCTACGACTATCTGCTCGGCTGCTCCTACACCAGCGTGCGCAGCTATCTGAAGCTGCTGCTGGCGGCAGCTCTGGAGCCAATCGTCTACCACCCGATAATCGTGGTGTGCTCGTTAGTGGGCTACTTCAAGTACATAACACGCCAGAAAGCCGTGTGGGTGTCAATGGAACGAACCGGTGTGAAGCACGCTACTGTGCCTGCAGGTGGCAGTCAGCCTGCTCAACAGTCGGCACCGCAGCCCAATGCAAACCAATCGAACTGATTATTATGAGATACAAAATACTGACCATAGCAATACTCTTCTCGGCTGTTCTGACCTCTACGGCGCAGAACACGCAGAACCGCGAACACCTCAGCCGTAAGTACACGCCTGCCAAGGAGGGGCTGCCTGCCTACTACGAGCAGCAGGCACGCGCTCTGTTCAAGAGCGGGAAGTGGGCTGAAGGACGCAAGATGGTGGAGGAGGGCTACGACAAGTATGGCTCGCTCTCTGCCTACAACGAACTGTTGGGCACCTATTGGTATCACTACAAGAACTACGACAAGGCACGCTTCTACTTCATACGTTCTATAAAAGACGACAACGGCAACCTGCAGTCGAAGACAATGCTCATGCGATTGGAGGAACTGACGAAGCACTATAGCACGGCGATTGTCTACTGCAACGAACTCCTGGAAGCTGCGCCCTACGACTTCACGCTCTGGAAGAAGAAAATAGAACTCTACCGACTCGACGGAAACACCGTGGAAGCAACACGTCTGCTGCAACGACTCGCCGAGATATATCCCGACAGAGTGGAGGTGAAGAAGGAGATGGCGTGGGACTATGACCAACGCTATCGCAAGCTGGTCAAGACAAACAACCTCGTAGGACAGGAGGAAGCACTGCGCAAACTGATCGAAATATCCCCCAGGAACGCCGAATACCAAATGGCACTCTGCAATCTGCTGCTGAAGACAGGACGCTTGGAGCAAGCTGCTGACCAGGCAGGACACGCCGCAACGCAGGTGAAGCAGCCACTGCCGTTCGTCGAGAAGAAGGCAAGCATACTCGGCGATATGACCCGCTACAGCGAAGCCTTGTCGTATATCAGCATGTCGGAGCGCACACTCTCGGGCGTGCGAGGCGCACAAATCAATCAGCTGAAGACCAAACTGGAGGAGGAACGGGCACGCTATGCGGCTCAGAACGACCCCTACACCGCATACGCACGCCTCTACGAGAAGAACCACTCGGAGGAAGCACTCACCTATCTGCTCAATACGTCGATGAGCCGAGGCTACCTCGACGATGCGCTGATGTACATCCGCGAGGCTCGCCGTCGACGTGGCGACACACAGAACCTGCTCTTCCGCGAGTACACCGTGCAACGCCGATTGGGCAACAGGCGCGCTGCCATTGTGCTGTTAGAGCGTATTCACACCATGTACCCGAGCAATCAGGAGGTGAGCGAAGAGCTCTGCGCTATACGCTTGGAGGAGGTGCGCCGACAGATGGATCTGAACAAGTACGAAGAGGTGATACCTATGTTGGAGAAGTTGCAGACATTCAGTGTCGACCAAGAGACAAAGACCGCCATCGAACGTCGTCTCCTCACATGCTACATACAAACCGGTAAACGACAGAAGGCACTCAACCAGTTAGAGAAGTCCTACAGCGACCCTGCGAAGCGTGCGGCTATGTACGAGGAAATCGTGACACCGTATATCAAACAGCTCATGGCTGAGGGCAGACTGCGTCAGGCTGAGGCGGAGATAATAAAGGTGCTGAACAACGAGAACCCTTCTTCCGACATCCTGCGTATGGGCATAACCACTGCGCTACTGCTGAAGAAGAACAACGATGCTGTGACGCTTGTGGAGTGGGGACGCAAACGCTATCCCAACGACCCGTTCTTTGTGCTGAAGGAAGCGCAACTGAAGGCAAGCGTAGGCGACTACGAAGCGGCACTGCAGCGGCTGCGTCCGATGGTAGACGAGTACATCGGCGACTCGGTTGTTGTCGGTGCGTACGCAGGATGTTGCGAGGCGTTTGCCATGAAATACATGGAGGAGAAACGCTATGATGAAGCCATGCAGCTCATAGACGAAGCCATGGTCTACTATCCCAATAATAAGCAGCTCATACTCGCTAAAGCTACTATATACGAGAAGCGGAAAGAGTGGAAGAAAGCCATTGAGCAGTATCAGCTATATCATCCTTCGCCCTACGAGCTCGGCGAGTACAACAATCGTATGACAATGCTCAGACGACGTGCCATGTACAATGCTGTGGTCATCGACTACCAGCGGGCACGTCCGGCAAAGGAAGACAACATCAGCTCGAAGGCATTCCTCTCGTACTCGCGCTACGCTAAGCGCAACGCCTACACCGTCGGCGTGGGATATGCCGGTCGCGACGGTGCAACGAAGGTGGCTGACGGAGGCGACGAAGGTGGAAGTGGAGTGCAGTTGAGTGGCGAGTGGGAACACGAGTGGGACGACAAGCTAAGCACAACTGCAATAGTTAGTTGGGCCAACAAGTTCTTCCCGAAGATACGTGCCGAGCTCAACGGCACCTACCTGCTGCCATACGAACTGACTGCAAAGGGCAGCTTGTCGTATCGACTCATCGGTGGCGACAAGAACACATCGCTATTGAGCTTAGGCGTGGGTGCTACAAAGCCTGTCAACATCTTTGAGGTTGGAGCCGACTTGCGTACGTTTATAATGCTTGGCGAGAAGTCAGCCAGCTTCGACGGGCACTTCTTCGTCAACGGCAGCGTGATAGCCAAGTGCTATCCTATCGAGGAAAGCAAGACAAACTTGTTCCTGACGGGCAGTGTGGGTAACGCACCGGAAGTGTCGCTCATCGACAATTCGATGCCGATAAGGTTCAGTCAGCTCAACACGATGCTCGGCTTGGGTGGTGTCTACTCGCTCAATGCGACGCTCGACTTCGGACTCTCAGGTCAGTGGTACACCATGTCGGTGAAGTCGGACGATGCAACGGGTGTTAACAATAGTAAGAACTATCTATATCTGAATGCAAATGTTACAATCCATTTCTAAGTCTTTGGCGGCACTCGTCGTGGGCGTTGTGCTCGGTGGGTGCCATAGTAATGCGCAGACAGCGCAGAGCGCAGACCCCCTGTCCGAATATCACGGGTTGTACACACCTTCCAACACGGAGGAGTTTCAGGCATCCATGCACACCAATCATCCCGACTACGACTGGGGAGTGTGGGGGCATAACCTCGCAAAGCTCGTCAAGGACGAAGCCACAGACGATATGTACGCCATCGTCGACGGCAAGCGCAGCCACAAGCAGTTCTGCTTCTCCAGCCAGTCACTATATAATAAGGTACGCGAATACGTACTCGATCAGTACGGTTGGGGCACTGCCGACTACAGCGAGCGCATCAGCATAATGCCTATGGACAACAAGACGGCGTGCACCTGCAACGATTGTACAGCCCGAGGCAACACCTCCACCAACGCAACACCTGCTGTCACGGCGTTCGTGGAGCGTTTGGCTGAGGAGTTTCCGCGACATAAGTTCTTTACGTCGGCTTATCACACAACAAATACGCCGCCCACAACGTCGCTTGCAGCCAACGTCGGAACGTTCGTGTCGAGCATAAAGCTGCCTATGAGGGTCGACTTCACAAAGACGGAGGGCTACAACGAGTTCGTGCAAAACGTGAAAGCATGGCGCAAGCAGTGCTCACGCATTTACGTGTGGGACTACGAGCGCAACTACGACGACTATCTGTCGCCCTTCCCCTGCCTGCTTGCCATGCAGGCACGCTTCAAGTTATATCGCGACTTGCAGGTGCAGGGCGTGTTCGTCAATGGTAGTGGCGACGACTACTCGGCGTTCGACGATATGCAGACCTATGTCCTCGCGCTCCTCCTGGACAATCCGGACACCGATGTGCACGAGTCGATAGCACGCTACTACCGCGAGCACTATCCGCAAACCGCCGATTTGCTCACCACATACTACTGGGGACTGGAGCAACGCGCACAGTCGACCAACCACCTGCTGCCGCTCTATGGCTCTATGCAGGAGATGTGCGAGTCGTATCTCGATGTGAAGGAGTTTGTCAGCTTCCGTAGCCAGCTCGACAAAGCAAGCAAGCTTACTGTGGGCGACGAGCGCAAACGCCTAAACGCACTGCTCACCGCCCTCGCCTATACGCAGCTTGAGATGTACCGCACCGGACTGCTCGCAAAGGACGCGGAGACGATTGGCGAGATGCGCGAGATACTGAAGGGGCATAGCGAACTGAAAGGCATGAACAACCGCGACGAGTCGGGACACTCTATAGACGATTATCTGAAGAAATGGGAATAAACATAAGACATATAAAAGCCACTCGGCGCACAGCCCTGCGCTCTGCGTTCGGCATACTGCTCCTTGTGGCTCTGGGATTAGTGGGCAGCAGTACGCTCACGTCGTGCCACAAGCGGCTCGCACTGACCATCGTAGAAGTGGAGGACTCCGTGCGCCACTATCCCTCTCTGGTGCTCGGCGACGAACTCACGATGGTGTATGTGCTGCGCAACACGGGCGACGAGATGCTGGTGATAACCGATATACAACCGGCTTGCCCCACTATCGAGTCGGCTGCGGAGAACGTGACGGCGATACCGCCAGGCGAGGAGGCTGCGCTTACGTTCGTCTACCACGCCGACAAGAATATCGGACTGGCACGCCACAGCATACGCCTCTACGGCAATATCGCACCGAAAGGCGTGGCTGAACTCGTGTTCGACACGCATGTAGTGCGCCCATCGATCGACCTATCCGACCACGAGGAGTATCACCAGAAGGTGCTGCGCTCTGCAGGCGAACACCTCCTCGACGGACGCTATAGCGAGAAGGGATACTATACGGATGACCATCCGTCAAGAGAAGAATAAGAATAAAAATAAAATAACAAAACAACTATAACACGTAATAATTATGAAAGAGATTGCAGGTGTTTGCTCCAATACATTCAAAATCCTTATTGTCGACGACATACCATTAAAATTGCTTTTGCTCGACAAGATGCTTAAGCCGTTCGAGTTTCAACTGGTGAAAGCTTCCAACGGACGCGAGGCACTGCACGCCATACAAGAGCGTTTGGGCACCCCAGAGGAAATAGACCTCGCCATTGTCGACCTTATGATGCCCGACATCGACGGCTACAAGGTAATAGAGGTGCTGCGCAACGGTTCTAACGACGGCGAGTTTAACATCCCGGCGCATAGCAAGGAGAAACTGCCGATCGTGATACTCTCGGGCATGAACTTCAGCGAGGACATAAAGCGTGGCTTGGAGCTTGGTGCCAACCAGTTCGTTACAAAGCCTGTTGTCATGGCGCAGCTCTACAGCACTATCACCGAAGAATTAACAAAGAAAATACAGGCAGGTAAATGTCAATGACAAATGATTTATATTGGGTGTCGGTGTTGGGCTACATAGTCATTACGCTGACTATCCTCATACGAGAACGCAAGTATATATACCACAACGAAAAGGTGGGACGTGCCTTCATGCCTCTTGTGTGCATCTCCTTGACGTTTTTTGTCGTCGACTTTTTCTGGGGAATGTGCTTGGTTGAGGCTATACGCTCCGATGCCGTCTACTTCGTTTTGTCGGCGTTGCTCCACGTCTTGGCTGTCGTCACCGCCTTGTCGTGGCTTTGCTATGTGCTGCGCTACATGAATTGTCCGCGCAGGTGTCGTTACGTCATTCAATTCGTCTCTGCTGCCCTGCTGCTCTCCGAGGTGGTGTTGGTCATCGCCAACTTCTTCAGTCCGGTTCTGTTCCGCATCGTCGACGGCGAGTACGTGCGTTGCAAGTATGCCCTTGCCACAGCGTTCAACATCTACTCGGTGTTTGTGGCGGTGTTGTTAGGCACGCTCTTCACCATGATGCGCAGAGGCATATGTGCTAATGGATACACAAGGTGCTGGGCAGTGTTGTTCTCTTCGCTCATACCGCTACTGCCGGGCATCATGAATGTGAAGTATTTCGCATCGCCCTTCTTCAGTATGGGTTTCATGTTGTCGGTGCTGATACTGTATGTGTTTGTTGTTACAGCTACTCGTGAGAAACTTTATCAAAGCAAGACGAAGTTTCTGCAGAACATGAGTCACGAGATACGCACATCGCTCAATATGGTGTATGGTTTCGCGCAGTTGCTCGGTATGCCCGAGGGGTCGTGGACTGATGAGGAGCGCGAGAAGTACAACAGCTACATCAACGACAATTATCGTATGCTCGACCTGCTGCTCAACGACCTCATCGAGTACACGCAGACCAACCAAAAGACGTTCGGCGTGAGCTGCGAGCCGGTTGATGTGGCAAAGATATGCGATAGCACGCTACAGTCGCTACAGTTCGCACAGTCGAAGTCGAAGTCGAAGCAAGTGCAACTGCAGAACGAGCTGCCCGACGGCTTCACCATAAACAGCGACGCACGACGCATACAGCAGATACTGACGCATCTGCTCTTCTACGGTGTGCAGTTCGCATCGAGCGACGAACTGCTGCTGAGTGCCAAACTCAACGCCGGTGCACTCGAACTCGCAGTAGTAGACCCCAACAGCAGCATGTCGGGAATGAAAGAGCTGCCCGTGTACGTTAAGGATACGCTCAACGACCCGGATGTAGACGACCTCGGCGTGCGTATCGAGTTGTGTCGTCGAATAGCATGCCTCTTGGGCGGATGTATATACATCGACACGAAGAGCAAGGACGGTGTGCGCATCGTCTTGCAAATACAGAACATACTATAGTTTTTTATAACATTAATTCTTTAACAGTTTTATCAAGCAATTATGAAGAAAGTATTATTACTTATCATGTCTGTCATAATGCTGACAGCATGTTCGTCTGACGACGATGGCGCAGGTGTTAAGAATAATGCGCCCGCAACGCAAGTGTTCGTGATGGGGCAGGAGGTGAAGGCTAACGCGGCAGCCCCCGTTTCCGTCTTGGCAACATATGCTCCGGCTTATTATTTCATTCGTGTAGATAACCGTATCCCGAACATGGGAGCGTGCAAACCCAACTATTATTGGCCACGCACTGTGCGTGGCGGTTCGGTCTTCGCCGAGGGCAACAAGGGTACAGTAAACACCACTTACCCCTACTGGAAGTTCTTCGGTCAGGACGGCATTACCAAGTACGTGTACGACACTACGGGCAAGGCTGTGCAGGCTACACTCGGCGACGTGCCTTCTTACGCGTCGATGATGGCTGCCAACCAGGACTGGTCGCTGGATGTTGACGAGATTGACACCAAGGACTTGCACATCATCTGGTATGTGTCTAAGTTCGAGAGCGGCGTTTGGCATGTCGACGGCGTACTCACGTTCAAGAGTGTAGACAACATCACTGATGTGCCAGGCATCAACAAGGATAATAAGTTTGAGGACTCTGCCGAGACTCCTTCGCTGCCTAACGACGGCAAGGGCAACATCGAGGTGGATATACACCAGCAGGAACACAAGACATGGCAGGAGATAAAGACCACGGTTCATGTGCGCGACCTCGTAGACAACGTCGTAGTGGAGATACCGCTCGAGTACGAGAACATCGCTGAGTCTGACGACTTCGCTATCCGCACTTACGACGTAGAGCTCGACTCACGCATCTACATCAACGGCACCGAGTATGCTCTCGACAGCACCAACCCCGTGAAGGTGACCATCGAACACCGTGCCGACAAGGCTGTGTTCACAATCGTGTGCAAGGATGCTAAGTATCTGGCTGCGCTGCGCAAGGAGTTTGAGGATGGTGTAACGGTAGAAATCCACACCTATCCGAAGAACCTCACACCGGAGGTGGTATGGGGCAAGCTGAAGAACTCTACCGTGAAGGTGTCGCCTGCCTCGTATGAACACCTTATCTTCAAGGGTGCGACGAGTGCGTTGTTCACCGAGTAGGTGCTATAGTATAAAAGCAAAGGCTGGAAGATAAGATAAACGTATCTTCCAGCCTTTGCTGTACAATCTCTATAATAATATATCTCCAGATGGTAGATATTTATTTCTTGATCTGTCAATCTTGAGTTTCCCATTGACCCAAACCTTAATTGTCATCAATGTGTTCTCGTCTTCGCAATTTGCTTCTATTGAAATAATTTTACTTTCCGTCTCGTAAGTTTTTTCAAAATACCTTTTTATGACAAGTCCTGTTTCTCCACTATCTTTAATTCCATAAACTCTAATAGGTTCATCAGAATTCGCTTCTATTTGTACACGAATAGTATTCAAATTAGATTCGTCTTTTGAACATGCATGACATAAAAGAAGACTAAATAGAAGTATCAGACATACTGATATTTTCTTATATGTTATTGTTTTTTTATTCATTGTACAGTAGTGCCTAAGGCATCATTTTTTGCTTTACTTGTTGTGGAAGTGTTTTTCTAAAAAGTTACGGAGAATATCAACAGTCTCCGTAACTTTTTATTATATTGCTGTTTGCTTAGAATGTGATGTTCACGCCGGCTGCAAACGCGTTGTTGTTACGCGTGTAATCTGAGTTGTATGTGTAAGATTTGCCCGGTGCAAGAGTCACGGTTTCAGAAGTCTTCACGTGGTTGTAGAAGGTGTGGAAGTAAGCCACGCTGAAGTCGAGCTTCTTGGTGATGTGGTACACACCGCCCACGCCAACAGAGTTGGAGCCAACTACGAACGACTTGTCGTCCATGTACTTGTCTGTCAAGCCATAGTTGGTGTTCTGCCAACCGGTGCTGACCGTAATCTTCTTTGTCACGTCGTACTCAACGCCGGCGTTGAACTCGAGTGTGCCGCGCTTCTTGAGCAGCTTGTTGCGGTTGTTGTACGATGTAGCGTTATAGTCGTCGAACCAGTGGAAGCCCACGTTGATGCGCAGCTCGTCGATGGGGCTGTAGCCCACACCTACGGTGAGCAGCGACGGGATGTCGCCCGCAATCTTCTTGCCGTCGGCGTACTCGCCGATAGCCTTGTTTATCTTCGAGTCGAACTGCTGCTTCAGACCTGCTGTTGTAGCCACAACGGTTGGGTTAGCGAGCACCGCAGTAGAAGTCTGCTCAGCCTTGATCATAGCCTGCTCCTGCGACATATTCTTATTCTCATGCATGAACTTAGCGGTGAGTACCTTGTTCATCTGGTTCTTCAGATTGTCGTCGAGGTTACCGATAGACGGCAACTGGTTGACCGACTTGTTCTTCAGACGCATACGAGTCTTGAACTCGTACTTAGCCGAGAAGTTCCAGCGTCCGGTCTTATAGTCGACAGCCAACATTGGTGTGAAGCCGATGCCGCTCTGGTCGCAGCTCAGCTCGATGTTAGCCGAGTTCTCCTTCGATGGGTCGAGCACCTGGTAGAGCGGCATATTGCCCACCTTGATGTCCTCAACATATCCATAGTAGTTACATGTAGCGTAGATGCCGCGCAAGCCGGCGTAAACGCTGAAGTTGTCGTTCACCTTATATGCAGCACCAGCCGAGAGACCGAAGTAGTACTGACGACCATGCATGTAGCTGTTGAAGCTGTAAGCACCCTTGCTGCCGAAAGCCTTGTCGGAGGTGAACATCGGTTTGAATTTGGTAGGGTCCTGTGGGTATCCCGGAACCAGGATTGTGTTTGCAGCGTGGTCGATAGCGCGAGCCAGTCCGATAGCACCCATAGCTGTCTCGCCAACGATTTTCTCGAACGAGCCGAGTCCGTTGTCGAACGTACACTTACCGCCACCGCCAGTCAGAGCGAAGTTGCCCTGCAGCGACCATCTGCCCTTGTTGTAGGCATATTGGAAAGACGGGATAACGGGAGCGAAAGCCTTACCCTTGAAATCGCGTGGAGTAGTGGGGTTGTTCACGTTGTTGGTGAACAACTTGTAGTCGTTCTTGATAGTACGTGTCTGGTATGCCATCTGCCAGTTGAGAGCGAGGTGGCTTCCTTCGCCCATAAACACAACACCAGCAGGGTTGTAATACACACCATCAATACCAATAGAAGCCTCGCGGCTCATCATACGATTAAAAGCGACGTGCTGGTTGGTGTTAGTGAGAAGACCACCGGCGAAAGTCGCACTGCTTGAGGCAATCGCTGCTGTCAAGCATACTGTTTTAAACTTGTTTACCATAATTACCTTAAATAATTGGTTGCAAAGTTAGCTGAATTGTTCTAAACTTCGGCTGTATTGTGGTCTATTTTAATAACTATTAACGCTTTGCAGTTCAACTTCGTGTGTGCGTACATTCTACTTTTGTCACCGCTCGCGTTCGCCACCCGATCGGATTGCGTCCGTCGTCCGATCAGATTGCGTTCGCAGTCCGATTGGATTGCATCCGCCGTCCGATCAGATTGCGTCCGCTGCACGATGGTATTTGTAGAGCTAAGGCGGACACCGAACGCTTGATTATGGCAGGCTGCGTGGGTATGGCGGGCTGCGTGGGTATGGCAGGGATGCCATACCCTCCTATGTATCACCAAAATCAATAAAAAACGTTTAAATGCAGATGCAGATACACGTAGTGTAGAAAAAAAAGAGTAACTTTGCAGCATAGTACTATTTTATACGTATATATTCATTAACAGCAAATTAAGATCAAGACCAATTCCTTGCGACGCGCTGATGCGCCGTTGGGAGTGTCACCCCTTTTGTTTAAACGTAAAAGAAATATGCACAAAGCAGGATTTGTAAACATAGTGGGCAATCCTAATGTGGGCAAGTCGACGCTGATGAACCAGCTCGTCGGCGAGCGCATCAGCATTGCCACGTTCAAGGCGCAGACCACGCGCCACCGCATCATGGGCATCGTGAATGAGGAGGACGCGCAGATTGTCTTCTCGGATACGCCCGGCGTACTTAAACCGAACTATAAGCTCCAGGAGTCGATGCTCGCATTCTCGGAGTCGGCGTTGCAGGATGCCGACGTGCTGCTCTACGTCACCGACGTAGTGGAGAACCCCGAGAAGAACCAGGACTTTCTCGACAAGGTGAAGCGCATGACCATACCCGTGCTGCTGCTCATCAACAAGATTGACCAGAGCGACCAGAAGACGCTCGGCGACACCGTGGAGCGCTGGCACTCGCTGCTGCCCAACGCCGAGATTCTGCCCATCTCGGCTAAGAACAAGTTCGGTGTCGATATGCTCATGCGCCGCATCAAGGAACTGTTGCCCGACTCGCCGCCGTTCTTCGACAAAGACCAGCTTACGGACAAGCCCGCACGCTTCTTCGTCTCGGAGATAATACGCGAGAAGATACTGCTCTACTACGACAAGGAGATTCCGTACTCGGTGGAGGTGAAGGTGGAGTCGTTCAAGGAGACCGACAAGCACATCGACATACACGCCGTGATATACGTGGAGCGCGACTCGCAGAAGGGCATCATCATCGGACACCAGGGCGTGGCACTGAAAAAGATGTCGACCGAGGCACGCAAGTCGCTCGAGAAGTTCTTCGGCAAGAGCGTATATCTCCACACCTTCGTGAAGGTTGACAAGGACTGGCGCAGCTCGCAACGCGAACTCGACAACTTCGGATATAACCCGGAGTAAACTCCCCTGAATAGCAAAGAGGGGATACTCTCGTCAGACTGGCGAGGGCCGGAGTCAGGTCAGCTTCGGAAAATCGTTAACAAGGATGCAGAGACCACATCCTACAAGCCTCCGTGAGATGCGGAGGAAAGAATGACTAAAAGAATATGGCAAATTTAGTGGCAATAGTGGGACGCCCGAACGTGGGCAAGTCGACACTGTTCAACCGCCTGACCAAGACACGTCAGGCAATCGTTAGCGACACCGCCGGCACAACACGCGACCGTCAGTACGGCAAGTGCGAGTGGAACGGACGCGAGTTCTCTGTAGTAGACACCGGCGGATGGGTCGTGAAGAGCGACGACATCTTCGAGGATGCCATCCGCAAGCAGGTGATAGTGGCAACCGAGGAGGCTGACGTGGTGCTCTTCGTCGTCGACGTGCAGACCGGACTCACCGACTGGGATCAGGACGTGGCAACCATCCTCCGCCGCACCAAGCTCCCCGTGATACTCGTGGCTAACAAGACCGACAACAACGACCAGATATACGACGCGGCTGAGTTCTACGCACTCGGACTGGGCGAGCCGCAGTGCATCTCGTCGGCAACGGGCAGCGGCACGGGCGACCTGCTCGACCTCGTGCTCACCAAGCTCAACCCCGAAGTGAAGGAAGACGTAGAGGACGGCATACCACGCTTCGCCGTAGTAGGACGCCCGAACGCCGGCAAGAGCTCTATCATCAACGCCTTCATCGGCGAAGACCGCAACATCGTGACCGAGATAGCAGGCACCACACGCGACTCTATCTACACACGCTACGACAAGTTCGGCTTCGACTTCTACCTCGTGGACACAGCCGGAATACGCCGCAAGAACAAGGTGTCGGAAGACCTGGAGTTCTACTCAGTGATGCGCTCCATCCGCGCCATCGAGAACTCAGATGTCTGCATCCTCATGCTCGACGCAACACGCGGCATCGAGGCTCAGGATATGAACATCTTCCAGCTCATACAGCGCAACAACAAGTCGCTCGTGGTGGTTGTCAACAAGTGGGACCTCGTGGAGAACAAGGATCAGGCAGTCATCAAGACCTTCGAGAACGCCATCCGTCAGCGCATGGCTCCGTTCGTTGACTTCCCGATTATCTTCGCTTCGGCACTCACCAAGCAGCGCATCTTCAAGGTGCTCGAAACAGCCAAGGAGGTGTACCTCAACCGCAAGGCGCACGTGGGCACATCGAAGCTCAACGAGGTGATGCTGCCGCTCATCGAGGCATACCCGCCACCATCAACAAAGGGCAAGTACATCAAGATAAAGTACTGCACGCAGCTGCCTAACACGCAGATACCGTCGTTCGTGTTCTACGCCAACCTGCCGCAGTACATCAAGGAGCCGTACCGCCGCTTCCTCGAGAACAAGATTCGCGACAACTGGTCAATGCACGGCTGCCCGATAAACATCTTCATCCGACAGAAGTAACTTAGGAGGGTATGGCATCCTTGCCATACCCACGCACCCTTCCATTGCATCTTTAGGAGGGTATGGCATCCCTGCCATACCCACGCACCCTTTCATTGCATCTTTAGGAGG
>ERZ773165.642-NODE-642-length-25014-cov-3.387916_pt1 | contig 25014 bp, 18 predicted proteins | sample MGYA00581003_ERZ773165 | MGnify/ENA primary metagenome ERZ773165 (study PRJEB29015, sample SAMEA2737817) | human gut metagenome | biome: human gut; feature: human-associated habitat; material: faeces | place: China | collected 2012 ... | reverse complement strand
ATGTGATGGAAAAGATATTTTTGCATTGAAGGATGAGGAACTTACGATTTTCAGGAGAAGAAAGATCGGGTTTGTATTTCAGGCGTATAATCTGGTTCCGGTCTTAAATGTCTATGAAAATATCGTGCTGCCGATTGAACTGGACGGTGGAAAGATAGACCGGAAATTTATTGATAGCATTACAGAGACACTTGGATTGCAGCAGAGACTGGATGCACTTCCGGGGCAGCTCTCCGGCGGACAGCAGCAGAGGGTGGCGATCGCAAGGGCATTGGCAGCAGCACCGGCGATCATATTGGCGGATGAGCCTACCGGAAATCTGGACGGAAAGACCAGTCAGGATGTGCTGAGTCTTTTGAAAGTGACCAGCCGGAAATTCGCACAGACCATTGTGATGATCACACACAATGAGGAGATCGCACAGCTTGCAGACCGTATTATTCGAATTGAGGACGGACGTATTATAAAGTAAAAGACACAGGCAGGTACAGGACAGATTCGAATAGGAAACGGAGAAAAATTATGAAAGTAAAAAATCAGAAATGCATACGCAGACTAAGCTATAAATCGCTGTGGGCGACCAGAAAAAGAAATGTTATCGCAATCTTTGCGATTGCTCTTACCACGTTATTATTTACATCACTTTTCACAATTCTTATGTCGTTGAATGAGAGTTATGAAACTTACAATTTCAGACAGGTAGGCGGCTATTCGGACGGAACGTTCAAAGAACTGAGTGAGGAACAGGTGGAAAAAATATCAGCACATCCGGGAATCAGGGAAGCCGGAGAACGCATCGTATGTGGATTTTGCACCACAGGTGTTTTTGGAAAAGTTCCGGCAGAAGTCAGTTACATGGATAAAAACTGTACAAAATGGAGCTATGCGACACCAACGACAGGAAGAGAACCTGAGAAGAGCAATGAGATCGCAATGGACACGGTTGCATTAAAGCTGCTCGGGGTGACACCGGAGCTGGGAGCAAAGGTGACGATAGAGTATCAGGCTGGAGATAAAACGAATGAGGGATTTCAGGAGACAGATACGTTTATTCTGTCAGGATACTGGGAATATGATGATCTGATGCCGGTTCATTATATCAATGTATCAAAAGACTACGTGAAGTCAGTGGAAGAAAAGTGGGTGGCATCAGGAGAGAAAGCTTTCCGGACAGACCTGAATGTCATGCTGCCTTCAAAATTAAATATTGAACAACAGATGCAGAAAATCGACACAGACTTAGGATATGACTGGAATACGAGAGATCAGGAGAACAGTGCCCGTATCGGAGTCAACTGGGGTCTTACTGCTTCACAGCTAAATGCAGGGATGGATCCGGAACTTCTTGCTGCGATTGCAGCATTTCTGCTTCTTGTGATTTTTACCGGATATCTGATTATTTATAATATTTTTCAGATTTCAGTTACCGGAGACATCCGGTTTTACGGGCTGCTTAAGACAATCGGAACAACGCCGCGGCAGTTAAAACGAATGATCAGACAGCAGGCATTCCTTTTGTGTGTGGTTGGCATTCCGACCGGACTTCTTCTGGGATATGGAATCGGGGCATGGCTGACACCTATTGTTTTAAAGGGCACAACAGTTGTGGGAACACATGTAACGATCAGCAGTTCCCCGGTTATTTTTGCCGGCTCTGCGATCTTTGCAGTGATCACTGTTTTCCTCTCCTGTACAAAGCCCGGAAAAATGGCAGCAAAAGTTTCTCCGGTGGAAGCAACAAAATATACAGAGTGTGTCAGTGTGAAGAAAAAGCGCCGCAGCTCGCATGGAGCAAAGGTTTATCAGATGGCATTTGCCAATCTGGGAAGAAACAAAAAGAAAACAGTTCTTGTTGTGATATCCCTGGCACTTTCGGTGACACTTTTGAATGTACTCTGTTCTTTTGTGGGTGGCTTTGATACGGAAAAATATATTTCACAACGAACATGCGCCGATTTTATCGTGAGCAGCACAGATTATTTCCGCTACAATGATGCAGATGAATATATTTCAGAAGAAACTATTGCAGAAATTCAGGAAAACACGAGTGAGACGGTCAGCGGCAGCGGCTATATGACAGATATGACCACAATGGTATGGATGGATACAGAGCAATATAAGAAAATGGCAGTACCGTATCTTGGCGAAGAAGAGCTGGAAGAAAAAGTGAAGTATTATGAAAAAAGGGGCAGTGAAATAAAGACTCCAACAATACTGGAAGGTCTGGATGAGGCACTCTTTGAAAAGGTGACGGTACTGGATGGAGAACTGGATCCTTTGTTTGATGAGAATATAAATGCAATTGCGATCCGTGTCGAGACAGATGATTATGGCAATGTGGAAAATATAGAACGCTATCCTAAAGTGGGGGATACGCTCACCATGGTTTACCAGAATATGTATGAGATTGACACCAGGACAGGTAAACCTGCTGATTCTGCGACAACGCCGGAAGAGTATGTGGAGATCCGTGAGGAAGAACCAAGGGAAGTGGACTATACCGTGTGCGCACTTGTGAAAGTTCCATATGCCATGACATTCCGCTATAGCGGATCAGGATATGACACGATCCTTCCGGCAGAACGGATGAAGGAGGACTGCGGTGCAGAGCTGATCCGGAAATTCTATCTGTTTGATACTCCGGATATGGAAGCGGAAAATGCAGCGGAGCGTTATCTTGCGGAACTTACGGCAGGAGATACTTCTGTTCTGATGTATGAGAGCAAAGCGTCTATCCGAAGTGAATTTGAACAGTTTCAGAAAATGTTTTTCCTTCTGGGCGGTGTTTTGTGTGCGATCATCGGGCTGGTCGGCATTTTAAATTTCTTCAATGCGATCATGACCGGAATCCTTTCAAGAAAAAGAGAGTTTGCAGTGTTACAGTCGGTTGGAATGACAAACCGCCAGTTAAAGCAGATGCTTGTGCAGGAAGGGCTGTTTTACACTGCCGGTTCTGTGGTGGTGGCGTTTCTTCTGTCTTTGGTCTGCGGACCATTATCAGGAGACATGATGGAGAAGATGTTCTGGTTTTGCACTTATCATTTCACCATCCTTCCGGTTATTGCGATGCTTCCGGTGTTTGCAGTGCTCGGCTGCCTGATCCCTGCGGTACTTTATCAGGCGGGAAGCAGACAGAGTATTGTGGAACGGCTGCGGGAGGCAGAGTAAAGAAAATGAAAATTTTGGAAGATATTGGCATTAGATATGCTGGTATCTTCTTTTTTTATATAAAAGAAATTATTGCTAAAAAGTATAAAAAGGTATAAAATGAATACAAAAGTATAAAAACCTATAAAAAAGTATAAAACAATAGAAAAAGTATAAAAAACTATAAAATGTTACAAAAAGTATAAAGAACTATAAACGGCAAAAAATATTGTGAGGTGACTTATGCAGAATCCATTTACAACAACATTTAGCAAAACTCCGGAATATACCTATATACACACAGAAAAAACAGAAGAGATATTAGAAAATTTTGTATATGAAAATCCATCAGAGTCGGTATATAAAATAACAGGCGTCAGAGGTTCCGGGAAAACAGTGATACTTGCGAAGGTGGAAGAAGAATTGAAGAATAATGAAAACAGGTATATAAATTGGCTTGTTTTTGATGTGAATCCAACAAGGGATATCCTCGAACAGATAGCGGCAATGTTAGTCAAAGCCGGTTTCGGTTCAGAAGAGAAAAAAACAACTGGAATCAATATTTCAGCAACAGTGCTGGGCTCTGGCGGTGGAATAGGATATACAGCGGACAAGAGTAATCATTTCTTTGACATTGGTGTAGAGGTTGAAGAAATGATACAGAATGTCCAGAAGAAGGGAAGAAAGATATTAATAGGGATTGATGAAGTATCAAAATCAGAAGAGATGATAAAGTTTGCATCAGAATATGGAAGATGGCTTCGTGCGGGTTATCCGGTTTATTTTGTATGCACTGGTTTATATGAAAATATTCAGGAACTTTGCAATGTCAAAAACCTTACCTTTTTCAGAAGAGCGACGACAGTGAAGACAGAACCTCTGAATATGATAAGAATGACGGAGATGTACAGGAGCAAATTAAACATTGATGTCAGTCAGGCAAGAGAGCTGGCGAAGATTACAAAGGGATATGCCTATGCTTTTCAGGAATTAGGAGTGCTGTGTTTTAAGAAAAAAGAGAATGAGACACTGGAAGATATCCTTTCAAAGTTAAAGTCAGAATTATTTGCATATTCCTATGAAAAAATATGGGAAGAGATGACGGAAATGGATCGATTTCTGGCTGGATTGCTGACAGAAAAGGAAGAATATAAGCGTGATGAAATACTGAAGCTTATGGGTGAAAAAGCAGGCAGTTATTCAATGTACAGGGATCGTCTGATAAAAAGAGGAATATTGAATAACCGACAGGGATATGTCTCACTTGCGCTGCCGTATTTTGCAGATTATATCAAGGAATACTGCTGATAAAACCAGAAACAAATGAAATAAATAGAGATTAGCAAAACAGGCAGCCCAAATGTTCATTACGAACATCGGGGCTGCCTGTTTTTTATACAATAGAGAATATTTTTAATATCCCATTGTATAAATCATCTTATAGCTGAATATCTGAAACAGAATTAGCAACCGATTTTAAAATATTTGCAGATCAGATTAAATAATTCAGCGCAATTAGTTGTAAAACACATAGTGACGACCTCCTTATTTTTATTTTTTTGATAACGCATAAATGGTTATCGTTTGTCCTTCAGACAGTTCCAAACCGGTATTCAACTTCGGGGAGAAGCCGGGAACCAATGCTTGAATGTTACAAACATATTTCTTAAGGACAAATAAATTGTAACAAGTTTGTAATAAATAGACAATAGGAGGCGATTGGAAATGCTTCCAATGCATGGAAGAGAGGAAAAAAGCGAAAGAACTTCATCAAATCTTAATGTTTTACCTCATTGGAAGTTCATAAAGAATCCTTTACAATAAGTACATGATCATAAAGGGAATGATTCAGTTACGCACTGAGAACATTCGAATCCGGAGGAGAAGAAAATGTACCGTATATTAGTATGTGATGATGAAAAAGATATTGTTTCCGCATTGAAAATATATCTGATGGCAGACGGTTATCAGGTTTTTGAGGCTTACAACGGCAGAGAGGCGTTGGAAATTTTAAAGAATGAAGATATTCATCTTGTTCTTATGGACATTATGATGCCGGAGATGGACGGCATCACAGCAATGTTGAAAATCCGTGAAGTCAGCAATGTTCCGGTGATTTTGCTCACCGCCAAAAGCGAGGACACCGATAAGGTGCTCGGACTTACCGTGGGCGCAGATGATTATGTGACAAAGCCGTTTAATACGGTGGAACTGCAGGCGCGCGTGAAATCCCAGCTCAGGCGTTACATGAAACTGGGAGGCGGCACGGTCAGACCGGACACGATCGTGATAGGTGGGATCGAACTGAATGATGTCACGAAGGAAGTGACACTTGATGGAGATAAAGTGCAGCTGACAAGAACCGAGTATGATATTTTAAAACTTCTGATGCAGCATCCGGGGCAGGTTTTTTCGCCGAATGAAATTTATGAGAAAGTGTGGAACGATAATCCATTTCGGAATGAGAATACGGTAGCGGTACATATCAGACATCTGAGGGAGAAAGTGGAGTACAATCCGGCGGAACCAAGACACTTAAAAGTTGTCTGGGGAAGAGGCTATAAAATGGAAGTGTAAGTAAGAAAGGACAGTCAATATGAAACAGTTGAGACAATCACCCGTGGCAAAAATCATTGCGTGGATTTTGATCACGGTGTCAGCCCTGATGCTGTTGGCAGGCACAGCCGGGGCGTATTTCATCAGTGAACTTGGGTTTTATACGAAAAGTGTACAGGAGATCCGGGAGGAGCAGTTTGAACGGATCGCCGGAAAGTACTCTGCGAGAGTGCTGCTGAATCTGAATAACACGGAAAATGAAACCTATTTTAAGGATACCAACTTCCGGTATGGAGTTGTGGAAGCGTCCAATTACGAGGAATTGGAAAAACTGGATCTGAATCAGCAGAGCACCTATGTGCAGTCGAATTTTGATGAGAAAGTAAGTCTCGACAATCTTCATCTTTTTCAGTGCAATATGAATGCTGACACATCGATTTATGTGGATAACTCTGTGCTTGGCGGGTATTACATTGCGTACAGTACCAGAGAGTACAGAAATAAATATATCAATGAATATGTGTATGATACAGATAGCGGTATTTTTTATTATCAGGTGTCAGATGTGCCATCTGCACAGATTTCAGAAGAAGGAGAAACTGCAGCTGAAATATGGTATTTCCCGGTGTCAGAAGTGAAAGTGACACTGGTGGATGACAGTACCGGAGAGACGACAGACTATGCGTATGTATATAATACGGCAGATAAAGAGTATGAGGCACTGCGGGAGAAAACATCAGAAAACGATGAACAGGCGGCACTTTGTATTACCATCCAGAATGCAAAGGGTGCAGATGAAAATGATCTGCGCAATGTAAAAAATATTCTGGAAAATGCACCGTTGACGTTTTGGCAGCTGACTGCGACCACCTATTCTTATGGAACATCAGACTGGACGGCAGAGATGCGTTATCCATATACGCAGGAACAGCAGACAGAGCAGGTCACAGCGTCAGAGACAGTCGTGAGTGCACCGACATCGGTTACATTGCAGACGGTAGAGCTTTCCTATGTCGGAGGGGTACCGAATGATGAGATAAAAAATCGTACCGATTATGATTCCTCCGAGGCAGATTACCTTTCCACCGTGCAGGGCAGTGACGCAGGAACCGATTACTATGTGTTATCTGTGATTCCGGATGCGGACAGTCTTGTAAAAAAAGAGGGTGTCGGAGTCTGGGGCAGCGATTATTTTGTCCAGATAAACTATATTGTGAATCTGGCAGATCACATGAAATACAGCGTGTATGTGATCCTTGCACTCAGCCTGATCGTGTTTGTGGCAAGCTTTGTCTATCTGGTAAGTGCAGCAGGGCATAAAAAAGATCAGGAACAGGTGCAGGGAAGTTTTCTTTGCAAAGTACCGGCCGATTTGTTTACTGTCATATTTTTAGCAGCAGAATCAAGTCTGGCAGTGGGCATTTCATTGCTTGGCAATGCCGGAAGTCCTGACAACTATGTTTTTTATGCGGCGGCAATGCTTTTTCTGCTTTTATGTGGCGGATGGCTGGCACTAGGGTATCTTCTGGATTTTGCAGTGCGCATCAAACTTGGAAAATGGTGGAGAAATACACTCATCTATAAAGTGCTCCGTTCGATCTACCGTGGCTGGAACAAAGTGGGCGAGAATAAGTCCATCCTGTGGAAAGGGCTTGCGATTTTTCTTGGCGTAAACTTTTTGGAAGTTCTGATCTTTGTTGTGTTTGGTGTTGATTATTCTAAAATCATGATCGTCTGGTTTGCAGAGAAAGCTGTGATCCTGTTTGTGGGCGGTGAGGTCTTAATTCAGATGAAGAGACTTCAGGAAGGCGGAAAACATATCGCAGAGGGCGATCTGGATTATCAGATCAACACGGAACATATGCTTCCGGCACTAAAAGAGCATGCGGCAGATTTAAACCGCATCAATGAGGGCGTATCCAAAGCGGTAAATGAGAAAATGAAAAGCGAGCGTTTCAAGACAGAGCTGATCACCAATGTCTCGCATGACATCAAGACACCGCTTACCTCCATTATCAACTATGTGGATCTGCTGGAAAAAGAGGAGATCCCAAATGAGAATGCAAAGGAATATTTAGAGGTTTTAGAGCGGCAGTCTGCCCGCCTGAAAAAGTTGATCGAAGATTTAATAGAGGCATCCAAAGCGTCAAGCGGAAGCCTTTCCGTGAATCTGGAAAAACTCGAGGCAGGGGTGTTCCTCGTGCAGACTGTAGGGGAATTTAAGGAGAAAACGGAGAAGAACAAATTAGATCTTCAGATCAAAAAGCCGGAAGAACCGATTTATATTATGGCGGATGGCAGACATTTCTGGCGTGTCATCGATAATCTGATGAACAACATCTGCAAATACGCACAGCCGGAGACAAGAGTTTATATCAATTTAGAGCAGACCGGAGAAAAAGTGCAGATTACATTCCGCAACACTTCCAGATATCCGTTGAACATTTCCAGCGAGGAACTGATGGAGCGGTTTGTCCGTGGTGACAGTTCCAGAAACACAGAAGGAAATGGTCTGGGCTTGTCGATCGCAGGAAGCCTGATGGAACTTATGCATGGAAAAATGTATCTTGTCGTGGACGGAGATTTATTCAAAGTCGTTCTGGAATTTGACCGGTGCGAAGTTTCATAAAAAATAGAACGTGGACAGTAAGAACAGTCTTAACATAAAAAATGTGAGGACTGTTCTTTTTTGACAATAAAATGTTTGCGGAGCTTGCATTTTATTGTATGTGAAAAAGTTTTTTTGTGGTAAAATATACTCAGGCTTGAAAAAAACGGGCTTTCATTAGGATGAAATGATAGAACGAAACTTGGAGAAGTGCAGAAACAATGAAGATAAAGAATAGTATTTTAACATTATTGTTATTTTTTACTTTAGTGCCAGTGTTGGTTTTCGGGTTGTTTTCCATATATGAGACTAATCAGACAATCGATGAGATGGCGGAAAAGAATCTGAAAGCAGTCAGCCAAAACCAGATTATGAATATCCAGAAGTTCTGTGGGGACAGGCGGGAAGAGATGGAGATGGTGGCGAATTATTCGCTGACACAGGATGCGATCCGGTACAGTCTTGGGGAGAGCGACAATCCGGTGGATCAGGAGTATGTGAACAATGTCTTAAAGGAGCGCAAGAAATACGGAACATACGTGGCGAGTGTGTCTATTCTTGATAAAAATTTCCATGTTGTAGGTTCGAGTGAAAATTATGACATCAGCGAGATCAGTGAGATGAAATACGTGGATGAGCGTTTTCATACCGGAGATTTTATTATAGGAAATGTCTATGAGCGGGAGACGGACGATGGGCTGAAAAAAATTGTTCCGGCGTATATTGGTGTCTTTTTTAATGACAATCTGATTGGCTATATTGCGGAAGAATTGGATACCGCATATTTTGACCAGCTGCGTCTGAATATGGACTCGCTCGCAGAGGGAACATTTTATCTTCTGGATGGAAATTATGCGATCATTACGGCGGGAACTACAACGCAGAAAGAGAGTCTCTCAGGATTTACGAGCAGCCAGAAGGACCGGGAGGATTTCCAGAAGGCGTGGGACGCAATCGATCATGAGGAGAATCCGCAGGGGGAAGTGCGTTACCATTATCAGGGAATGTCCTATATTACATACTATTCAAATGTGGAATGCACGGACTGGGGTGTGCGTATCACAGAGAATCTCAGCGCCCAGAAAAAGAGTGCGAATAATTACAGTTTTCTGATGGCATTTGCAGTTGCGTTTGTCACATTCGGGGTTCTGATCACACAGAACATAATGACAAAGAGGCTGCTTGCACCGATCGAGAAAATTATGGATACATTTACCCGGATCAAGACAGAGCAGGACTATTCACTGCGCATACCGGTTGAGACTAAGGATGAGATGGGAAAACTTTCCGCAGGGATCAATGAGCTGCTGGCCTATATTGAGGGCGAGGATATACAGGAAAAACAGAGGCAGCACCATTGGAGAGAACTTGCAGAGCTTGATCCGCTCACCGGGATCAAGAATAAGAAAGCAATTGAGCAGAGCGTGCTTTCTATGGTGCAGCAGGCGGCAGAAAATGACGGACAGGTTGTAATTGGATTCCTTGATATCGATGATTTCCGGGATTACAATACAAACTTCGGACATCAGGAGGGAGACGCAGTCATTCAGTTTGTGGCGGGTATTTTGCAGAGGGAATTAAAAGGATTTGTCGGAAGAAATGGTGGTGACGAGTTCGTGTTTGGCTATGCAGGAGATCTGGATAAAAGTGAGATTGAGACAGTCATTTCACGTATTTTGAAGGAGTTGAACGAAAATTACATAAGTCCGAGGACAAAAAAGCTGATGCCGGTGCCGTGCAGCATCGGAATCGTAAGTGCCAGAGGAGACAGCCTTGATTATGCTAATCTCGTTCAGAAAGCGGATGAGGCAATGTACCGGGCGAAGGAGGCTGGCAAAAACACCTTTTATATTATAGAATTGTAGGAATTTGACATGAGACAGCAAAATCAGGAATTAACACATGTAAAACATGAATTTGATCCCATTTTTGACGAAAATTCAGAGATATTGATTCTCGGAACGCTTCCTTCTGTGAAGTCGAGAGAGCAGAATTTTTATTATGGACATCCGCAGAACCGTTTCTGGAAAGTCATTGCGGCACTTTTTTGTGAGCCTGTGCCGGAGAGAATCCCAGAGAAAAAGGATTTGCTGTTAAAACATCATATTGCGCTGTGGGATGTGATCGCAGAGTGCGATATTGCAGGTTCTTCTGACAGTTCCATCAAAAATGTTGTGCCGGCGGAGCTGTCTGTGATCCTTGACCATGCGCCAATCAGGACAATCTATGCCAATGGTGCGAAAGCATATGACCTGTATCAAAAGTATACTTATCCGGTCACTGGCAGGGACATCCGAAAACTTCCCTCCACAAGTCCGGCGAATGCGGCGTTCCAGATGGAGAGGCTGCTTGGGGCGTGGCAGGAGATTTTGGAAAAACATCAGATATAAATGGAGATATTATCATGCACATCGACAGAGAAGATATGCTGGAACTGACCAGAAGAATGACGATAGCAAGAAACTGTTTTAACCGCGTAGCGGGTGCTTATATGGATGAGGAAGGATTCATTGACGGTTCCTTTAATACACACTTTTTGAAACTTTCTCCGGCAGACAAGGAAAAGCAGCTTGCAATTGCCAAGGCGATTCCTTACGCAAAAACGAATGAGCAGTTGAAAAATTACAGAATTGAAAGTAAACAGAAGAAACCGGGAAGTATCTGGCACCTTTTGACGGCGTTAAGAGACTGTGAACTCAAAAATGATGCACTTTTATATTCATTGTATGAATATATCGGAGAACGTTATTTTGTGGATAAGTCTTATGCAATTGAGGTTTTTTGTGGAAATTATGATGTCCCGGTAAAAGGTGTGGATAAGGAGAATCAATGGGAGTCGGAAGAAGTGTATCGTTTTCTGGTGGTGGCGGTCTGCCCGCTCGCAGGCGAATATGAAGCAGGAACACCGGAAGCTGGATTTCTATTCCCGGCTTTTTCGAACCGGAGCACGGATTTGGACGGAGTGAATATTTTCGCAGCAGATGAAAATTGCGAAAAACTGGCTAATGTGCTTGGTTTGTAGCGGAGGTGACGACGATATGCGCACAAAACAAAATTACCAGATACTTACTTTTCACACGACAACAGCCGCGATGGCAATGGAAGATTACTGTCATGAGCAGAAAATTCCGGGCAGACTGATTCCGTTACCACAGGAGATTTCTGCGGGCTGCGGGCTTGCATGGCGCATGCTGCCGGGAGAGTATGAGCAGGAAAAAGATAGAATTGAAAAATCAGGGATAGTGATCGAGAGTAATATTATAATTATGATTTGAAAAAATAATATTGACTTTAAGGTTGGTTGTGTTTTCAAAATATATCCGCTATACTAAGAAACATAGTATAGCGGATTTCTTTTATTGGAGGATTCTATGGGGAACATTTTAAAATTACCGGTAGGAATTGATGATTTTAAAAAATTGCGGGAAGCAGGCTTTTATTATATTGATAAAACAGGACTTATTCAACAGCTTTTGCAGAACTGGGGAGAAGTGAATCTTTTTACAAGACCACGCCGCTTTGGAAAAACACTCAATATGAGCATGCTGAAAAATTTCTTTGAAATCGGTGCGGATAGTACACTTTTTGATGGACTGTATATATCACAGAACGAAAAACTGTGTGAGGAATATATGGGAAAATATCCGGTTGTTTTTCTTTCCCTGAAAGGTGTTGATGGATTGAACTTTGAAGAGGCAAAGGACAATTTCCGGCAATTGATCGGAAATGAAGCCGAGCGTTTTTCATTTCTTAGGAACAGTGAAAAATTATCGGAGAATGAAAAAAAGAAATATCAGTCACTGGTTTCCCTAAATGGTGGCAGATATACTATGAATGGAAGCGAATTAACATTCAGTCTGCAGACTTTGTCCCAGCTTTTATACAGGCATTATGGGCAAAAAGTAGTCATTCTGATCGATGAATATGATGTTCCTCTGGATAAAGCTTTTCAGAACGGTTATTATCAGGAAATGGTTTCCCTGCTCCGTGGGTTTTTCGGGCAGGCTTTAAAAACGAATGAGTTCTTACAGTTTGCGGTGTTAACAGGATGTCTCAGAGTATCCAAAGAGAGCATATTTACAGGATTGAATAATTTTGAAATCAACTCGATCGTCGACATAGAGCATGATGAACAGTTTGGATTTACAGAGGATGAAGTACACAAGCTACTAGAAGACTATCAGTTGACGGAATATGATTCGGATATCAAGGAGTGGTATGACGGATACCGCTTTGGAGATACGGAGATTTACTGTCCGTGGGATGTTATGAACTATGTGAAAAAACTGGTGGCAGATCCAAACGCCAGACCAGATGCATTCTGGATTAATACAAGCAGCAATGATCTGGTAAAACGTTTTGTGGATAAAGCAGATAAAACGACGAGAGATGAGATTGAACAGTTAATTGCAGGAGAAGCAATCGAAAAAAATATCCGGCTTGATCTGACTTATGATGAAATTGACAACAGCATTGACAATTTATGGAGTGTATTGTTTACCACAGGTTATCTGACAAGGACAGGCGGAGCAGTTAACGGTGCATACAGGCTTGTGATTCCGAATCGCGAGATTCGTGAAGTCTTTATTATCCAGATACAAGAATGGTTTAAGCAGACTGTTATGAAGGACGCAAAACCTGTGCAGGAATTTTGCAAGGCTTTTTTAGAGGGCAATGCAGAGGAAATCCAGAAGCGTATGACGGCGATTCTGGATAAATCAATCAGTATTTTGGATACAAAAGCCCGTGATGAGTATAAAGAAAACTTTTATCATGGTTTACTGATCGGGTTATTAAGGAGTGAACCGGAGTGGCTGATAAAGTCAAACAAAGAATCAGGGGACGGTTTTTGTGATATTTTTATTGAACCCGAAAATCCGGATGCCGGAATTGTGATAGAAGTTAAATATTCTGCGTCATTAGACGGCATGGAAAAAATGTGTGAAACAGCACTGAGGCAGATTAAAGACCGCAGATATGACGAGGAACTTCGCAATGACGGAAGAGAAGATATTCTCGCATATGGAATTGCGTTTTGCAAAAAAAGGTGCTGGGTAATATGTGAACGGCTATAGCAGAAGTGACACTTGCATGGAACATTGCTGCAACAAGTATCAACGCAGTGTTCTCTGTGATTGCCGCAGTTGCAATCTACATGGCACTTCGCCCGGCATTGCGAAAATCAGGGCTGTTCATGACTATAAAATAAATGCATTGTCATAAAAAAAGATATATGTTAACATATAGCCTGTTGCTTTTATAAGTAATTGCAAAACTCATAAAAAAGTAAATATAATTTTTCACAATTTGTATAGCTTAGGTTAGAGTTTTGTGATTGTGTATTAAAATGAAAAAAGGGAGAAAACCATTATGAAATTAACAGGCAAAAAAATCAAATCCATGCTTCTTTGCATGATGCTTACTATGGCAATGGCAATCACAGCAGTTGGATGTGGCAGCAAGACAGAGAATACAGCAGATACTCAGAAAAATACAGAGACAGCAATCGTTAATACTGAGTCAATTGTAGAGACAGAAGCGGTTGCAGAGACAGAGAGTATCGAGAGTACAGAAGCACAGAAAATTGTATTAGGCGATGGAAGTGTCAAATTTACGTTTATCGTGGTTGATGCAGATGGAAACGAAACAGATTTTGTGATTAACACAGATAAAGAAACGGTCGGCGACGCTTTGTTAGAGCTGAATCTGATCGAAGGCGATGACAGCGAGTACGGTCTTTATGTAAAGACTGTAAACGGAATCACTGCAGATTATGATACAGACCAGTCTTACTGGGCATTCTATGTAAATGGAGAGTATGCAAGCACAGGTGTGGATTCCACTCCGGTGAACGAAGGCGATACCTACGAGTTTAAGGTAGAAAAATAATGAAGCTGAAAACGAGGGAAGTGGCAATATTCGGTATGCTGGGTGCTTTGATGTATGCATCAAAAGTATTTATGGAATTACTGCCGAATGTACATTTACTTGGAGTTTTTACCATTTCTTTTACACTTGTTTATCGGAAAAAAGCACTGTACCCGATTTACACGTATGTATTATTGAATGGGTTGTTTGCGGGATTTGCGACATGGTGGATACCGTATCTGTATCTCTGGACGATTCTTTGGGGCGTGACCATGCTGCTCCCACAAAAAATTCCGAAAAAGATACAACCAATTGTGTATATGATCGTAAACGCATGTCACGGATTTTTGTTTGGAACACTCTATGCCCCGGCGCAGGCAATTCTTTTTGGACTGAGTTTTAAGGGGATGATCGCCTGGATCATTGCAGGATTGCCGTGGGATTTTGTGCACGGTGTCAGCAATTTCTTCTGTGGAATATTGATTGTTCCGATTGTGACACTGCTGCGGAAGTTAGAGAAACAAGTGGGATGAGAAGTGTATAGAATCATTGTGGATATTCTCAGAAAAGCGGAAGCTGCTTTAAAACACAGCTTCCGCTTTTCGTTTTTATTCTTTATCTTTGGCGATCGGCAGAGTGAAAATAAACTCTGTGCCAACGCCCTCTGTACTGATACAGTTGATATTTTCTCCATGTGCCTGAATGATTTCTTTTACAATGGAAAGTCCAAGACCGGTGCCGCGCTTGTCTTTTCCGCGGGACAGGTCGGTTTTGTAAAATCTTTCCCAGATTTTTTTCAGACTGTCTTTGGGAATACCGATTCCGGTATCCTTGACAGAGACAAATACTTTGTCGTTCTTCTCGGTTGTCTCAATCGTGATCGTGGAATCCTGATGACTGAACTTGATCGCATTGTCGATCAGATTGTATAGCACCTGTTGGATTTTGCTGAAATCAGCAGTGACAAACAACTGCTCACCGGAGAGAATCAGGTTGAAGCGGATATGTTTGTTGGCACAGATTCCCTCAAAAGTCAGGAGCGTTGTCTTGATCGTCTGGTTGATATCAAAATCCGTCACATCCAGCATAACACCATGAGAACCAAATTTATTTAATTCCAGAAGACTTTTTGTCAGCTTATTTAATCGCTCTGTCTCAAACAGGATGATATTTAAATATTTTTCCTGCATTTCGACCGGGATAGTTCCGTCTAACATCGCTTCCACATATCCCTTGATCGAGGTGAGCGGGGAGCGGAAATCGTGTGAGACATTGGAGATAAACTTTCTCTGATCTTCCTCTAACGTGTTCAACTCATTCGCCATATAGTTTAAGGATGCGGCGAGATAACCAATCTCATCATTGGAGTGCACGTCGATCTTGGCATCAAAATTTCCTTTGGAATATTCGTCTGCCGCATGGGTGATCTTGCGGATCGGAATATAAACTACATATGTAAATAATGCAAGTACGACAAACGCTGCGGCAAAGATCAGAGCCAGTGTTGTGTATGCGATCGCGGACAGACTGTTTGCAGATGCGGTCAGATACGATTCTGATTTGTGAATGATCACATAGCCACGCACTTTGTAGTTGACAGTGATCGGGGAAAATACACTCAGCATATTTTCCTGAAAATAATCGTAAAAAGTCCCGACACGATAATAGCGGTTGCCGAAGTCTGTCATATCAAAGTCCGGAATCGTTTCGTCCGTATTTTCTGTGTCAGCAGTGTTGATCAGGATCTTTCCGTGTGTATCCACGATCCAGATATCTGCGTTCAGATAAGTGTCCAGGGCACTGAGCTGCTCGTTGATCTCATCTAACGTCATGGAATTGCTGAAATAATTCTGCGCATAACTGGATGAGATCAGGGCAGATTCCCGGTATAAATTCTGAGCCTCTTTTTTTTCAAGGTGCTGGAAGGTGAGGTGGTAAGTGAAGGTCGCAATGATGAGAAAACCAAGCAGGCCAAAAAGCAGATAACCACCTAAAAGCTTTAAGTATAATGTACGTTTCATTTAATCTCTGACCTCAAATTTGTATCCAATTCCCCATACCGTAGCAAGGCTCCAGTTCGCATGGTCTTTAATCTTTTCACGGAGACGTTTTACATGGACATCCACCGTTCTTGTATCACCGATGTATTCATAGCCCCAGATATGGTCTAAGAGCTGTTCTCTGGTGAAAACCTGATTTGGAGAGGAAGCAAGGAAATATAAAAGTTCCAGTTCCTTTGGCGGCATATCCACTGCCTGCCCCATATAAATGACGGAGTAATTCGAAAGATTGATGACCAGATCTTCATATTTGACACATTTCAGATCCGGAATCACTTCCTCGGTTTTCACTGGCTGATAACGTCTTAACACGGCTTTGACGCGGGCAACAAGTTCCTTCGAATCGAAAGGTTTCATCATATAATCATCCGCACCGAGTTCAAGACCTAATACTTTGTCAAAAATTTCCCCCTTTGCGGAGAGCATAATGATCGGAACATTTGCCTTTGCACGTACCTCACGGCACACCTGATAGCCGTCGATTCCAGGTAACATCAGATCGAGCAAAATAAGGTTTGGATTATACTGCTCAAATGCGGTCAGTGCTTCCTCCCCATCGTTTACAATCTTTGTGTCAAAGCACTCCTTTGTGAGATAAAGGGAAATCAGCTCTGCAATATTATTATCATCATCAACAATTAAAATTTTCTGTTTCGCTGCCATATATCCTCCTTGTTTGCGAAGCAAATCCTATTTTACAAAGTAAAATTTAACCTCTGTGTGAGGAGAGGATTTAGCCTCCTTGTTATTTAAATTCGGCAATTGTTACACCCGCATCGCCCTCGCCGTATTCGCCAAGGTGATAGGACTTCACATGTTTCTGGCGTTTCAGATAAGTGTGCACGGCATTCCGCAGTGCACCGGTTCCTTTTCCATGTACGATGCGCACGGAGCCTAAATGGGAAAGATAAGCGTCATCGAGATATTTATCCAATAAAGCAATCGCCTCATCTGTGGTTTTTCCGATGAGGTTGATCTCCGGGGAGATCGTTGCGGATTTGCTCATGCGGATTTTTCCGGCTCCGGTTTTGTTTGCTTTGGCACCGGACATCATCGGGGAATCCTCGTCGATCAGGATCAGGTCATTGATATTGACAAGAGAGCGCAGAATTCCCATCTGGACGTAAAGGTCACCTTTCGCATTCGGAAGTGTGTGCACGGTTCCTTTCAGATTCATGCTGATCACTTTTACAGTGTCGCCAATCTGAAGCTTTTTCGGGACTTTGTGGTTTGGAACAGCATTTTTCTTCTGGTCGGCAAGCTTTTTCTGGCTCGCATTCATCTTGTCACGAAGTCGGGTACGCTCTTTTTCCATCTCGCTCATTGGAGCATTTGCTTTGCCGTATTTGTTAAAGTTGCGGATTGTCTCATCTGCCACGTCTTTGGCTTCTTTTAAGATGCGGAACGCTTCCTCGTTTGCATCACGCAGTATCTTGTCGCGGCTTGCATCCAATTTTTCCTGCTTTTGCTCGAGACGCTCTTTTAAGGACTGGATTTCCTGTTTATAGCGGTTGATCTCAGCCTGTTCTTTTTCGATGGTCACACGGCTTTTTTCGAGATCGGCAAGAAGATCTTCGAAGTTTTCATCGTTTTCACTGATGCGGGTTTTGGCGTCTTCGATGAGGTCTTTGCCAAGACCAAGTTTTTCCGAGATCGCAAAGGCGTTACTTTTTCCCGGAATACCGATTAAAAGCCGGTAAGTCGGGCTTAAAGTCTCGACGTTAAATTCGCAGCAGGCATTTTCCACATCCGGGGTTGAAAGTGCAAACACTTTCAATTCACTGTAGTGAGTGGTTGCCATGGTACGGGCACCGTACAGGTGCAGTCTGGATAAAATGGAGATTGCAAGTGCAGCACCTTCCGTCGGGTCGGTTCCGGCACAAAGCTCGTCAAAGAGAACGAGCGAACGGTCGTTGACCTTTTTCAAAATGCGGATGATATTGGTCATGTGGGATGAAAAAGTACTTAAACTCTGTTCGATACTCTGCTCATCGCCGATATCTGCAAATACTTCCTCAAATATACCAAGCTCCGACCGCTCAGAAGCCGGAATATGAAGACCGGACTGTCCCATTAAAGTAAGAAGTCCCACGGTCTTTAAAGAGACAGTTTTACCACCGGTGTTTGGACCGGTTACGATCAAAAGCTTGAAATCTTTGCCGAGCATGACATCGATTGGAACCACTTTTTTCTTATCGAGCAGTGGGTGGCGTCCTTTCTTAATATGAAGATATCCCTCATTATTAAACGTCGGTGCAACACCATTGTAGGTCTGTGCATAGGCAGCTTTTGCAAAAATAAAATCAAGTTCTGCCAGAATCGTATAATCCGTAGCAATCTGTTCAGAAAAATTAGCAGTCAGATTGCTCAGGTTTTCTAAGATTTTTTCGATTTCGTCTTTTTCTTTTAACAGAAGTTCTTTGTATTCGTTATTCAGATTCACGACCGCCATCGGTTCAATGAAAAGGGTGGAACCGGATGAGGACTGGTCATGTACCATGCCGGGAATCTGGGATTTTGCCTCGGCTTTGACTGGCAGACAGTAGCGTCCGTCGCGCATGGTGATCACAGCGTCCTGCAAATAGCTTCTGGTTGTGCTGTTGTTGATCATGTTGTTCATCTGGGCGCGAATCCTGTCGTTCATGCCGCGCATGGAACGGCGGATGGAACGCAGTGTGCTGCTTGCGTTGTCGGCAATCTCGTCCTCTGCGAGAATGCAGCGCTTAATCTCGTCATAGAGCGGTGTCAGCGGTTCGATTTCGGTGAAAAATCCGGTCAGTGAATCGTCTGGAACTTCCTCTTTTTCTGAGCGGGAAAATGCTTTTACACGCTTGGCAGCCTCTAAGAGAGAACAGATTGAAAGCAGTTCTGCGGCACTTAAGGAGGCACCGATCTCTAAACGTTTCAGCGAGTCATTGACACTGTGCACGCCGGAAAATGAGAGGTTTCCACAACGGAACAGACGGCTTAATGCATCCTTCGTCTGGAGCTGAAGCTGCTCAATCTGGGCTTTGTCTGTGATGGGACGCAGTGCAAGACAGCGTTTTTTTGCTTCCGGACTGCATGCGTATTCAGACAGTTGGTTTAAAATTTTATTATATTCTAAGGTTTTTAAAACTTTTTCATTCATAAAACAAAAGTACTCCATCATCGTTTTAGCTGATCAGTTTTTATTATAGACCAAAGTGAAGCTGATGAAAAGAAGAGTTTGGCAGGAATTGCGCAAAAAAAGAAAGTATTGCAAGCGTATGTGTTTCAATTTATAATATAGATTGGTATGATTTTTCATGTATGGATCAAAAAGTAAAACAGATACAAGCTTGATTGCATTTGAAGGTGCGGCAGGAATGTCACTGCCTGGAAAGGAATATCATGCAGGAAAACAAACAGGATAAATATGAATTTATCAGTGAAAAAATAAAGGAAAAACCAGTGAATAAAAAGAAATTGGTATATCACGTATGCTTTGTCGTACTTCTGGCAGTTTTATTTGGAATTGTGGCAAGCGTTACGTTCGTGCTTTGTCAGTCGAAAATGGATGATCTCCTTCATCCGAAGGAAGATCCGACCATCACGATCCCGAAAGATGAACCGGAGCAGGAGACGGAAACGGAAGAACCAGATACAGAGACAGAAACAAACGAACCGGATTCTGAGGCTCAGATTGTGTATGAACAGCTTACACTGGCGGATTTCCAGGCATTGCAGAATGAGATGTATGCGATCGGAAAGCAGGCGAATAAGTTTATCGTGGCAGTGACCGGTGTCAAGAGCAATACGGACTGGTTCAATAATGCCTATGAGAGCAAGGGACAGGGTTCCGGTATTATTATTGCAAACAGTGGTCAGGAACTGTTGATCCTGACTGAGAGGAAAGTCATTGCAGGAGCGTCTTCTGTCTATGTGACCTTTGTCAATGACACATCGGTGGAAGCCTCTATCAAAAAATACGACGGAAATACGGGAATTACCGTACTCAGTGTTCCGGTGGATGAGATTGATAATGATACCATGAATCTGATTTCGGTCGCAGTGCTTGGCAATTCGCTTGCCATTACGCAGGGAACACTTGCGCTTGCAGTTGGAAGTCCGCTTGGAACGAATTATTCCATTTTGACAGGAAATATCACTTCATCTGCTTATTCCATTTCAACAATTGATGCGAATTATGATATTTTTACAACGGATATTGTGGGAAGCAAAAACGGAAGTGGGGCACTTATCAATTTAAACGGCGAAGTGATCGGTCTTGTCACACAGGGATACAGCAGTGAGGGCGATCAGAATACGCTGACAGCAATCTCTATTTCAGAATTGAAACCGGTGATCGAGATGTTGTCCAATAATAAAGATATTCCATACATCGGTCTGGAAATCACTACAGTTACCAATACGATCGCAAAAGAGAATGATATTCCAAAGGGCGTTTATATTAAGGAAGTAAAAATGGATTCGCCGGCGATGGCAGCAGGACTACAGAGCGGTGATGTCATTACAGAGATTGACGGGGAAGCGGTGATCTCGGTTGATGGATATCAGACAAAATTGCTTTCCCTCACACCGGGCGATGTGGCGGAGGTCACGATTCAGAGACAGGGAAATGATGGTTATACGGAGATTAAATGCCCTGTAACGGTCAGTGTTTTACAGTAATACAAATACATAATTTGGAGGTAATAATTGTTATGAAATATATTGAAAGTCTCCGCGAAGGCGAGAGGATTAATGAGATTTACCTGTGCAAGACAAAACAGTCTGCGCTGACGAAGGCAGGCAAACCTTACGAAAACGTTATTTTACAGGATAAAACAGGAATCCTGGATGCAAAAATCTGGGATCCGGGTTCTGTTGGAATCGATGATTTTGATTCGTTGGATTACGTTGCTGTTATGGGAGATATCACAAGTTTTCAGGGGAATTTACAGCTCTCCATCAAGCGTGTCAGAAAAGTGCAGGAAGGGGAGTATGATCCGAAGGATTATCTTCCGGTCAGCGAGAAAAATATTGATGAAATGTATGAGGAACTGTGCGGTATTATCCGTTCGGTGAACAATCCATATTATAAAAAATTGTTAAGCAGTTTTTTCTTAGAGGACAAAGAGTTTGAGAAACGTTTCAAATTCCATTCCGCAGCGAAAACCGTTCATCATGGTTTTGTGGGTGGATTGTTAGAGCATACGCTCAGTGTGACAAAGCACTGTGATTATTTTGCAGCTTATTATCCTATGTTAAACCGCGATCTGATTGTGACTGCGGCGATTTTCCATGACATCGGAAAATTGGAAGAATTATCTGTTTTCCCGGAAAATGATTACACAGACGAAGGACAGCTGTTAGGTCATATTATGATCGGGGCAGAGATGGTCGGAGAGCGTATCCGCACGATCGAAGGTTTCCCGGTCCGCATGGCAAATGAATTAAAACACTGTATTCTCGCACATCACGGAGAGCTGGAATATGGTTCGCCGAAGAAGCCGGCACTTGCAGAAGCACTGGCGCTCAGTTTTGCTGATAATGTAGATGCGAAGATGGAGACAATTCGTGAAATTTTTACCAATGTACCGGAGAACAGTGTGGAGTGGCAGGGATTCAACCGTCTGCTCGACAGCAATATTCGGAGATCCAGTCTGAAATAGGAAAGAAGAATGAATAAAAACGATATTATTACATTGAAGATTGAGGATATGGGAATTGACGGAGAGGGCATTGGAAAGATAGATGGCATGACTTTTTTCGTCAAGGATGCAGTGATCGGGGATGAGATTGAGGCGCGCATTACCAAATTGAAAAAGAATTATGGTTATGCGAGAGTGGAGCAGATCGTAAAGCCGTCCGGCTTCCGCACGGAGCCGAAATGTGAACTGCACAGACGCTGTGGAGGCTGCCAGATTCAGGCGATGGATTATGCAAAGCAGTTAGAGTTCAAGGAGAACAAGGTAAAAAATAATCTGGTACGCCTCGGGGGATTTGATGCAGACTTTGTGGATTCTGTGACGGAGCCAATCGTTGGCATGGAGGAGCCATATCGTTACCGCAATAAGGCACAGTTTCCAATCGGAAAAGATAAAGATGGAAATATCATTGCAGGGTTTTACGCCTCGCGCACGCACAGCATTATTCCGGTCAAAGACTGCATGCTTGGCGTGGCAGAGAACCGTGAGATTTTAGATGCAATCCTTTCCTATATGCGTGAATGCCACATAGAACCCTACGATGAGACAACCGGAAGAGGGCTTGTACGCCACGCGCTGATCCGCTATGGTTTTACGACAAAAGAAATCATGGTATGCCTTGTCGTTAACGGCAGGAAACTTCCGGCACAGAATGTGCTTGTGGAGAAGTTGCAGGTAATTTCCGGCATGACAAGTATTTCCATTAATATTAATCAGAAGAATACGAATGTGATCCTCGGTGAGCAGACCGAGACCATCTGGGGACAGTCTTACATTACGGATTACATTCATTTAAGGGACTGCACAAATTTTGAGCGGACAGGAAAAGCAATCTCCTATCATATCTCACCACAGTCTTTTTATCAGGTGAACCCGGAACAGACCGAGAAGCTTTACAGCCTTGCGTTAGAGTATGCAGGACTTACCGGAAAGGAGTCCGTCTGGGATCTGTACTGCGGAATCGGAACCATTTCCCTGTTTCTGGCGCAGAAGGCGAAGAAAGTGTACGGTGTAGAGATCGTCCCTCCGGCGATCGAGGATGCCCGCCGGAACGCGGCATTAAATGGCATGGAAAATGTCGAGTTTTTCGTCGGAAAAGCTGAAGAGGTACTTCCAAGGGAGTATGAGAAAAATCAGGTCTATGCCGATGTCATCGTCGTCGATCCGCCGCGCAAAGGTTGTGACAGCGTCTGCCTCGACACGATCGTCCGGATGCAGCCAAAGCGGGTAGTCTATGTCAGCTGCGATTCCGCCACATTGGCGCGCGATGTGAAGTATCTGGATGAAAGAGGATACGCGGTGGAGCGCGTGAGATGCTGTGATATGTTCGGGATGAGCGGGCATGTGGAGACGGTAGCTTTATTAACTAAAAAGATAGCGACAAGAGAAGTGTAAAATTCAGGGTATCCTGCGTGCGTATATCGCACAGGGCGAGGTGCTTCCGGTCGCGACGCATTCCTTTGGTTTCATCGGTATTTTTGCCATCCCGGAGATTGGCTTTAACCAGCCGAAGGGAATGCTTTATAAGACGGAGAATCCATTTGCCTGAACAATAAAAAGAATATTTGCTGATTTCTCATGAACGTGATACACTTATAGATAAGCTGTATCGGCTGTCGATCACGACCGTTTCGGCGGTGTGAAAATGAGAAATTCCGGCACCGGAGGCTTTCAGAGTCACGATCATGCGACCGTGCGAAAGTTCCGGTGCCTTTTTATTTCAAAGGAAAGTGCGTCCTGATGAAAGCGGCAGAGAATATTTTGAGCGATATTTGAGAAAGGAAACAGGAGATGGATGACAAAAAAATAGCCGTACTGATTGATGCGGAAAATGTGTCCGGCAAGTATATCAAGCTGATTTTAGATGAGGTCAGCAATTATGGAAGTGCGACATACAAGCGCCTTTACGGCGATTTTCAGACGCCGAGCGTGCGGGCGTGGATGAAGAACCTGCGCGACTATGCGATCACGCCGGTTTTCCAATACAATTATACGCAGGGGAAAAATGCCTCCGATTCGGCGCTGATCATCGATGCGATGGATATTTTATATTCGGGCAATGTGGATGGCTTCTGTATCGTCACCTCGGACAGTGATTTTACGAAGCTGGTGCTGCGCCTGCGTGAGTCAGGCATGACGGTGATCGGCATGGGAGAGCGCAAGACGCCGAATGCATTTGTTTCGGCGTGTGAGACATTTAAATTCCTGGATATTTTATTAAACGATGAAAATCCGTCGCAGAATCCGTCCCTGCCGCAGACGCGCAAGGAGAGTGAGGCGGATGGTTCCAGAAAAGAGGCAGAGAAAGAAAGCGATCCGAATGCAGTCAGCAATATTCCGAACATGGAGGAGATGGAGAAAGAGATTATCTCGATCATCAACACACATGCGGACGATGACGGATGGGTGGATTTATCGGAGCTTGGAGACAATCTTCCAAAGCGTGTGCCGGGATTTGACCCGCGAAATTATAAATGCACGAAGTTAAAGCAGTTTATCGAGATGTTTGATTCCGTTGAGGTTCGGTCAGCGCGCAATCCGCACAATAAGATTCTATCGATCATCTATGTGCGTGTCAAACAGAAAGAAGAAAAGCCGGTACTTTCCAAGGTACGGCGCGGCGGAAAACGGAAGAAGGATGCGGACGCGGAAGAAGAGTAAGCATATGCGGTTCGTATGAGAATAAAAAGTTGCAGAAGCGGCTGTGACTGGTATGGAATAAAAGATTGCAATAATGTTTGCACTTGATATGACAATCAGTGTTGTGTTAGCTGTTACAAAGACAGACTGTAAATTGAAAAGTGAAGGATAGCAGATAGGAGAGACAGGAATATGACAAAGGAAGAGCTTGCATTAGAGGTAATTGATCGCCTGAAAAAAGAATATCCGGATGCGGGTTGTACGCTGGACTACAATCAGGCGTGGAAGCTGCTGGTCAGTGTCCGTCTGGCGGCACAGTGTACCGATGCGCGTGTCAATGTGGTAGTCAAGGGATTGTTTGAGAAATATCCAAATGTGGCGGCATTGGCGGATGCCCCGGTGGAAGACATCGAGGCGATTGTGAAGCCGTGCGGTCTGGGACACAGCAAGGCGCGGGACATCA
>ERZ773165.628-NODE-628-length-25371-cov-6.690788_pt1 | contig 25371 bp, 8 predicted proteins | sample MGYA00581003_ERZ773165 | MGnify/ENA primary metagenome ERZ773165 (study PRJEB29015, sample SAMEA2737817) | human gut metagenome | biome: human gut; feature: human-associated habitat; material: faeces | place: China | collected 2012 ... | reverse complement strand
AGCAAAGAATTTGGGAAAAACAGTTCGGGGAACTGTTTTGTAGTATCTTTGTTTCTTATAAGAGCCCTGTTTAATTGTTTCCTTTTTGTTTATGGGCGAGAATTCTGCTCGAACCTGTGACGCGTCAAAAGCAATTCCGTGTTTGAATGAATTTCTTTGAAATTCATAATAAACACTCTATTCCTTTCTCCTTTCCCCCAAAAAGCTTACGCTTTTTGGGGACCCCATAGTTCCAAATTCTGCGAACAACGAGAGCAAAGAATTTGGGAAAAACAGTTCGGGGAACTGTTTTGTAGTATCTTTGTTTCTTATAAGAGCCCTGTTTAATTGTTTCCTTTTTGTTTATGGGTGAGAATTCTGCTCGAACCTGTGACGCGTCCTCGTCGTCGCAAGTTCCATATCGTTCAAAATAACTTTAAGTTATTTTTCGCTCATTCCACTGCTCCGCCTCTCAAAATCTGTCGTACAGCAGTGCGTCAGATTTTGTATTACTTTTAAATCAGTTTATCGACAGTATAAAAGCCATCGGGTTTTAACCGATGGCTTTGTTTTATGTCAACCAAAATCTTATGCTGCTTACACCTATATTTTATTAGTTTATAAAAAGCAAAAGGAGACGGTATTTCTACCGTCTCCCATAGCTTTATTTCAATGTCAGATTGAAAAGGCTGTATTAGTCTAAACCGCCCTCTACATCTTCTCTACCTGATGTAGTTACAACATCATATGTTTTGAATTCATCAATCTGTGACATTGGCTTTGTGTAAAGCTCTTTCATTGGTTTTCCTCCCAAATTTACCGGTGCCTTACCCCTGCCGATTAGGCAGAGGCAATAGCATCAATAAATTATAATTTGTTAGTGATAAGTGTAAGATTTAACTTCAGAAATTGCTTTCTTCAAAGTGCCATCAGCAGTCTTTGTGATAACAAATGCTGCAGCTGAAACCTTACCGTCTTTCTTAGAAAGACCATATCTAAGAGAAATATCTGCTGCTGAATTCTTAGTATAAGCAATCTTTACAGTACCTGCATTAGCGTCTGCACCCTTATTGCCAACATTTTCAAGTGTGAGTTCAGAATCAGCTAAATTCTTACCATAAATGAAGCCCTGCTTAACTACTGTTTCGCCAGGAGCAACATTACGAGATGCAGCAAATGAAACCTGAACAGAACCAGCAATTTCATTTACGCCTGTAATTACAACTGTTGTTTTCTGCTCAACTACATTATCAACAGCTACAAGATTCATATCTGAACCGCAGAAGAATGTGTAAGTATCGCCATAAGCAACTGTTACACCGTCAACCTGCCATGCTGCAACGCCGTCCTTATGAACGCTAACCTTAGCGTCATAAGCAACTGTTGCAGGGCTTGCTGTTTCTACACCGTCTACTGTGAGAGTAGCACCTTCAGGAGCAGTTACTGTGTACTTAGCAACATCGTCCTTCTTATACTGAGCATAGATTGTAGCACCGTCTGTGAGTTTGCTGATTTCTTCTTCGTTCATTGACCAACCTGTGAATGTGTAACCAATAAGTGTTGGAGCTGTAGGAACCTTAATATCAGCACCGCTTGTTACAGGCTGAGTTGAAATAACATTACCATATGGGTCAACAAATACTACTGTGAATGTTTCATCAACCTTTTCAGCAAATACAGCTTCGTAAGTGATGTTAGCTGTTGCAACTGTTTTATATGTTTCATCAGTTGAAACAATCTTTGTGCCAACTTTCCAGCCTACGAATTCGCCTGTTTCAGTATTTGCCTTAGCAGTAAGAACTACATCGTCACCAACTGCAAGTCTTGCGTTAGCACCGTTTGTAGCATCAGCACCGTTAAGAGTTGTTGTGCCAAGTTTTGTTGAAGCAACTGTTACAACTACACCTGCATCAAGCTTAGTAACTGCATCTTTAAGAGCAGCTGTTGCAGCGTCTACATCATCCTGTGATGTGTAAGCACCAACTGTTGCTTCATCATAAGCAGCAAGTGCTTCTGTTACCTTAGCATAAGAATCTGCTGTATACTTAGAAGCATCAACATCCTTTGCAGCCTTGAGTGCATCTCTGTAATCATTACCGTTAAGCTGAGCAATTACAGTACCTGTTGCGATTGTTTCGCCGCAAACATTACATACTGTGTCACCTGTGTTACCAGGATTGTTGATTGTAGGTTTAGTAGCGTTTACAACCTTTGTATCAGCGTGGTCACATACAAGCTTATCAATTGGGTTTGTATAAGTATTGCCACAATTTTCAGTACATGTGTAAACATCATAACCTGCTTCTTTATAAGTAGCGTCCTTATGGTCAGTTACTACGAATTTACATTCAGGGTTTGTTACTACTGCTTCTTCAGTATAAGCAGCGTCAGCTGTTGCAGCTACAACTTCAGGTGTCCACTTGTAACTTGTTATTGAGTGATGAGTTGAATCAGAAGCAACAGGTTTTGTTGTTGGTGTGTTAGTAGGAATTGTTGGCATTTCGCCATCTTTTACAATTTGAGTGGTAGGTTCACCACCATTAAGTGTAAATGTGATTGTGTGAGTTGATGGTTTAGGAGCTTCTTTAAATTCATTGAAGCCCATGAAAGTTGATTTTTTTGAACCTGGCCATTCAGTATCGCCTGTGTTAGTATTTGTTTTTGTATCCCACATATTTTTAGCATATGTTGTAAGTTTAGGAATCATAGTGCCATCACTGTTTGGACCTACATATGAAAAGCTCTTTACATTTGTAGGATTATAAATGTGGAACTGGATAGGATCGTTTGTTACGATTTTAAATACGAATGTAGCAACAGGAATTGCATTTGTATAAGTATAACCTGATGCTTCACCTGTTGTAGGGTCTACAAATAAACCGTCAGGATCTGCAACTGAAGTGGTATCAACATTTGGCCAAGACCATGTATAATCAAGTACATTGTACTTGCCATCTTCTTTATTAGCAATAATCTGTGAAGAGTTTGAACCATCTGTTGTGAATGAAGATTTGCTTACGCCTTCTTCACAAAGTGAATATAAAGGAAGGTAAGATAAACCACCTTTACCTTTTTCCCAAGTACCCTTAGCAGCTGCTCTTTCAGTTTCAGTACCGAGCTTATAAACGTTCTTTCTGCCTGATTTATAAGAATAAATACCGGCAGGTTCAATAGAATCACTGAACTGAACTTGTGCCAAGATTGATGAAAGAACTTTGATGTTTTCAACAGCAACTGTCATTGTGAAATAATCACCGACACCGAGCTGAACATCATTTTCGAGTGTAGGAAATGCATTATCGATTGCACTGTTAAATGTATTTGCCTTATCCTTGCTAATAGTAAGTGTACCTGAAGTAGTGTTACCATTAACAACTGTGTAATTATAATCTACCGGCGCGCCATAAAGTGAAGCATAAGAGCCAAACTTTTCTGAACCTGTGCCACAGGTTGAATAATCAGTATAATTAGTTGCATTATCCTCTACGAATGTACCAAAATACATTTTCAAATTTGGTTCATAATCGCCAGGTGCTGCAAGTGCTGTGAAAGGTACTGATAAAACAACCATAAGAACTGACAAAATGACAGCAATTGCCTTTTTGAAAGTTTTATTCATTTTCTTTCCCCCTATTTAATTCAAAGTTACATCAGCGTATTTAACTTCATTACCAAAGAATGTAAAAAATGTAAGCTTATCTAAACCATCAATTGCATTATCTTTGTTAAAGTCGCAGTAAAGATTATAATCTTCTGCACCACCGGAAAAAGCTTCATAAAACGAAAGCTTATCCAAGCCATCAATACTGCCATCGTGGTTATAGTCGCATATTGCAATACTTACCGATGAAACATCCTTTGATTCAGAAACTACTAATGTAACCGTTCTGTCAATAGTGGTTTCACCACTGATTAACATTTTGTACTCACCTGCCGGAATATCGGCAAGTGTATAATCACCGTTTGAATCTGTAACTGCAGTTGCAACGGTTGAATCATCTGCAGTTTTAACCGTAAGATTTATACCGCCAATACCGGTATCACTTGCACCTCCATCAAGGGAAGTAGCAATAGCAATCTTACCTGTTATATCACAACCCGGACCTTTCGGTGAAACATCACAGGTCATAAGATATAAAGAACCGTCATAATCATCGGCTTGGTTAACGAGAGCATACTCATCCTTAAGCCCATCATTATAATCCGTTAAAACAAAAGTCTCATTCGGGCTGGTTGAAACTGAAATTACATTTGATGCATCACATTTATTAGCAAAAGCAACTGAAAAAGTTGCAAGCAATGTGCCATCACTATTGATTGCTGAACAAGAGTCAGAATCAGAAACAAAGCCAAACACCAAATTTGAATTTTGTGTAATAGTTCCCATTGACGAAATGCCGGCGATATTATTAGAAAGAAGCGACTTTGCCGCTGTATCAACAGTAGCATCTGCACTGTACTTTGCAGTTACCTGCACAACCGATAACTCGGAAACACCTTCTAAATAGAAGTTTACATCGTAAGTACCGGCAGGCAATTTATCACCGTCATATTGTTTTCCGTCAGAGTCTGTATAAGTGCAATAAACATTTGGCTTTTCACTGCCAACAGTTGCACCGTATGAAGTATTAGGAAGGCACACGAAAAGTGCAATAAGCACCAAGAAAGTAAGTGTACCAATTACAGCACCTATTCTCTTTTTAACAAATGCGTTTTGCATAGGTGTTACCTCCTTGCCAAGTAAATAAAATTTCGGGAGAGACGAGAGCGCATACAACACCAAATCAAACCTCGGTTATAAAAACGCAAAAGCGTAAAAGCAAGCTTTGAAGAAATGATATTGTAATATCAGGGATAAACAGTGACTAAACGCAATCGCCTTTAACCTCCCAACCCTTAAAACAGGGCCGGTATATAAACGGGGATCACCCGATCATATCGAATTTATAATAAAGTAACCATTATAATAAACGGTTACATATCAGGGGTATTGCTACCCCTGATATGATTTAATTTAATTAGTCGAGAGCAAGTGCTGCGTACTCAACTGTCTTACCATAGAAGGTAAAGAATGTAAGCTTATCTAAGCCGTCAATTGCATTATCCTTATTATAGTCACAGTAGAGATCATAAGCGTTTGAACCGCCGGAAAATGCAGTGTAGAATGTAAGCTTATCCAAGCCATCAATAACACCATCACCGTTGTAATCACAAATACATACAGGAATTTCAACATTTGAAATATCTGCTGTACCGGTGAGTGTTACGGTTCTGTCAATAGTTACATTTTCTCTATGAACAGTAAGTGATGTTGTACCAACTGGAACAGTAGCAGTGAATGAACCGTCAGCTGCCGAAGTAGCAACTACTTCGCCGTTTGCGATAACATCAATTCCTGCAACACCTGTTGATGATTCAGTACCGTCAACATTTGCTGCAATAAGAACCTTACCGCTTACAGTGATTGTATCAGCTGCTGCCTGCTTAACTGAAGGAGCAATTGTAACATCGCCGTCAACCTTATATTCATAAGGGAATGCATTAACTGTTACCTTTTCACCGTTGATTGTAAGTTCATTAACAACTTGGTAACCTTCAGCTGCCTTAACATCAATTGTGATTGTTGAGCCGGTTTCTACTGAAACAGGAGCTGAGTAATCAACACCATTGATTGTTACAGTAGCACCTTCAACAGCATTAACTGTTACAGTGCTGTTTGTAGTTTCAGCAGGAGCAAGAGCAATCTCTGCAGCCTGAAGTTCTGTATCAACAGTGTAGATATTTGTAAGTGAAGCATCGTAGCCCTTCTTATCAGAAAGAACAAAGTTAGCTGGATCCTTATGAGCATAATCGCCGTGACCATACTGTGCAAGAGCAACTGCTGCTGCAAGAGCTCTGACATATCTGGTCCATGATTCTGCAGAGTAAGAACCATCGTTTACAAGCTTACCTTCAGCATCCCACTTACCAAAGCGAGGAGCGTTTGCGCCTGTTGTCTTTGAAACTGAAGCTTCAGTTGTTACAGTCTTACCGTCTTCAGCATAAACAGCCTTAGTAGCAGTAAGAGTTGAATAGATGTTGCCTGATGCACACTTAATTTCTTTTTCAAGCTGTGCACCCTGGTAACCACGCTCAACAGCTGCGCTTGCAAAGATATTGAAAAGTCTGGTATATTCAGCTACTGCTGCTGATGAAAGTGATGAATGAGTTACATAAGTGTAAGACTTTCCGTTGTCAATGCAGTTTTGTACAGTTGATGCTGCACTTGCAGGAGAAACGCCTAATTCCTTCTTAACTGCATCTTCAGTTTTAGCCTCTCCGGTAGCTTCATCAATTACCGGGTTGCCATCTGCACCTAAAACAACTTTATCATAATGATATTCAAGATCAACAGTAAAGTTCTTTTCAATGTTTCTGGCAATGTCAGTCATCTTAGAGAATGTTAAGATGTTAAAGTTTGTGTCATTAAGACCGGTTCTTGCAACAGAAATGTTTTTGAATGCATTATCTGCAGCCGGCTTAAGTGTGTCATTCATAATGCTTGTTACATAGTTGATTCTATCAACAGCCTTTGCAACAGCACCACGGTTATCAACGATTGAACCGTCAGACTTAACTTCGTTAGGAACGATAGTATAATCTGTTACAGGGAACTTACATGACCAATCTTCATTTGAGTTAACCTTCTTGCCATCGGCATCACGGTATACATACTGAACCTGGTTGTAAAGGAGATTACCCTGTGCGTCAGTTGCCTGAGTTTTAGTAGGCATCTGGCAAGGATTACCATTTGTGGTAATAGCATTATCCCAAGTTGTTTCATAAACAACTGAGTTAGCAAGATAGTATTTACCATCTGCATTCTTAATTACTTTGATTCCGGCTTGGTCTGTTGTACGAACCTTTCCATTATCATCAGAAAGAGCTAATGGTGAATAGATTGGCATTGTACCTGCAGCATCGAAGTAGTAAACGCCTGCAACACCGCCGACCTTACCTGAACCGTCAGCAAGAGCTTCGCCACCAACATAAGCGTTAGCCAAAACATCCTTTGGAATTGTATATTCTTTTCCTTTAGATGTTACTGTTGGAGCAGATTTTGTATAAGGAACATAAGCTAAATCGCCAAACTTTGATGTAACTTCTTTAGTTGTTGCTGTGAGCTGAGTCTTATTGTTAATGCTCTGTGCAAAAGCAATTGTCATAGCAGATGACTTAATAGAAAGTACATTAAGAAGAGCCTGCTTAGCTTGCTCGAAAACAGCTGAGTTAGTAAAGTCAGAAGGCTTATACTGTGATACAAGTGATGCCAAATTATCATAAGCAGTATTCATACCGCTGAGCTGGCTAGTATCACCTACAAGGATAGTAAAGTGAGCATAAGCTGACTTAGAACCATTGTAGATACACATATCAACCGGATATTCGCCGCCTTGAATGTTGGTTTCACCATCATAACGGAACGGTTGAACTTCAAGAGCAGATGCATTTGGAATCTCCTTCTTCTCACTTTCAATGTAGAAACCAGGAACTTTGGTGTTACCCATTGAAACAATGTTGAAGAGGTTATCGTAGTTAATCTGACCACCATTGTTCTGCAAATAAACTGATTCGTAAATATCACCGTCACCAACATGGTAACCTGCGATAATGTTTTTAGCAATAGCTTCAGAAAGAGTGTAAACTACATGAGTTCTTGTCTGAATAGCCTTAATATTTTCAGCTGAAGTACCATCCGGGTTAGTTTGAGCTTTAACTGCTTCGATTTCATCGCTTGTGTAACCCTTATAATAAGTAATTTTATCGCTGTTACCTGCTGTTGCTTCTGTTACCTCGTTACGGTTCCATTCACCGAATTCACCTGAACCAGGAGTAGTTTCAACACGGTAGTCATACATATTATACTTAAGAAGGTTACCGTTTGTCTTATCCCAAGCAGGGATAGCGTTTTCACTGGTGATGTTTACTGTTGTATAAGCAGCATTTTTATCATACTTTGTTACAACATTATTTGCATCAAGTGTGTTTGACTGATAATTTGAATCTTCATCATAGAAGTAGATACCGTCAACTGCTTTTTTACCGCCTAAAACCTTATTTCTGTTACTTCTATATCTGATTGAATATGTTGAAATATCAGCAAGGTTTGATGAATCAAGTACCATGTATTCAGGATAGTTAGCAAGAAGAGTATTATCCTTACTAAATGTAGATGTTGATTTTACATAAGCACCCTCAACACCAACTGTTTGATCAGCTTTATTTGTATCATGCAAGAACTGCTTGTTACTATTATACATAGCTTCTTTCCAACCTGTTGCGGTTGTCATATACTTATAAGCTGAAACATTGTTATCAGCTGCAACAACTGTGCCATCTTTAAGTACGATGTCATATACAAACTGAACTTCAACTACATTTGATTCTCCTGCTGATGAATTGAAAGTAATAGGAAGTTTAGGTGTTACTATTGTTTCGTTCGGAGCAATAAGACCTGATTTAAGTTGAGATGTAATATCAGTTTTTTCGTTGTTACTGCCAATATAAGTTGCTGACTTAAGCTTGTAATAGTAACGAGAAAGTTGAACAAGCTGTCCATTAGAGATATATGCACGGTTAAGACCTGTGCAGTTATTTGTAAATGAAACTGTGTCGCTGCAATCGCCGCCTGCTGTTGTCTTCATAGAAGGTGTAGCAAAGCTTGCTGAAGCAGTCTTAAGCTGCTGAGTTCCGATTGGAGTGATAGCTTCAGGAACGAAAGAGTTAACTGCTGAAAGAGCAAAGAAAATACCTCTCATTACTGAATCGCCATACTTGTTAGCATTACCCTTGGTGCTGTCTGCACCATAACCGGTGAATTCAACAAAGTTGCAAATAGCCTTTTGGATTGCACCGATGTCAGTACCGCCGGTACCTGCAAGAGTGCCAACCTGAAGTAAATCATCAAATGGCTTGTTGTCACCGTTTGACTTAGGAACTACGGTTGTGAAATTCTGCGGCTGTGAAGAATAACGCTTACCGAAGAGACCGTTGATAAGGTCAGCAAGCAAATCATAAACAGTATTTACAAAACCTTTTGACTGAATTGGTTCAGCAGATACGATTGTGATAAGTTTGTAAACGAAATTAGATACACCACAGAAACCGCTGTCTTTCTTATCTGCAATATTAAGAATTGAAAGAACTACATCGTTCCAGATAAGGTCATGTGAATCGAACTTACCGTATTCCTTGCCTTGGAGTGTACCAAGAACAGGGAAGAACTTGTTAGCGACTTTATCAATATTTTCCCAAAGGTCATTTGTAAGAGCACTGTTACCGTTTTCATCGCAAATACCGAGAAGAGCTGCAACACCCATTGCTCTTTCACCTGAGTTAGTTGACTTCTTCATTGAGTAATCTCCACCGTAGTAAAGAACTACTGAATTCAAGAGGTCAAAAATTGTAGCACTTGAATTAACATCTTCGTTTTCTGTCTTCCAAGTTTTGCCTTGGTATGATACAGGAACATATCCTTCAAGTACATATGCAACTGCATCACGAGCCATAGGAAGAATTGTACCTTCAAGTGTTGCGGTGATTGTACCGTCATTGGCTACATTTACAAGTGATGAATAATCCTTATTAGGAAGTACGTATGATAAGTATTCTTTAAGGCATACATAAGCAACTGCTTCTGCATCCTTACAACCATCCCATTCTGCTGGGTGGATAATATCTTGAAGTTTGCCTGCACCAAGGTTAACCTGGCCGATACAAGCAACAAGCATAGGAACCATTGCTGATTCAAGATTTGCTTCTGAAAGAACAGCATTAGTACCGTTAGCATCATAGAATGCCTTGAGAATGTTAGCGTCAGTAGCATCTGCTGTGTACTGAACCATCTTAAGTGCATTGCCAACGAGTGTTGAAGTGATTTTCCTGATTGTTGCATCATTGATTGATTCAACACCGTCTGCCTTTGTAGTTTGAGATTTTGCCATTTCCGGACGATTGCCGATAATGTTATCTCTTTGTGGGAACAAATCATTAACTGCTGCAACAAGTGCATCGTTAAAGCCTGCTACCATTGAACCGTAATTTGAATATTCATTATTAAAGAAATCGTCAATATTCTTTGTTCCGGTTTGTGCAAAGTAAAGGTTGATAGGACCTGTTTGCATATTGAAACCGTAGTCAGCAAGAGGACTGTATCTTAACTTAGCAAAGAGCTTTGTTTCATCAATATCTGACCACTTGCCTTTTGATGTTTCAGCAGCTGCACGGTCAAATGAAAGCTGTTCCTTAGCTTTTGCAATAAAGTCATCTGCTGATTTATCGCCATAAGCTTCGTAATTAGCTTCAGCCCATTGGTTAATCTTTTCCTGTGTATAGTTAGAAGCAATATCGCTTGAATTCCATTGACCCTTTTGGTCGAAATAATAATAGTATGCATTATCAAGATTTCTGTCACCCTGGGTGTTTACATGGAGAAGCTTGATTGAACCCTTGAGAACTGTATCCCAAGCAAGATCAAGTGCTTTATAACCGAATTTGAAAAGAGAATCGGTTGGCTTAAATGTAATCTTTGTTGTTTGCTCTGTTGCATAACCGTTTTTATCCGGATGTCCATAAGCAAAAAGAAGAACATTAAGCGGATTGCCGTCATCATCTTTAAATTCGCTTGAATATACAAGGTTAGGGTCATAACCGAGTTTAGCAGCGGCTGTTGCATAATCCGAGCCTGACTTATTCATTTCAGCCTTGATTTCAAGATAACGAGTAGCTGATGTGTTCTGAATAGGCTTGAGTGAGCCATCTTCGTTCTTTTCATTATATTCTTGGTTATATGTAACGAGAACGCTTATCTTCTGAAGAAGCTCGGTAGAGAGCTTATCGAAAAGCTGGTCATCATATACCCATTGGGTTTTACCACTCTTGAAATCATTGATTTCATCCTGTGTATACCATTTAGTATAGTTGAAAATAAGCTGCTGAACAATGTTATAAACAAGGTTTTTAGCATAACTTTCATCGCTGAAGCCTAATGGACCTGCAAGAAGCTTGTAGATATTAACCGCACTCTTAAGAACACCGAGGTTGAAATCACCTCTTAATACCTGACCGAGTACATCCTTACCGGCATAGTCAGCTGAGTTGATTTGAAGAAGAGCAAGAGCTCTCTTAACAATCTCAGTTGATGAATAGTTTTCTCTTGTAACATGCCAGAAATTCTTGCTGGCATCACTTGAAGCTAATGATTTAAGCTGAATGTTACCTGCGTCACCAACATAACTACCATACTTAGAAAGAAGACCTGCAACACTTTCAAGTGTAAGCATTACATCATCAACGCTGTCAAGCTTAACTGTTAAGGTATATTTAATAATACCGAACGCGTTGATATTAAGATGCTTATTAGCGGCATCCCATGTCATATAAGCTGTAACGCTGGATGGGAGATTTGCAAGAAGGTTGTAAACTGTTGGAGCAACTGTAGGAAGCATAAGGTCCGCATAGTCAAGCAATGCTGTTGCGGCTTGTTCGTCAGAAAGAATATTCCAAGCAAGGTCGTTATATTCTAACGCGTCATCTGTGTACTGCTTTTCTGAACTAACAGGTGCAGCGCGAGCTGAAAATGCACATGTTAAGCAAGAAGCAGCCATAAGAACAGCCATAAACAACGCAAGCAGCTTATGGGAAAACTTTTTTGCTTTCGTTTTCATTTTTTACCTCCGTAAAATTTTAAAAAATTTAAAGTGAAGTGTTAACATATTGTGCGTAATGCCCGTCGCAATCTCTGACCATCAGGCAATCTGAATTAGAATGAAGGCTCATTACAAGCCACAGCATTAAATTGGCGCAATATGTGCTTTAAACACATTATAATTATTACATACGGCCACCCGAAAGTCAATAAATTAAACCTACAATCCTCATTTTTGTAACTTTAGCCAAAAACGACTTCGTTTTTTTGTCACTCTGCACAATTAGTTTACGAAAATTTTACAATTTGTTAATGATTTTAAAGAGAAAAATAAGCTTTTCACGGCGAGTAAAGCGACAATACTTTACACAATTTTTACATTTGTAAAGGTTTCGGGCTTTACATTTTACAAAATTTTTAATGCACTTTTTCTATGTTTTATTCGTTTTTCAGTTGCTCTTAATAAAATCGACGCTTGTTAGACATATTTTACGATTAAGTCCATTTACAAGCACTCCGTTGTCAAATTCAAAACACAAAATATGTTAAAATTCACAATAAATTCAAAATATGTTATAAAATTATTGACTTATTAGATTTTATTTGATATAAATATATTGTATTTGTTAATACGCGTGTGGATATCCTGCGCCTAAAAAGCAGTTTTTGTGTAGAAACTGTGTAATAAACAAATACTGCTCGGCGCATAATCCAAAATGCGTTACCATACGACAAAGTTCGTAAATCATATTGTAAAGGAGAGAAAATTTATATGAGAACGAGCAAAAAAATACTCAGCTTTTTCTTAGCTGTGGTAATGGTCGTGACCACTTGTTCAGTTGGATTTACTGCATTTGCAAAAAACAGTAATGACAACCCATTGTGGAACACTTCCAGCGTTAATGCTTCATCCGCATATAAAACCGTCAACGGTTTGGCAGATGAGCTTCCGTCCCTTCTCATGGGTATAGACGCAATATCAAAAGTAGTCTATAACAAAGGGGCAATCAGTCTTGGTACAACTTCAGACAAGTTGACTAAAGACCAGAAAGAATCAATTAAGGAGAATACGACTCTTCCTGAGATGTTGCAGGCACTTCAGCCTACGCTTATCAATGCTGTCGGCAAAATGGCTGTATCTACAAGCCAATCGGAATTTGTCACAGACATTATTGGTGAATCATCATCAAATGTAAGCAATTATGACTACCTCAACAATTTCAGCGACGACATCAATTTCTTCCAGCTTGCAGGTATGTGCCATAAGCTCATTTATGACGGTGTAAGCAACATTTCTGCAAACAAAGAAACAAAGAAAGCACTTGAAGATATTCTTTATGGTGCAGGCGATCGCAACCTTGAGGGTAAAGCAATCAAAAAAATCACTGTTGACTCAACAGGTCAGCACAAGCACTACGTTAACATTAAATACAACACCAAAGGTTTGTGGTATTTAACAACATTAGCAGATTCAAATACTTCTACTAACTTTGATATTTCCGATGCTGTTGATAATGTTTTGCCTGCAATTGCACAGCAATATGACGATCAAGTTGCAGATGGTAAAATCAAACCTGTTAAACTTTCTTCAATCATAGATATGTTGGATTTTAACGGTGACAGCGGACCTGTAAGAATAGGTGAAACATCTATGATGGCAAGCCTTTCACAGCTTAAATCCGCAACCTACACACTCACAGAAGATCAGCAGAAAACCGTAAATGAAGTATGCAGTTACTTAAACAATTACTATAAAGTTTTTGGTATTGATCTTAATGCCTCTGATGTTGCTGATTGTATTTACTATGCATATTCACCTCAATCAGATACTTTCACAAATATGTTTGGCGGTAACTTAGCAAGAACCATGCCTTACATTAGACTTGCTGTTGACGGCGGTGCAGATTTCAAACTCTCTGCTGATTCAGATTTCTTTAATGACCAATGGAACCCAAAAGTTACATCTCCTACCGGAGACCCATACACCATTGAATCAACCGGTATTAAAACTTTTAAAACTGTTGACGAATTATTATCACAGATTGAGCCATTCTTTGCTAAAGCTGTCGGATACGACAATCTTGACGCTGCAGTAAGCGAAATGCTCAGCAGAGATAGTGCATCCACAGATGCATTATCAATGTCATCTGTAAAGGATTATATCACAAGCCTTTATATCATATTATCATACGCTTCACTTGTTGATGATGTAAATGGCGGCGGACGACAAAACGCTCCTTATGCTCAATATATTTTAAAAGGAGCATTGGTTGACTTTAAAGGACTTAAACTTGAAGATATAAATCAAGCAGTTGATAAGGATATGCCTGCGGGCTTCAACTTCTACTGGCAAGACGGAGATGAATTCTTCCTTACAGATGATGAACTTGAGCAGATGTATTCAATTTTGAACTTGGTTGCTACTCAAGATAACAATTTCCCTGAAACAATAAACGGATATTTTGCTGACGGTAGTATGAAGTTTAATGATACAGACGGTTCTAAAACTTTCATTCTTCCTAAGAATCTTAGAGATACAGCCACAATTGAATATTTTGCTACATTCTTGAAGATGTACAGCAGAAAGAATAACAATTCTGATGCACAACAGCGTAACAAGGTTATCAACTTGTTTGCAGGTAACTGGATTAGCAACAGAAGCAATAAAACAAGTGATTATATTCAAAATGCTACTCTTTTAGATACAGAAAATTCAGATCCTAACACCGGTATTTATGCATACAAGCATACCGGCAACACTTATTCGAAAGCAGATTTAAATGAATGGGTTAAATGTTCATATATGTCAACTCTTACATCTTATTTTTGCTCAAAAATAAGCACTGCGTCTGACGACTTAACTTATGATACCAATTCAATCAAATGTTCTTTGGATATTAGCAAGTTTATCAATGACTATGTTAAAGAACATCTTGATACAACAGGTGTAACTCTTACAGACGCTCAAAAGCAGCCTGTTATCAACAATGCACTTGCAACTCTTTACGGCAACGGTGGTACACAGCTTACAAATATAGTTCTTAACTCTATTATTTCCACATATCTCGATCCGAGTTCAACAATAGGAAATATTATCGACGGTGCTCTTGACGAACTTGCTTCAACAAAAATTGACCTTGTCAAAGCAACTTACAATATTTGGGCTAACCTTATTGAATCTCCGGTTGAAACAATATTCAATCTTCTTCCGCTTGTTGTTGTTCTTGTAAATGAAGTACTTGAACCGATATTCTTCAGTGCTAAATCAGGTGAAACCAAGCAAAACAATATGCTTTATAACTTCACACATGACGGTCTTCTCTATGACTTAACCGCTGATTACGGCTCATACATCGGTATTGACACACTTGCTTGGGACCTTAATGAAATGCTTCCATTGCTTATGCATTGGCTCAAGAATGACGGTTCTTATGACAAGATGGGCGGTACATATTGGAATAACGGTTCTGAAAAGAATTTCAAAATCACCAAATATACCGATTTATCAGGCGGACTTGATAAAATTACGACAAAGAATATTACAACAAGTACTGTTATCAGCAAACCGGCATATGTTACTAAATATGAAAAGATTGTTGACAGTAAAGGCAACGAAATCACTTCTAAAGTTGTAACAGAAAAGAAGACAAAAACAGAAGTGGATGAAAACGGTACTGCAAAGACAGTTGAATATACCGAAGATGTTACATACTATACATATAACGGTGTAACAAGCAGTGATATTTCAGTAGCTCTTGCAAAAGCTCCGACAAATGCTAAATTTACTGTTTACAGCAAATATGAAGCAAAAGTTCCTTACATCACAGGAATTTACATTGCCGATAAAGCACTTAGGGACGCTAAGCTCAGCGGACTTGATAAGGTTCTTAAGAAAGCATTTACAGATGATAAAGGCGTTCTTTCAGACACAAACGCTCAGCTTGCAACCGGACTTGCAGAAGTAATTAACGAACTTGCAGGATTATTTACAACAGCAGTTGACACTTATGTAAATACCCCATCACTCAGAAATCAAGTTAAGGGTAAAGATAACAATGGAAATATTGCTAACAGCGGACTTAACAACTTAATGGTTGCTATTCCACAGCTCTTCGATATTATGGAAGACCTTGGAGCAGATAAGTACGGTATCAGCAAAAATGCATGGACATACTGCTACGACGGTAAATTTAAAACTGAAGAAATTACAGTATCGGGTAAAACCTATACCGCTGTTTCTAACACAAAGGTAACTGAATTCAAGTCATATGCTCAAAATCCTGATTCAACAAAGATTTTTGATACTTTCGTTGGTATCTTTGTAGAAGATTGGCTTGATGCAATCCTCGGTCTTGCAAACAATGTTATTGATTCAGACAACAGTGCATTTGCAAAGAACCTTCCTATTATTACAGGTGTTCTTCAGTCAATCGGCGGATTTGGCGAAACAAGCGCACTTACAGACTTGTTTAACAGCATTTTCCAAATCACCCGTGAAAGCAAATACAGCTTTACATTTGAAAAGCAGGCAAGCGGATTTGTCGGACTTGATAAAGACAATGCTTACTTCCTTATCACTAATATAAGCAAGCTTGTAGATGTAATTCAAAGTCTTGTTAAATCATTTAAGAAGACTGACAATACAAATAAAAATACAAATAATAATACAACAACTGCTCCTACACAGGCAGTTCAAACTTCTAACTCATCAGTTGACATTTCAGCGTATAAGAGCAAAGATGTTAAGAGTGTTGACAGCACAATTGAAAAGCTTGATAAAGCATTGTCATCTCTCCTTGCTGATTCAAGAATCAATGGCTATTCAATCAACAAAACAAATAATATTATTGTCGGCGTAATTTCATTACTTTCAAATTACATCGGTGCTAACTCAGCAAATGCAGTAATAGATTTACTTAATACCTATTTATATTACCTTAACGGTGAAGATTCACGCTCAGCTGATTCTAACGGTAATGTTAACCCTAAGGATATCTACACAAATGAAGGACTTACCACAGTAGTAGTAAGAACTTATGCACTCATTGAATCACTTGTTGCAAACCTTACTGATAAGTACGCTTATTCATACACAGGTGCAAACAATGTTTCAGCTAAATACAATCTTATCAGCGAAGCAGTTAACGGACTTATTTCTCCTGACTCATTAGCTGTAAGAATTAAAGACACAGATATTAAGAATGCCAGCGGTAAACTTAAGAAGCTTGCAAGCTGGAGCGATGCTGTTAATGACAACGGAACACTCAATGTAAGCATTAACTGGGGTGTTTCAGCCGGCAACAGAGACGAGTTTATGAATGGTCTTTCAACATCACTCAGACTTCTCACATCTATTATCGGCGTACTTCTTATTGACACAGGCATTTACGAAAATGCACTTTATCCGGTTCTTAATACAATCGCAGTAAAAACAGGCATCACAGTTGATACTCCTGAAAAGTTCGCTGACAAGAGCAATCCATACCGTGATGAAGTATTTGTAGGAATTGTTAACCCAATCGTTGCATTACTTGACAAATTCTTTGAAAAACCTGTAACTACATTGTTGAACCTTGTATCGGCTATCGGTGTTATATTAGATGACACAACAGCTCCTACACTTGCTTCAACAATTGCAAACGCCGTTAAACCTATTTCAAACGAAGTTAACGGACTTGCAAAAATCCTCAGAATAAGCAATGGTACTCTTGGTGCAACATCACCTACTCTTGCTTCATTCCTTGAAAACATTGCTACTAAAACATTCGGTAAATTGGTAACAGTTAATGATAAGCAGGAAATCGGTATTGAAGTAAAGGGATACCTTCTTTCAGGTAATAATATTATACCTATTATAAATACACTTCTTGCTAAAACAGGCATTAAGCTTAATAACATTAACTGGAATGCACTCGGCAAAACAGCTTCTCCTGCTCAAACACTTCTTTATGTTCTTGATTATGTAATCGAATTCGTAAAGACAAACAATAATCTTACCACAATCATTCAGTTGATTATGGGCAACAACAAGATTAGCAAGGGAATTCAAAAGCTTATCAAGTACATTGAAACAGGTAAGCTTGACGCTATGGGACTTCTTAAAGTTATCGGCAAGCTTCTTGACTTCACTCAGTCACCAACAGAAGTTTACTGGACTTATAAGAATTACAAGGGTACATCATTAAACTTTAAGTATCCTGACGGAATTACAGCTTTTGATGCAAATAACGCTGTTTCACAGCTTGACACAGCAGTTGATGCAGTTATGGCTCTTCTCGCCAACTTCGGTGTAGTTAACGCATCAAATCTTAAGAGCATTGTCAGCGGATTGGCATTTACAAACGCTAACCTCACATCTCTTGCAAAGGCACTTTACGGTGCACTTGATACCAAGAAGATTTCACCATATCTCAATATGGTAGGCATTGCAGTATCACCAAAGGGTGTTGCTAATCTCCTTGTAGATAAGAGCTATGGCAAAACTTACACTTCAGCAGCCAACACACTTAAGAAGGCAAAGAGCTGGAAGAAAGTTAAAACAATTAACTGGGGCTTCAAAGATGGTTCAGCAAAAGCAGAACAGGGCTTTATCAATGCTCTTGCAGCAATCCTCCGTCCTGTAAACAGCGTTCTTGCTGTATTCCTCAATGAAGGAAAGATTGACCTCAGTAATATCAATATCAAGAAGGCTTCAACTTCATTTGATATTAAAGACAGCAACGGTAAAGTAACAAGCAAAGTTGCACTTACTTATATGCTTAAGAAAGGCGTTCTCACTCTTACCCTTAAGGATGATATGAACCCTGACTCCAAGCTTTCAACAATTAAGCTTGATCTTAATGCTCTTAATGTAGGCGTTAACGGTATTAACGGTTATGAAGGCGCAATTGTTCCTCTTCTTGATGTTCTTCAAGTAAGCAACAGCAAGATTAAAACATTTAAGCAGTATCAGAAAGATTGCAAGAAGGCTAAAGATAATGTAATTCTTGATGTTCTCAATCCTCTTATGAGCTTTGTAGATACACTTCTTGATAAGCCATTTGATACACTCACATCTGTTCTTCCAAACCTTGCATACTTTATTGATAACAACGGCATAGGCCAGTTACTCGATAATCTCCTTGCTCCTGTTACAAATATTCTTAAAACTGCTAAATCAGCAGGTGTGGATGTTGATAAGATTCTTACAATGGTACTCGGCAAGGACCTTGGCAAAGTTGTTACAAACGCACTCAAGGTTAAAGGTGTTAAGCTTAACATCAAACTTGCAAACCTTAAGTCTTGCAACATTCAAGATATTGTAGTTCCTCTTCTTAACTCATTACTTAAGAAGACCGGTATTAAACTTCCTGAATTTAAGTGGTCAACAATCGCATCACACGGTAAGGTTGTTACATCTAAATCAATGGTTAAGAATGCCGAAGGCAAGTTTACAAATAAGGAAGTAATTGCTGATAAGGGCGAAGTTCTTGTTGCAGTTCTCCGTTATATTGCAGATACTCTTGTTAAGAACTCAAAATCTATCAAATCACTTATTACTTCAATTAAAGCTATTAAGAGTAATGATATGCTCAAATCTATCATCTCAAGTGTATTCACTACAATCGGCCTTGCTGATAAGGATGATATTGTTCGTGCAGTATTCTACTTCTTAACAGGCGAACCTACTAATGCATTCTGGGATTACACAGCTTATAAGACAGGTTCATATGACTTCTCTTATCCTGAAAGTGTTGATGTTGACTTCCTTAAGAATCTTCCTCCAATGCTTGACGGACTTGTAGGCGGTTTGGTTGACGGCGGTCTTACCAAGTTAATCGGCGGTCTTATCTTCAAGGATGACATTATTAACTCACTTCTTACCGGACTTTACGGTGCAATTGAAGGTGTTAAGGTTGGCGACGGTTCACTCGTTTCTCTCCTTGCACAAACTAACATTGACTTCTCAACAAGCAATGTTGCTAAACTTCTTACAGATGAATCTTACGGTCAAACTTATGCTGCAAATGCAAGCGTAATCGCAAAGGCAGGTTCATGGTCAAAGGTTAACACAGCATCACTTAAGTGGGGTGTTAAGGATGCAGATACATTCTTCCACGCACTTGTTGCAGTTCTCCGTCCTATCTACGGCGTACTCGATGTACTTCTTAATGATGCATCACTCGGAATCTTTGACATAGTAAGAATTCCTGGTTCAAACGGTTATACATCATCAATCGTTCCTCTTATGGAAGCATTCTCAATGTATAACATCAAAACTCAGTATCAATACAGAGAAGATATAAACGAAGCTTACGATAATATTCTTCTTGATATTATCAATCCTCTTTGGGATAAGGTTGAGGATATACTTAATGCTCCTCTTGAAACATTGTTTGCAATGCTTCCAAACCTTGCACTCTTCATTGGTAATGACGGACTTTGCCAGATTCTTGACAACCTCCTCACTCCGATTTCAGCTCTTGTTGATGCTATCAAACCAATAGTTGATCTTAATACTCTCTTACCTGCACTTCTTAAGGCACTTAAAGTTGACCTTAATGCAATTCTCGGTAAGATTGGTGTTACAAACTTCTCTCTTGACATCTATGACCTTAATGCAACACTTAAGCCACTCCTTGGCGGTGACGCTATTATTCCTCTTGTAAATAATATCCTTGGTCTTATTAAGATTAAGGGCACACCACTCGGAATTAAGCTTAATGATGTAGATTGGTTGAAGCTTGCAAGCCACGGTAAAGTAATTACAGATACTTCACAGGCTGCTACATACGGTGCAAGAATTTATATTGAAGGTGATTCATCAGAAACACTCATTGCAGTACTCGGCTACTTAATCGAAACTGTTAACACAGGCGATAACTTCAAGAACATAAGTGATCTTATCACAGGTCTTGTAGGCGGTAACGAAACTGTATCCGGAGTTGTTAATCAGGTTCTTCCTGTTCTTCAGGGTGATACTGATACAGTTATTGCTTCTCTTGTAGACCTTCTTCAGACAATGGCATAAACATAAAGTTTTAGCCGAAATAAAAATTAGGGGCAACTCCTTTGGGAGTTGCCCTTTTTGACTGTCGATAAAGTGGCTAAAGCGCGCCTCGTTGTAATTGTCATAGAGTTGCCTTTTATCTTTTTATATTTATAAATAAAAAATCTTGTATTACCATTAAAAATAAGATATAATAGCAAATGAATTATATCTTTTACTTGGTGGTGATGTTATGCTTCTCGGCAAGGCAGCCAAAGGAAGAGTTGTTAAACCTATAAATTCTGTTGACGAAAGCGGTTATGTTTATCCCTTAAATGTAGTTGAAATTAACGGACATAAAAACCAATATGCTTTTGTAATGGGAGTAACTCACACAGTATGCAATTTTGACGGTAGAATTATTGCAGCGCTCATTCCTAAAGACTCTGAGAACAAAAATTTAAAAACTATGTGGATTATGGCGTCACGCAGTTCACGCTATATAAATCAAGACATTTTACAGGTCATTGATGTTGAAAACGATTTTCCGCAACACAACCTCATTTGCTACTATGAATCAAGTGCCGGCGCAGTTGTATATAGGTCAATTAAAGGAAAGCTTCGTTATCTTCTTATTAAAAACAAACGCTCGTCAAATTGGGGATTTCCTAAAGGCCATCTTGAAATGGGCGAAACAAAATATGATGCAGCAAAAAGAGAAGTGCTTGAAGAAACAGGACTTCATATCCGTATTCAACTCGGATACGAAGGAATATCAAAATACAAGCTCAGAAATAATGTTGATAAAAAAGTTTCAATCTTTGTTGCAACTACCGATGATATGCGAACCATAGTCCAGGAAGAAGAAATTGATGACTTTATGTGGCTTGCTTATGACCAGGCAATGGGCTTTTTATCATTTGAAAATGATAAAAAAATATTGCGTGAAGCAGTTGATTTCTTACTTAAAAACAATCTTATTGTTACAAAAGATATTCCTCTGCCGCAAGATGTTCAAAAAGAAATGGAAATAAAAGAGAAACTCAGGCAGGAAAGAATAGCGCAAATGGAAAGGCAAAAGCAATTTACCCCGCCACAGAAAAGCAAGCAACAAATAAGATATGAAAATTATAAGAAAAAGCAAAAACAAAAATGTAAAGAAAATCTAAAAAAAAACAAATAATAAAACCACAAATCTAAAGGAGAAATAATTTATGGTTCAAGAACTTTGTAGAAATTTGCAGGAATTTTTAACCGCTCACGGAATACCTGATTGGCTTGTTGTATTTATAATTTCACTCTGCCCTATATTAGAATGCAGACTCGGTATGTTCACAGCAATCGTGCTGTTGCAGATGAACCCATTTGTTGGCTTTATTATCAGCTTTTTAGGTAATATATTGCCTATTCCTTTTATACTTCTTTTAATAAATTGGATTTTTGACTTATTAAAGAAAGTTCCGGGCATAAATAAATTCGTTTATTGGCTTGAAGATAAAACATTAAAAAAGAGAGATAAAATTGATAAATACGGTATTTGGGGGCTTCTTATTTTTGTGGCAATTCCGCTTCCGGGTACAGGCGGATGGACCGGCGCACTTCTTGCTTCCCTCCTCCATCTTGATAAGAAAAAGAGTTTTATTGTAATTTCACTCGGTGTGTTCATTGCAGGCCTTATTATTACGCTATTAAGCCTTGTAGTAGGTAATGCAGTGTTTAACTGATATGGATAAGGAATATAAAGCACTTATCAACCTTTGCAAAAATTATATTAACAATAACGCCTTTATTTTCGATACAAGCGTTGATTACAAAAAAATTTACAGATATGCAAAGGTTCATAACCTTTTGGGAATTGTTAACTGTGCAGTTGCCAATGCTGAAAATAAAAATGATATATCGCCAAAATTTAAAAATGCGGTTGAAAACAGCTTTTTTGATTTGATATACCTTGCAAACCTGCAATCAAATATGCTCAAAGAAGTGAAAACGCTTCTCAAAACCTCTGAGGTGCCGTATATCGTGTTTAAAGGCGCAGTGCTTAAGCAGAGCTACCCTGTGCCTGAAAGTCGCGTTATGGGCGATATAGACATACTTATTAAAGAATGTGACCGAAACAAAGTGAAAAAACTTCTCACATCAAATGGTTTTGACTGCATTAAGCAAAATGGGCCGGTATATAACTATGTTAAAAACAATGTTTTGTTTGAAATTCACACAAAGCTTATAAACCATTATGATGAAGAGCCTTTTTGCAATGCATTTGATTATGCCGTATTTGACGGATTTGAGGGGACATTTGATAATAATTTTCACTTTGCATATCTAATTGCACATACAGCACACCATTTCAAATTTTACGGTGCGGGAATTAAGCTTATTGTTGACCTTGCAATTATGCTTAAAAATTCAAACATTGATTTAGTACGGGTTTTTGAATATTTAAAACCCGTAGGCCTTGAAACATTCGGCAAAACAATGCTTAATGTTTGCAACAATTTTTTTGGGTACGGTGTCAATTACAATATTGATACAAAAGAAGTTGAAGAATATCTTTGCAACTGCGGTGCATTTGGCAATGATAATGAAAATAACGGTATTGCCATTGCAAGAAAAGAGCTTGAAAAAGGCAGAAAAGTTTCATCTTTTATGACAAAGCTTCGCCTGCTCTTTCCGCCGTATAAAAAGCTTAAGGATATTGATTATATAAAATTTATTAACGGTAGGCCTTGGCTTATTTTGTACGCTTGGGTGTATCGAATTATTTATAATTTTAAACACAAAAAAGAATTTATGCTAAATGCAGTAAATTCGCTTGATGATGAAAAGACGTATATTTTAGCTCAAAAGGAGCTTGAGATGTTTAAGGAGATAGGTTTAGAATGAAGTACATTGCTATAATTTTAATTGCTGTTTTGTTGGTATTACTTGTTTTATTCGTTTCTTGGTTTTTGAATATGAAAGCTAACGGTAAATGTCCGATATGTGCTTTAAAGAAAGTATTTATTCCGACTTCGCTCACCATTGACATCGGCGAAGAGGAAGATTATTCAAACGAGGTTGCAAAAACGCCGCCGATGGGATGGTCAAGCTGGAATACATTCAGAAATAATATTGATCAAGATATAATTATGCAGACAGCCCACGCCATGAAAGACAGCGGCCTTGCAAACGCGGGATATGAATTTATTAACCTTGATGATTGCTGGCAAAGCTCTCTTCGTGACAGCGACGGTAAATTGCAGGGTGACCTCGGCACTTTCAGCCGCGGTATACCTAATCTTATTAAAGATATTAACTCTCTCGGCTTAAAGGTAGGGCTTTATTCATCAAACGGTACACTCACCTGTGAGGATTTGCCTGCATCACTCGGCAATGAAAGACTTGATGCCAAAACGCTTGCATCTTGGGGATGTGAATTTTTCAAATATGATTTTTGCCACCATGACAGAATAAGCGGTGACTGCCCGGCGATTGAACATATAGAAATTACAAAGCAAAAAAGTGCATTTGAGCTTGATTTAAGGCCGGAGGACGCACAGTTTACCGGCAGAGCAAAGATTATTAAAATGCCCGATGTGCCAAGCAAAAAGGCTATCGGATTTATTAGCCACGGTTCAGGCTCGGCAAGCTTTGATTTTGATGTTGATACAAAGGGTGAATATGTATTAACCTTTGTTTTCCATAAATCAAAAGCAAAGAAAAAGCAGTATATGCAAATTGATATTAACGGCAAAATGCATGAACTTTTCTTCCCTGAAACAAAAGGTTTCAGCCCTTTGGGAAGGCAGCAGATTGTGGTTGAACTTGCAAGCGGCACAAACCATATGACAATCAAAAACCCTATTGTAACTAATATTGATTCATCTTTTGTTCAATATAAGCGTATGGGTGACGCACTTAAAGAAGCAACGCAAATGTGGGCAAAAGTTACAAGAACACCGGAAAAGCCTATAATATTTTCAATATGCGAATGGGGTACTGCACGCCCATACATTTGGGGTGCAAAGGCAGGTTCAATGTGGCGCACAACACCTGATATTATGCCTAAATGGAGCAGCATTGTTTGGATATATAACCGCACATTAAAGCTTTATAAATATGCGGGCGCAGGCCACTGGAATGACCCTGATATGCTGGAAGTCGGCAACGGAAATCTTGACGATAATGAAAACAGAGCGCATTTTTCACTTTGGTGTATGCTTGCCGCTCCGCTTATGCTCGGCAATGATATTAGGCAATTTGTAACAAACGGTATGCCTGATAAAGATAATAACACGCTCAAAATAGTTACAAACAAGCATATGATTGCAGTTGACCAAGATGCTCTCGGCAAACCGGCAAAAAGGATTAAAAAAGAAAGCGGAATTGATATTATTGCAAGGCCGCTTGCAAACGGTGATGTTGCACTGTGCTTGTTTAACACAAAATCTTCCACAAAAAGCGTAAGCTTCAAGCTTGATGAACTTGTTAAAGACAAGTATTTGGGTATTGAAGAAGTACCGACAGGATATGAACTGCACGACTTGTGGACTGACGAGCGCACAACCGGAACTACTATTTCGGCATCTATACCTAAACATTCAACGGTAGTTTACAGAATCAAACCGGTAAATGAATAATATATATGATAGACCTTGAGAAAGTGAGATAAATTTTGTATTTTGCGAGTGGGAGCTGTACTATTCTCACTTGCTACGAAACAGTACACCGTACTGTTTCTGCCAAATTCATAAAT
>ERZ773165.627-NODE-627-length-25383-cov-3.219125_pt1 | contig 25383 bp, 18 predicted proteins | sample MGYA00581003_ERZ773165 | MGnify/ENA primary metagenome ERZ773165 (study PRJEB29015, sample SAMEA2737817) | human gut metagenome | biome: human gut; feature: human-associated habitat; material: faeces | place: China | collected 2012 ... | reverse complement strand
GTTTGGACTTAGCAGGCGGCGTAAGTATTACTTACGAAATTCAGGAAGACAATCCTACATCACAGGATGTCGATGATACGATTTACAAGCTGCAAAAGCGTGTAGAGGGTAAGAGTACAGAATCACAGGTATATAAAGCCGGTGATAACCGTATTACAGTTGAAATTCCGGGTGTTACGGATGCCAACGAAATTTTACAGGAACTCGGTACACCGGGTTCATTGGAATTCCTTGATTCAGACGGCTATGCAGCATGGGCAAACGGCGAAGAATACACACCGCTGCTTACCGGTTCTGATGTGAAGGGCGCCCAGGCATACACAGATACCTCATCAAACTCATCAAGTTCATTTGGTGTACAGCTTACATTTACAGATGAGGGTTCTACAAAATTTGCCGAAGCCACTAAGGCAAACTTAAATAAAATTATTTATATTGTATATGATGGTGAAGTAAAGAGTGCACCGACTGTACAGTCAGAAATCACAGGCGGAACAGCTTCCATTACCAATATGGAATCTTATGAATCAGCCGACACACTGGCAACTTTCGTAAGAATCGGTTCAATTCCGCTGACCTTACAGGAAGTAAGTTCTAACATCGTAGGTGCACAGTTAGGACATGATGCGATTACGACCAGCCTTTATGCAGCAATTCTCGGTCTGGTTTTATTATGTGTATTTATGATTGCAGTTTACCGTATTCCGGGTGTTGTCGCAACGATTGCATTATGGATTTACACAGCAGGTGTATTAATTTTAGTAAGCGTATACGATCTGACACTGACACTGCCGGGTATCGCAGGTATTATCCTCGGTATCGGTATGGCAGTTGATGCAAATGTCATTATTTATACACGAATCCGTGAAGAAATTGCAGCGGGCAGAGCCGTTGAAAGTGCCATTACAACCGGTTACAGCAAAGCGCTGTCAGCGATTGTCGACGGTAATGTGACAACACTGATTTCCGCAGCTGTTCTTTATATTTTCGGTTCAGGTCCGATTAAGGGCTTTGCAACGACACTGGCAGTCGGCATTGTAGCTTCAATGTTTACGGCACTTGTAATTACAAGAGTGATTATGAAGCTGCTTTATAACTTCGGATTTACCGATCCAAAGTGGTATGGCAAGACCGTACATAAAAAGACCTTTAACGTACTCGGTATCAGAAAATGGTGCTTTATCGGTTCAATTGTTGTCATCGTGGCAGGATTTATCGGTATGGGTGCATTTTCCGCAGCCGGTAAGAAGACTTTAAATTACAGCCTTGAATTTGTCGGCGGTACAACAACAACCTTTACATTTGATAAGGAATACACACAGGCAGAAATCGAAAATGACATGATTCCGATTATCAAAACAGCTGCAAATGTAACGGAAGTACAGCAGCAGAAGGTACAGAACAGTACAAAGGTATCCTTTAAGACAAAGGATTTAACATTAGACCAGCGTGAAGCAATGGAAAATGCAGTAACTGCAAAGTATCCGGTTCAGGATGGTACAATTGTAGAATCTGATACAATCAGTTCATCTGTCAGTGCAACGACGAAGCGTGATGCGTTTGTATCCGTCATTATTGCAACCGTTTGTATGCTGATTTACATCTGGTTCCGTTTCCGTGATATCCGCTTTGCGGCAGCCGCTGTTATTGCGCTGATTCACGATGTATTGATTGTGTTGACTTTCTATGCACTGGCAAGAGTATCTGTCGGAACAACGTTTATTGCATGTATGCTGACAATCGTCGGATATTCTATCAACGGTACAATCATTATCTTTGACAGAATCCGTGAGAAGTTAAAGAGTGCCAATGCAAAGACCGATATTACAGAACTTGTAAATTCTTCAATTACATATACATTTACAAGAAATGTCAATACGACACTGACAACACTCATTATGCTGGTATGCCTGTTAATCTTCGGCGTTGCATCTGTAAAAGAGTTTGCGGCACCATTGATTGTGGGTATTCTGGCAGGTGCTTATTCGTCAATCTGTATCACAAGTGCATTGTGGTATATCATGGGTGGAAAGAAGCGCGGTATTGTGAATGAACAGCCTGTAAAAGCAAAGACTTACGAAGACGGCGCGCAGGTTTAAGACACACTGAGCAGTAAAAGTAAATTTGAGAAATCTGACAGGGGATTCTAAATAAAGAGTCCCCTGTTTTTTTAGAATGGAGAGCAAATGAAAAGTAAGTGGCTGGTATATGCCAAAAAAGCGGATTTTAAGGCGATAGAGCAAAAATACGGAATTGACCAGGTGATTGCGCGGATTATGCGCAACCGTGACGTCTGTACCGATGAAGAAATGCAGATGTATTTAAACGGCAGTATCGACGAACTGCACGCACCGGAATTGTTAAAGGATGCACAAAAAGCGGTAGATATTTTAACGGAAAAAATCGCACAGCATAAAAAAATCCGGATTATCGGGGATTACGATATTGACGGGATTTGTTCGATTACAATTCTTTATAAAGCATTAAAAAAGGCTGGCGCAGACGTGGATTACGTTGTGCCGCACCGGATTACGGACGGATACGGGATTAATGAACATTTAATTGACAATGCGGCTGCAGAGGGGAAAGATACGATTCTGACCTGTGATAACGGTATTGCGGCAATTCCACAGATTCAGTATGCAAAGGAACACGGGCTTACGGTGATTGTAACCGACCACCACGATATCCCGTTTACCGAGGAAAACGGCGAAAAGAAACTGCTGACGTCCTGCGCCGATGCAATAGTAGACCCGAAACAGCCGGACTGTGAATATCCGTTTGATAAAATCTGCGGCGCGGTTGTGGCATACAAGGTCATGCAGATTTTATATGAAAAACTGGGACTGGACAAGACGGATTTTAAAGAATATACGGAACTTGCGGCAATCGCAACGGTCGGCGATGTCGTGGATTTAAAAGATGAAAACCGTGTCATCGTAAGACAGGGGCTGGCATGGATTGCAACGACAAAAAATACCGGACTGCGGGCGCTGATTGAAGCCTGCGAGCTGGATGCGGCTCATTTATCGGCATATCATATCGGATTTATTATTGGACCGTGTTTAAATGCCAGCGGACGGCTTGACACGGCACAGCGTGCAATTGAACTATTGTTATGCACCGAACCCGGTAAGGCGCATGAAATGGCACAGGAATTGCGGGAATTAAATGAAGAACGCAAAAATATGACGGATACGGAAGCGAAAAAAGCAATTGAAATGGTCGAAGGAACGGATTTGTATGAAGATAACGTGTTGGTGGTGTATCTGCCGGAGTGCCATGAGAGCGTGGCGGGGATTATCGCAGGCCGTTTAAGAGAGCATTTCTACAAGCCGTCGATTGTCATTACCGATGCGGCGGACGGCGCAAAGGGTTCGGGCCGCTCGATTGAAGGCTATAATATGTTTGAAGAAATCACAAAATGCAAGGAACTGCTTACAAAATTTGGCGGACATCCGATGGCGGCGGGCTTATCCCTGCCGACGGAAAATATTGATTTGTTCCGTGCGAAACTCAACCGCCAGCAGACGTTGACAGAAAAAGAACTGACACCGGTGACCTGGATTGATGTTCCGATGCCGGTTTCGTATGCAAGTAAAAAGCTGGTGGAACAGCTCCGCGTACTAGAGCCGTTTGGAAAGGGCAACGAAAAGCCTGTTTTTGCCGACAGAAAGCTTACGGTGCGTTCCGCCAATATGATTGGAAAAAACAAAAATGTATTAAAAATGCAATTGGAAGATACGCAGGGACACGTTGTTGATGCAATTCAGTTTAAGGTTGAAGAAGAAGATATGCCGCTTCGCGGAAAAGAAATCTCCATTGTGTATTACCCGGATATTAATGAATTCAGGGGAAATCAGACATTACAGTTTATCGTTCAGGAATGGTGCTATACAACTTGATATTGCATAAAAAGTATGCTAAGGTAGGGATGAAAACAAGCAAAGGAGAGCAGAAAATGAGAAAAGGCGTAAAAGTAACCGCACTGCTTCTTGGTGCAGTCCTGCTTTTGGGACTGGCGGCATGCGGTAAAAAAAATGTGCAGAATCCGCAGACAACAGCGGCAGGCAGTGAAAATACAGCGGAAACCACAGCAGTTTTGAAACAGCAGATTAAAGTAGCAGCATTAAAAGGTCCGACGGCAATCGGCATGGTACAGCTGATGGAAAATGCCAAAGAGCAGACGGCTAAAAATGATTATGAATTCCAGATTGCGGCGACGGCAGATGAATTCAGCGCAGACCTGATTAAAGGCAATGTAGCGCTGGCGGCGCTTCCGTGTAATGCAGCAGCAACCCTGTATAATAAGAGCAACGGTAAAATCAGGATATTAGGAATTAATACGCTGGGTGTTTTATCAATTTTAGATACAGGCGATTCGGTGCAGACAGTTGCAGATTTGAAGGGAAAGACCATTTATACAACGGGAAAGGGAACAACACCGGAGTATACCCTGCGTTATCTGTTAAGCAGTGCCGGATTAAATCCTGACAGTGATGTGACAATCGAATTCAAATCCGAAGCGGCAGAAGTAGCGGCAGTCATGGCAAATGCAGGCACGGAAGAAGTGATTGCAATGCTCCCACAGCCGTATGCAGCAACGGTTTTAATGCAGCAGCCGGATACAAGAATTGCACTCGATGTCACCGAAGAATGGGAGAAGTTAAACGGTTCAGACAGCACCGTTGTTACAGGCGTTCTTGTGGTGAATACCGAATTTTATAAAAACAACCGTCAGGCAGTCGATGATTTCTTAAAAGAATATAAATCATCAGTTCAGTATGTAAACAGCAATGTGGACGGTGCGGCACAGCTCGTTGAAGATTTTGATATTTTCAAAGCGGCAGTGGCTAAAAAGGCAATTCCGAAGTGTAATATTACATTGATTACAGGACAGGAAATGCAGGATAAAGTTGAAAAGTATTTAAAGGTACTTTGCGATGCCAACCCGAATGCCGTAGGCGGTCAGATGCCGGATGACGGGTTTTATGTAAAATAGATAGATCTGTAAAAACAGTATTTATAGAGGTATTTGCAGGTATATTTTCAGATAAAAAACACGATAAATAAAAACAGCCGTTTTTTCGGTGGCATGCCCGGTCAGAAATCCTGCCGGATAAAGCACTGTAAACGGCTGTTTTTGCATATATGAAACATGCATTTTAATGTGTGTTGCGGTTAATAAATTCCGTACGGTATTTGGAATACATAATTTTCTGGCTGTTGTACAGACTGTAATAGCCGGATAAAAGATAGCTTACGGCAATACAGAGCGCACAGTATTTCATGCCCGCCATATCAAACATTTCAATCGCAAGAATCAGTGATGTAATCGGACAGTTTGTGACACCGCAGAACACACTGACCATGCCGCAGGCGGCACAAAGCCCCGCAGGCAGACCGAAAAATCCCGATAAAAAGCTGCCGAGTGTCGCACCGATAAAAAGTGTCGGTACGATTTCACCGCCCTTAAAGCCACCGCCGAGCGTGACGGAGGTGAAAAGGATTTTCAGTAAGAATACATACCATGCACAGCGGGCTGTGAAGCTTGAGGCAATCACAGGCGCACCTGCGCCTAAAAAGTCCGTTGTCTGAAAGATGAAGCGCAGTACAATCACCAAAAGTCCGGCAATAAAAATGCGGATAAATGGATTTTCAAAATAAGTTGTATAAAGTCTGCAAGCTGTATGCAGTGCCACGCAGAACAGAATACTTACGCAGGCAAATAATACGGACATTAAAAGCATTTTGCCGCCGGAAGCGATTGTAAAATCAGGCAGTTCACCGAGTGCAAAATGTGTTCCGGCAATGCCGAAATATTTTGCAATGCTCTGCGCCGTGAGTGCAGATACCACACATGGTACAAGTGCTGCGTAATACATCACGCCGACACTGATGACTTCCATCGAAAAGACGGCAGCGGCAATCGGTGTGCCAAACAGAGCGGAAAAACAGGCGCTCATGCCGCACATAATCATAATACGCGTGTCTTTGTCATCAAAGTGCAGGAGCTTGGCAAAAAAGTTGCCAAGCGAACCGCCGACCTGCAGTGCCGCACCTTCACGTCCCGCAGAACCGCCGCAGAGGTGTGTCAGCAGGGTGGAAAGAATAATTAACGGCGCAACATGTACCGGAACTTCGTCATTGGACTGGATAGCCGTAATGACAAGGTTTGTTCCGGTATTGCGGGTTTCCCCGGCGAGCCGGTAGCATAAGACAATCAGCAGTCCGGCAACCGGCAGTCCGAATAAAATCCATGGGTTTGTTTCGCGGAATACCGTGACCAGTCCCAATAGTTTATAAAAAAAAGTACCGATAAGTCCGAGGACAACACCGCAGACAACCGAACAGGCAAGCCATTTGATAAAAGTCGTCACCGCAAACATCAGGCGGTGCAGGACAACCTTTATTTCATCTGTGTTAAAGTTTGTTTTCATGGTTTTGTCACGACCTTTTTACTCATATTGCTGTTGTGATAAGCCGCGTCCATGGTGACATCCTTCGTAAACCATGACGGCGGGATATAAGCATTGGCTTCCTCAATGGATTCAAATTCAACTTCGGCGAGTGTCAGTCCCGAAAACACACCTTCAAATAAATCCAATTCAATTGTTTTCCCTGTTCCGTCCGGGATTTCATAGCGTTTTTTGGTGATAATATTGCCGTCTGCCTTGGCAAGCAGATGTTCATAGGACTCCGCTGTCAGCGGCAGGTTGTATTCTTCGCGTGCCATCATCCCACTGCCTTTGTAGGTCAGATAATAGGAATCGTTATCTTTTCTGACCCGTACAACAGGATGGGTTGAAAGGTAGCCCTGTTCAATGACACGGCAGTGATAGTCCTTTAAATTTGCCGGTACTTCCGATACCAGATATTTGCGTTCAATTTCCATAATATTCTCCATTCCGCAGGCATTTTAATGCCGGAGAAATCGCGAACGGAATTAATTAATTCCGTTCTGCGATAAAAAGCGGATTTGTGACGCCTGCGGCACAAATCGCTGTGTGAAAAATCTTAGATTTAAGGATTTTTCACACTATTCCTCATTCCTATTCCGAAAGTTCTTCCCACTTTTCATACAGCGCATCAAGTTCTTCGGAAAGCTTCGTGCTTTCCTTGTGCAGTTCCAAAAGACGTGCCGTATCGGTACAGACCTCCGGAAGTGCGGATTCTTCCTCAATTGCTTTTAAGCGGTCTTCAATGACGGTAATCCGTTCTTCGGTTTTTTTCAGCTCATTTTTTTTCTTCTTTAACAGTGCCTGTTCTTCCTTAGACTGTTTCCAGTCCGCTTTTGCAGATTCCTTCTGGGCGTTTTTCTGTGCGGCAGAAACGGCGGAAGAAGAATCAGCCGGTTTGCCGGCAAGCGCGGCGGCTGTCAGGGCATCTTTCTTTTCAATATAATAATCGTAGTTGCCGATGTAATTGACGGTTGTCTGTCCGACCAGCTCAATAATACGTGTTGCCGTGGTATTGATAAAATAACGGTCGTGCGATACATATAAAACCGTACCGGTATACGAATTTAACGCATTTTCAAGAATTTCCTTTGAAACCATGTCTAAATGGTTGGTTGGTTCATCTAAGATTAAAAAGTTTGCGTTGGATAACATCAGTTTTGCCAGTGAAACACGTCCGCGTTCTCCACCGCTTAAATCACGGATATACTTAAACACATCGTCATTCGTAAACAAAAATGCCGCAAGGGTGTTGCGGATTTGTGTATTGTTTAAATCCGGGTAGGCATCCTGCAATTCGTCAAACAAGGTTTTGTCCGGGTCTAATACGTGGTGCTCCTGGTCGTAGTAGCCAATCGTTACTTTAGAGCCGAGCTTGATTTCACCGGAGTCGGCAGGCAGAATATCGTTGATAATTTTTAAAATCGTTGTTTTTCCCGTACCGTTATTGCCAATCAGGGCAACCCGTTCCCCGCGCTTAATGTCAAAGCTGATGTCAGTAAAAAGTGTATTGTCGTCAAATGCTTTGCTTAAATGCGAAACGCTTAAAACATCATTGCCACTGATAACGGACGGATTCAGCTCGATATTCATTTTGTCGTTTATTTCTGCCGGTTTGTCGACAACTTCCAGCTTGTCCAGCATTTTTTCACGGCTTTCGGCACGTTTAATGGACTTTTCACGGTTAAACTGCTTTAATTTTGTGATAACCTCCTGCTGATGCTTGATTTCCCGCTGCTGGTTTAAATATTCCTTTAATTGCATATTGCGCAGAATCTTTTTCTTGTCGGCATAAGCGGTATAATTGCCGGAAAATACCGTCACATGTGTATTTTCAATTTCAATAATTTTTGTGACAATTCTGTCAAGGAAGTAACGGTCATGCGCAACGATGATGACACTGCCGTTATATCCAAGCAGATAATTTTCAAGCCAGCGGATAGACTCCATATCTAAGTGGTTAGTCGGCTCGTCCAGTAAAATAATATCCGGCTTGGAAAGCAGAAGCTTACCAAGCGCAACGCGCGTCTTCTGACCGCCGGAGAGGGTATTGACAGGCAGGGAGAAATCATCTTCTGTAAATCCGAGACCCTTTAACACACCGACAATCTCACTTTGGTACGCATAGCCGTTTTCCAGTTCAAACTGGTGGTTCATTTTGGTGTACTGGTCTAACAGTGTATCTAACTGTTCACCTGTGGCATTTTTCATCTGCTGTTCGGTTTCACGGATTTTTTCTTCCAGTGCGATAATGTCTTTTTTTACGGAAAGCAGTTCGTCATAAATTGTACCGTCAGAAGAAAGATTCTGATGCTGTGCAAGATACCCTAAAGTCTTATCTTTAGAAATCGTGACCGTTCCGTCATCTGCGGGAAGCCTGCCCATAATGATTTTTAAAAGAGTGGATTTACCGGCGCCGTTTGGTCCGACAATCGCCGTTTTTTCCCGTTCTTCTATATGAAAAGAGCAGTCGGAAAGAATCGTATCCGTTCCGAAAGTCTTTGTGATGTTGTTGCATGATAAAATCATAATGCAAAGATTCCTTTCGTATCGTAAAGTCTTTTATCATTCATTATACATGAAAAGACAGGGGTTGTCATGTAAAAATATTTTGACTTTGCACGCGTTCTTAGTATATACTTATAAAGTTGCACATTCATTAAGTAGAAACAGATAGAGGATTATAGATGAAATTTGAAGAATTAAATATCGATGAGAGAATATTAAGAGCAGTGGAAGACATGGGATTTGAGGAAGCATCACCGATTCAGGCAAATGCGATTCCTGCGGTGCTTGAAGGTAGGGACGTTGTCGGACAGGCACAGACCGGTACCGGTAAAACTGCCGCATACAGCATTCCGATGTTACAGAAAATTGACCCGGATTTAAAAAAGGTGCAGGCAATCGTACTCTGCCCGACCAGAGAACTTGCTGTGCAGGTATCTGAAGAAATCAGAAAGCTTGCCAAGTACATGAGCGACATTAAGGTACTTCCGGTTTATGGCGGACAGGAAATTGTCAAGCAGATTAAGTCATTAAAAGCAGGCGTGCAGATTGTAGTCGGTACACCGGGACGTGTAATGGACCATATGAGAAGAAAGACCGTAAAGTTTGACCACGTTTCCATGGTTATCTTAGATGAAGCCGATGAAATGTTAGACATGGGTTTCCGTGAAGATATGGAAACGATTCTTACCGATACACCAAAAGACCGTCAGACCGTGCTTTTCTCCGCAACGATGCCGAAAGCCATTATGGATATTGCAAAACGTTTCCAGAATGATGCACAGGTCATTAAAGTTGTCAGAAAAGAACTGACGGTAGAAAATATTGAACAGTATTATTACGAAGTTCGCCCGAAGAACAAATGTGAAGTGCTTTGCAGACTGATTGACATTTATAATCCGAGATTATCTGTTGTATTCTGTAATACAAAGCGTCAGGTAGACGAACTCATTTCCGATTTAAAGGGCAGAGGATACTTTGCCGACGGAATCCACGGCGATATGAAGCAGGCACAGCGTGACCGTGTGATGGCAGATTTCAGAAACGGAAAGACTGAGATTTTAATTGCAACAGATGTTGCGGCAAGAGGCATTGATGTGGATGACGTGGATATTGTATTCAACTACGATTTACCGCAGGACGAAGAATACTATGTACACAGAATCGGAAGAACAGGTCGTGCGGGCAGAGAAGGTCTGGCACTGACATTTATATCAGGAAAAGAAGTTTATAAGTTAAAGGATATCGAGCATTACTGTAAAACAAAGATTAAGGCAAAGCCGATTCCTTCATTAGATGATGTAAAGAATACAAAGCTGGAAGTGCTTTTTGAAAAAATTAAGGAAACCATTGCAGAAGGCGGAATTTCTGATATGATAGAAATGGTTGAAAATCATGTCAATGATGAAGATTATACTTCAATGGATATGGCGGCGGCGCTTTTAAAAATGGTTATTGGCGATTCGCTTGACAGAGATGATGATGTGGAAGAAGTCCATTTTGATATGTATGAGGACGATAACCGCATGGTACGTCTGTTTATCAATGTGGGTAAGAAAGATAAAATCAAGCCAGCCAATATTTTAGGTGCGATTGCGGGCGAGAGCGGTATGCCGGGTAAATTAGTCGGTGCGATTGACATGCTTGACAATTATACCTTTGTAGAAGTCCCTGCAAAACATGCCGATAAAGTATTAAAGGCAATGTCCAATGCAAAGATTAAGGGCAGAAGCATTAATATCGAAAAGGCACAGGGCGGCAGAAAGAAGAAGGGAAGACGCAAGTAAATCATGAATGCGGCAGAGATTGAAGAACTGCTGATTAAGCTGGTGCAGATTCCGGCGCCGACAGGCAGGGAACAGAAAAGGGCAGAATACATTACAGACTGGTTAAAGGAATTGGGATACCACCCGTTTACAGATGCGGCAGGCAATGTCATTGTGGAAATGAAGGTGCAGGAGGGCGGTTATACCGTACTTATGGCACACATGGATACCGTGTTTGAAGATGTAGACATTTCTGTAGTAAAAAATGCAAACATCCTGAGTGCACCCGGAATTGGCGATGATACGTGCAATGCCGCCTTTTTAATGGCGGTAATGAAGACACTTATCGGGCAAAAATGTAGACCTTTAAAGAATCTGCTGTTCGTTTTCGACACCGGTGAAGAAGGACTTGGCAACTGCCGCGGAACACGACAGCTCATGCAGGATTATAAGGATAAGGTAGATGAGGTTATTTCATTTGATTTAGGCAGTGATGCGGTTTGTGTCAAAGCGGTCGGCTCAAAACGCTACCGTGTGACAGTGACGGCGCCGGGCGGACATTCATTTCACGCATTCGGACAAAAAGGTGCGATTGAAACGGCGGCAGAAATGATTCATGAAATTTACCGCATAAAGCCCTGCGAAGGCACGCAGACAACGTATAATGTCGGAATGATAGAAGGCGGTACCTCGGTCAATACGATTGCACAAAAGTGTACATTTCTTGCAGAAGTGCGCTCCGATGATGCACAGGCACTGCAAAAGATTGATGAACAGCTCTGCAATATTTTTGATTCTTTTAATAATGCAGAGGGGTTTGCCAAAGTGCAGATATCGTATGAACTGACCGGTTTCCGTCCGACAGGAAACGGTGTACCCGAAGCGGCACAAAAGGCACTTGCGGATACGGCAGCAGAAGTCATCTGCCGGTATACGGGTCGAGAGCCGGTACGGCGCAGTGGTTCAACGGACTGCAATATCCCGCTGTCCATGGGAATCCCGGCGGTCAGTTTCGGCGGCTACAGAGGCGGCGGTGCGCATACAAGACAGGAGTGGGTCGATGCCGGCTCATTTGAAGAAGGCTATAACATTATATTAGCATTTATAGGAAAATATTTTATATGGAAAGACTGATACAATTAGACAATCTGAACAGGCAGGAAGCTCTGCGGTATCTTGGAAGCGGCGGGCAGACTCCGGATGATGCGTTTATGGCATTGATGAAAGACTGTGAAAAAACGGTGCTTGCACAGGCAAGACCGCGTTATGTCTACCGCATTTTTGACATCAGGGAATGTGAGGAGGGCGTGTGTGCGGAAGGCACGGATTTTATACTGCGCGGCAATTCTATAAAAAAACATTTAAAGGGCTGTGAAAAGGCAGCATTTTTTGCGGCAACCATATCGGATGGAATCGACAGACAGTTACGGATTGCACAGGTATCTGACATTACGAAAGCATTTGTAATGGACAGCCTTGCAAGTGTGGCAGTCGAGCAGGTATGTGATAAATTCGAGCAGATTTTAAAAGAACAGACACAGGGGTATTATCAGACGTTCCGGTTCGGGCTGGGCTACGGCGATCTGCCGATTGAACAGCAAAAAGATTTTGTGGCACTGCTCAATGCTTCAAAGCAGATTGGATTAAGTGTTAGCAGTTCATTTATGCTGATTCCGACAAAGTCCGTGACGGCCGTTATCGGGCTGTCGAAAGAACCGGTAAAAGGTGTGGCAAGAGGCTGTCAGACCTGTAATATGAGAGAAAAATGTCAGTACAGAATAAAGGGTGGTCATTGTAATGGATAAAAATTTTAGGGAACTCTTGAAAAAAGAATACGTTGTATTTGACGGTGCAATGGGAACAATGCTTCAGGCAGCAGGCATGAAAATGGGCGAAACACCGGAAGTATTAAGTATTACCCAGCCACAGCTTTTAGTCGGGATTCATGAAAAGTATCTGCGTGCAGGTGCAGATGTCATCTATGCCAACACATTCGGTGCAAACCGTTATAAGCTGGAAGAATGCGGAAAAAGTGTTGATGAGATTGTAAAGGCATCCATTAAAAATGCAAAGCAGGCATGTGAAAATGTCAATCCGCAGGCACTTGTCGCTTTAGATGTTGGTCCGATTGGACAGCTTTTAGAGCCGACCGGTACACTTTCTTTTGAAGAAGCTTATGATATGTACCGTGAAATCGTTGAAGCGGGCAGTGCGGCAGGCGCAGACCTTGTCGTTTTTGAAACCATGACCGATTTGCTTGAATGTAAAGCGGCGGTACTTGCGGCAAAAGAACATTCGGATTTACCGGTAGCGGTTACAATGACTTTTGAAATCAATCAGAGAACTTTCACAGGCTGTTGTATTGAATCCATGGCACTGACCCTTAGCGGACTGGGTGTAGATGCGCTGGGTGTCAACTGTTCGTTAGGACCGGCAGAATTAGAGCCGGTCGTTGCAAAGCTTTCCGAGTGGACAAACCTGCCGATTATCGTGAAACCGAATGCGGGACTTCCCGACCCTGTTACCAATGAATACAATGTATCGCCGGAAGAATTTGCACAGATGATGAAGAACCTGCGCAAATACGGCATTAAAGTATTCGGCGGCTGCTGTGGTACAACACCGGATTTTATCCGCTGTGTATCCGAAATGCTGCATACGGACGGCAATGCAGGTTTCTGGCATGAAAAGGAAATTCCGGCAGCAGTCTGCTCACCTACAAAGGCAGTGACAATTACGGAACCGCGTATCATCGGGGAACGTATCAATCCGACCGGTAAGAAGCTGTTTAAGGAAGCCCTGCTGCGCGGCGATATGGACTACATTTTAAATCAGGCATTGGAGCAGATTGGTGCGGGTGCGGATATTCTCGATGTAAATGTCGGACTGCCGGGAATTGATGAAAAAGAAATGATGATTTCTGCCGTAAAGTCTATTCAGGCAATTGTTGATGTACCGTTACAGGTGGATTCCACGATTCCGGAAGTGTTAGATGCGGCACTCCGTGTATACAACGGAAAACCGATTGTCAATTCGGTCAACGGCGAGGAAAAGTCCTTAAAGGCAGTGCTTCCGCTTGTAAAAAAATACGGTGCGGCAGTTGTCGGTCTTACACTCGATGAGAACGGAATCCCGCCAAAGGCAGAAGACCGTTTTAAGATTGCACAGCGTATTTTAGAGCGTGCGCAGGCAATCGGTATTCCAAAGGAAAATGTCTATATTGACTGTCTGACACTGACGGCTTCCGCGGAGCAGGAAGGTGTTATGGAAACGTTAAATGCAGTTTACCGTGTAAAACATGAGTTAGGCTTAAAAACCGTACTGGGCGTGTCAAACATTTCCTTCGGTCTGCCAAACAGAGTGTTAGTCAACCACATTTTCTTAACCATGGCGCTGCAAAACGGCTTAGACCTTCCAATTATCAATCCGAATATTCCGGAAATGACGGGGGCGGTCAGAGCTTACAAACTGCTTGCCAATATTGATAAAAATTCAGTGGATTATATTAAAGCCTATGCCAATATGCCAAAGGTTGAAAAAATCAATCCGGCGGCAAAACCGGCAGCGGGAAGCACAGGTGCGGCAGGCAGTGCGGCACCGGCGGGTGCACAGACGGCAGCTGTACCGGCAGGTGACTGTAAAGAGCAGTTATTCCATGCGGTTTATGCAGGCTTAAAAAATGAGGGTGCGAACCTCACAAGAGAACTGTTAAAAGACAATGACTCCATGGTAATTGTCAATGAAGTGCTGATTCCGGCACTGGATAAAATCGGCGAGGACTTTGAAAAGGGAACGCTGTTCCTGCCGCAGCTGATTATGGCAGCTTCCGTTGCACAGGCGGCGTTTGAAGTCATTCGTGAACATATGGTGCAGAGTAACGCCGCACCGGTCAGCAAAGGCAAAATCGTCATTGCAACCGTCAAAGGTGATATTCACGACATCGGTAAAAATATTGTAAAGGTTCTGCTTGAAAATTACGGCTATGACGTGATTGACCTCGGAAAAGACGTGGAATATCAGGCGGTCGTTGATGCAGTCCGTGAAAATGATGTCAAGCTGGTCGGACTTTCTGCTCTGATGACAACGACACTCGTTTCCATGAAAAAGACGATTGAACTGCTTCATGAAAATGAGCTGGATTGCAAAATTATGGTAGGCGGTGCGGTTCTGACACCGGAATATGCCAAAGAAATTCATGCCGACTTTTATGCAAAGGATGCAAAGGAATCCGTAGATATTGCAAAAAGAGTGCTGGGGTGATATAATAAAAAGTATTATAATAATCACGGATTGTTTCGTGCTGCGCACTCTCACAATCCGGCCCGCTATTCGCATATCGTGGGATTTCATCCCACTTTTATGCTTATAGCGGGCGGGTCCCAAGGTCGTTCACCCACATATGAGCAAGCTCATGTGGGTTCAGACCTTTTGACCCTGGTATCCGAAGATACATTGAAAAGAAAGCATGGTGACATGAGTATGGAAGAAACAAAAAAGATATCAGCTGCGGTAATCAGACGTCTGCCACGATATTACAGATATCTGGGCGAACTGAATGAGAGCGGAGTACAGAGAATATCTTCAAAGGAATTAAGTGCAAAGATGAAAGTAACCGCTTCACAGATTCGTCAGGATTTAAACAATTTTGGCGGCTTTGGACAGCAGGGTTACGGTTATAATGTGAAGTATCTTTATGATGAAATTGCCAAAATTTTAGGAATTGACCGCCCGCATAATATGATTATTATCGGTGCGGGTAACTTAGGTCAGGCAATTGTCAATTATGAGGACTTTGAAAAACGTGGATTTGTGATTAAAGGAGTCTTTGATAACAATCCGGAGATGGAAGGAAAGACAATCCGTGGAATCCCGGTGATGATGATGGATGCCGTTTCTGATTTTATTAAGAGAAATGAAATCGAGATTGTAGCACTGACGATTCCAAAAAAAGCAGCAAAAGAAGTCGGTAAGCTGGTAGCAGATGCCGGAATTAAGGCAATCTGGAATTTTGCCCATACAGATTTGAATCTTCCGGATGAAGTCATTGTTGAAAATGTACATTTATCAGAAAGCCTGATGCGCCTTTCGTATACCATTGCAAATGAAGGACGGTAGAAAAAGATTTACAAAGGGGGAATAGCGGATGGCACAGCTTACATATAAGGCAATGAAGGATAATGCGGCTTTGAAAAATCTGCCGATTTTAACGCTTGACCAACGGTGGTACAGACTTGTGCCGGAATCTGTAAAAACGGATGAAATCCGTTACTGGGAAAAACGTGTCAATGAACTGCTCAAAAAACAGGGGCAGGTCAACGAAGACCTGATTCAGGTAAAAAAGATTAGAAAAGGATTGTTCCGGGGCATTGTTAATCATATGAACCAGAATGACGAAGATCCGAAAAAGCAGAAAATTATGGATGAAAGCCAGCGGCTGATTTATGAAGCAAGAGATAAAATCTCCCAGCTAGAAGATGAATCGGACGAAGTGCCTAAAAAACTTCGCATAGCAAACATGCATCTTTTTTTTGAAACAGTCAAAATGTGTTATGAAAAAATCAACCGCAACAATAAAGACCTGGAGCGGCTGGAAGCATGGATTGAAGACACGCGGATTAAACTTAAGAAAAATTTACTGGTCAAGCAGGACAAAGAGGATATGAACGAGCAGATGTATTCTTATATGCATGCGATCTTAGGTCCTGAAATCATGAGTGAATTAGACCGGTTAAATGAGAATGATGAATAGAAGAAAGCTGCTGTGCGGGAAGGAAAGTCTGCATGGCGGCTTTTTGTTTTACAGGGCAGGAGGGTGTTTATGAAGAAATTAATGAATGGTGCGCAGATGAAAAGGATTGATGTGTATTCGATTCAGGAGGTGGGGATTCCTTCACTGGTTTTGATGGAGCGGGCGGCACTTTGTGTGACAGAGGCGGTGCTTGAAAAGATTAAAAAGACGGATAAGGTGCTGTGCGTGTGCGGAAGCGGCAATAACGGTGCGGATGGCATGGCGGTAGCACGTCAGCTGACAGAACGTGGAATTTCGGCAGAGGTGTATACGACAGCAGAGGAAGGAAAAGGAACAGAAGAGTTAAATCGGCAGCGTGCGATTTTGCAGAAACTGGGAATTGTGTTTGTGAACGACATTCCTGCCGGTGAATATAATTGTATTATAGATGCTGTTTTTGGCATCGGTTTATCAAGAACAATTACAGGCAGATATGAACAGATTATTGCAAAAATCAATGCGGCAAAGGATACGGGAAGCCTGATTGTGGCAGTAGATACGCCATCGGGAATTAATGCCGGGGACGGACAGGTCATGGGCTGTGCCGTAAGGGCAGACATGACGGTGACCTTCGGCTTTGCAAAATGCGGGCTGTGCCTGTATCCGGGAAGAATATACGCAGGAGAACTGTGTGTTGCCAATGCCGGTTTTGCCGATGTCCGCACAATTCCAGAAATCTGGGAGCAGGCGGCATTTACAATGGAAGATACAGACATTGCGGCTTTTTTTGACCGTCCGGCGGATACGAATAAGGGCAGCTACGGAAAGCTGCTGATTGTGGCAGGCTCTGAAAATATGGCGGGAGCGGCAGCACTTTCTGCAAGGGCGGCATACCGTACCGGCTGCGGACTTGTGAAAGTTTTCACACACGAAAACAACCGTACCGTTGTATTAACGCATGTGCCGGAAGCGGTTATGGTAACATATAAAGATACCGCAGATATAAAAGCAAAGCTTGCAGGGGAGCTGGACTGGGCAGACTGCGTGGTGGCAGGACCGGGGCTTTCCAAATCAGATACGGCAAAAGAAATTGTAGCCGAGATGATAGCCTATCAGCCTAAAAGAGAAAAAAGGCTTCCGGTGCTTCTGGATGCAGACGCATTAAACATCATTGCTGAAAACAGAAAACTGTTAAGCGGGATTGCAGAGAATGAAGGCAGCTCCAAGCAGTACGTGTATACGCCGCATATGGGGGAAGCAGCAAGACTGTCCGGCAAAAGTATCGCTCAGTTAAAAGAAACGTCCTGTGAATCCGCAAAGGAGCTGGCACAAAAACTGTGCGGAGTCTGTGTTTTAAAAGATGCGGCAACAATTGTATCGGACGGCAGACACATTTATATTAATACTTCCGGCAACTCCGGTATGTCGACGGCAGGCGCAGGCGATACGCTTACGGGGATTCTTGCAGGAAGCGTGCTTGCCGGGCGGGCACAGAAGAACGGAAAAGAAAATGCTTCATACGAATTTTTTGAAAAAATCTGCATGGGGGTCTATCTGCATGGCAGGGCAGGCGATGCGGCAGCAGACAGATTTGGCAATGCAGGCATGAAAGCCATGGACATTGCAGATGCAGTGGCAAATGTGCTTAAAGAGAACTAGACATTTTTTGAAGTTGTTGTATAATACTAAGAAGCAAATACATAAGTCTGAGGAAAAGGAAAATGAAGAATAATAAGTATTATAGAGTATATGCAGAAATTAATTTAGATGCTATTGTGAAAAATGTTGATAATCTGATGGCACTGACAAAGGAAAATACGGGCGCACTTGCAGTTGTAAAGGCAGACGGCTACGGACACGGCGATGTCGCAGTGGCAAAGGCAGTTGCGCAAAAAGTAACGGGCTATGCCGTGGCAACACTTGATGAAGCAGTCAATCTGCGTGAAAACGGTGTGAAAAAGCCGATTCTGGTGCTGGGGTATGTAGATCCGTACGAGTTTGATATTCTGGTATCCCATGAAATTACGGCAACCGTATTTGATGTGGAAACGGCACAATTACTTGCAGATGCTGCAAGGGTGCAGAAAAAACAGGCACACTGCCATATCAAAGTTGATACCGGTATGCGAAGAATCGGACTGGAACCGGATGAGAATGGTATTGCCATTGTAAAGCAGATTACGGCATTAAAGGAATTGTCCGCAGACGGCATTTTTACACATTGGATGAAACTGACAAGACATCGGCAGAACATCAGTTTAAATTATTTACGGATTTTACAGGACGTCTTGAAAAAGAAGGAATCCATTTTACATACAGACACTGTGCAAACAGTGCGGCAGTGATTGATATGCCGCAGGTGGACCTGGATATGGTAAGACTGGGAATTGCCATGTATGGCATGTATCCGTCAGATGAGGTCAAAAAAGAAAAGGTGGAATTATTCCCGGCACTGGATTTAAAAAGCCATATTACGATGGTAAAAGAAATTCCGGCAGGCGAAAAGGTCAGCTACGGCGGTACATTTACAACGACAAGAACCACAAAGCTTGCGACCGTTTCAGTCGGTTATGGTGACGGTTATCCAAGGGCTTTATCGTCTAAAGGATACGTTTTGGTCCGGGGTCAGAAAGCCCCGATTGTCGGCAGGGTCTGCATGGATCAGATGATGGTAGACGTAACGGATATTAAAAATGTCACAAGAGCGGATATTGTCACGTTGATTGGAAAAGATGGTGATGCAGAGATTACAGTGGAAGAAATCGCAGCACTGGCAGGTACATTTAATTATGAATTTGTCTGCGATCTGGGCAAGCGGATTCCACGCAGCTATTATCTGAACGGAGAATATATCGGAACACATGACTGTTTCCGCGAAAACTGGAATTTGAAAAATTTATAAAAAATGAATACACGCCCGCAAGCTGGAAATACTAAGCATATAAACAAAAAGTGCTTTGGGGAGTGTGAATAATTTTGGTAATCAGACGAGGAGATATTTTTTATGCGGATTTAAGACCGGTTGTCGGTTCGGAACAGGGCGGTGTCAGACCGGTGCTTATCATACAGAACGATACAGGAAACAAACACAGCCCGACAGTTATCTGTGCTGCAATTACATCAAAAATGAACAAGGCAAAGCTGCCTACCCATGTAGAGATTGATTCCATGCGGTATGATATTGTCAAAGATTCAGTGATTCTTTTAGAACAGCTGCGGACAATTGATAAAAAAAGATTAAAGGATAAAGTGTGTCATTTAGACAATGAAATTATCAGTCAGGTGAATAAGGCACTTTATATTAGTCTTGAAATGGGGAACAGCCTGGCAGGACGTAAATAAATGCGCCTTATGGCGCGACTGGCAGGCTGTATTTATTGACTATATAAGGATGTATATGATATAATTGTTAACGAATTTATAATGATTCTGGTATAATGTCAGAAATTTTACAAAAAGAGATTTATAAAGGAAGGAAAATTTAAAATGAATGATGCGCACCCCGCGGATGGGAACGAAGGACTGCTTTCAGCTTTATTCCGTAAGCTTGGAACAAGAGGGAAAAGAGATGATGATGTAACCGGTGAAGAAATCAAAGACATGGTCAATGAAGGACATGAACATGGTGTACTGAATGAAAATGAAGCCGAGATGATTAACAATATTTTTGAATTCGGTGAAAAACAGGCACAGGATGTCATGACACACCGTAAAAGCATTGCAGCAATTGACAGTACGGCGACCGTACAGGAAGCTTTTGATTTCATTATGAATGAAAGTTATTCCCGTTATCCGGTGATAGATGGGGATATTGATAATATTATGGGAATTTTACATATACGGGATTTATTAAAAGTATATGTAGACGAACAAAAACGCTGTAAACAGCTGTCAGAAATCAAAGACCAGGTGCTTTTTGATGCGTATTACATACCTGAAACAAGAAATATCAGTCTGTTGTTTAAAGAAATGCAATCTAAAAAGGTACATATAGCGGTTGTTGTTGATGAATACGGACAGACCGCAGGCATTGTAACGATGGAAGATATTCTTGAGGAAATTGTAGGAAATATTCAGGATGAATATGATGAGGAAGAAGAGCTGATCAGCCGTATGGATGACGGTTCGTATATGATTGACGGTCAGACAACTTTGGAAGAACTGGAAGAATTGTTTAATATTCATTTTGAATGTGAAGATATTGATACAATTAATGGCTATATGATATATAAGCTTGGAAAGATTCCGGAAGAACAGGAGCAGTTTCAAATGGAATGCGGCGGATATCTGTTTGATGTGGCAGAGGTCGCAGACAAGATGATTCGCAAAGTCAGAGTGACAAAAATACAGGAGAAGGAGCAGACAACAGAAAATGAGTAATTACAGAATTGAAACAAAGTGTATTCAGAGCGGATGGGAGCCAAAGAATGGAGAACCGAGAATTCTTCCGATTATCCAGAGTACAACGTTTAAGTATGAGTCCAGTGATGAGATGGGTGCATTGTTTGATCTGGAAAAGGAAGGATATTTTTATTCAAGATTACAGAATCCGACGAATGATTATGTTGCGAAAAAGATTTGTGATTTAGAGGGAGGTTATGCGGCGATGCTGACAGCCTCCGGTCAGGCTGCCAATTTCTACGCAGTGTTTAATATCTGTGAGGCGGGTGATCACTTTATCAGTACATCAGCCATCTATGGCGGTACGTTTAACCTGTTTGGTGTAACAATGAAAAAACTGGGAATTGATGTGACATTTGTAGATCCTGAAGCAACAGATGAAGAGATTCAGGCGGCGTTCCGTCCGAATACAAAGTGTATTTTTGGCGAAACGATTGCCAATCCGGCACTCGTTGTTCTTGATTTGGAAAAGTTTGCAAAGCTTGCCCATAAAAACGGTGTACCGTTTATTGTAGACAATACCTTTGCAACACCGGTTAACTGTCATGCGTTTGACTTTGGCGTGGATATTGTGACACATGCGACGACAAAGTATATGGATGGACATGCAGCAACAATCGGCGGCTGTATCGTAGACAGCGGTAATTTTGACTGGGAAAAATATGCAGATAAGTTTCCGGGACTGACAACACCGGATGAATCTTATCACGGCGTGATTTATACACAGCGTTTTGGCAAAGGGGCTTACATTACCAAGGCAACCAGCCAGCTGATGCGCGATCTGGGGTCTGTACAGTCACCGGAAAATGCGTTCTTAATTAATCTCGGTCTGGAAACGCTGGCGCTGCGCATGGAAAGACATTGCAGTAATGCGCTTACGGTAGCAAAATTTTTAGAGAACAATGAGCATGTGGCATGGGTTAATTACGCAGATCTGGAAAGCAGTAAATATCATGCATTACAGCAGAAATATATGCCTAATGGTACATGTGGGGTTATTTCCTTTGGTTTAAAGGGTGACAGGGCAACGGCAGTGAAATTCATGGATCATTTAAAAATGATTGCCATTGTAACCCACGTTGCGGATGCAAGGACATCTGTTCTTCATCCTGCAAGCCATACACACAGACAGTTAAGTGACGAACAGCTTGCAGAGGCAGGCGTTCAGCCGGATTTAATCCGTCTTTCAGTGGGCATTGAAAATGTGGCGGATATTATTGATGATATTCAGCAGGCATTAGAGGTGACATTTGCATCGTAAAGCTGTGGCTATAAGGAAAATGTAATCTTAAAGCCGCATGAGTGGCAAAGGGGGTGTCAAAATGTCTGGGGAAATAGACGGAAAAACAGAAAGTGGAACACCGGAGGCAAATTTTACATTAAGCAATAATTTTGCAGTTGTAATGGGCGATGAACGTTTTTACAGGCTGTTTGGGGAAAAAACACTTTATACATTTAATATGCTTATACATCCAAAGGATCGTCAGGATTTTGAATCGTTTATGGAATCGGAAGATGTTGCAGCTTATGCGGTTGTACGGTGTATGACCGCAAATGATTCATATCGCTGGTTTATGCTGGAAAAAAATAATGAACAGGTAAAATCGGAGCAGATGACCAATATTCACTTGAAGGATATTTGTCTGGTCAGTGCCAGGTTTGGTTTGTATATGGATCGTATCCGGAAATATCGTGCAGTGATGAATATGATTCAGGATAAAATGTTTGAATATAATCACCACACCGGAATTTTTACAATATACTGTTATGTCAACAACCGTTCTGAGATTATTGAAAAAGACGATTTAAAAGCATGGGAAGAACGCATGATGCGTCTGGGCTTTATTGATGAAAAACAGCAGGCGGCATTCAGACAGCTCTGTGATAATATACAGGCAGGCTCTGAAAGCTTTGCGACGACCCTGCGTACAACACTGATGTCTAAAGGGGAACGCATGGATGTTCTGCGTTTCAGGGGACAGACCATTTATAATGGAGAAGAACGTGTGCTTACCATAGGATTGATTACAGAGCAGGGAAACCGTATGACAGGTACAGACATTTTACTGGATTCGGCAGTTGTCAATCAGGATTCCGCAACAGGAGTCCTGAATAAAAAAACGGTGACAGATGAAGCAACGGCAGCGATTAATCTTGCCAATGTGGCGGGCTGTGACCACAGTATGTATCTGATGGTGTGGGATATCGATGACTTTAAACAGGTCAATGATACCTATGGACACTATTTCGGTGATGAGGTTATTAAGCATCTGGCGACAGAGCTGAACCGCGCAGTGGCAAACCGTGGATTGGTAGGCAGAATCGGCGGCGATGAATTTTTAGTACTGCTAAAAGAAGCAAACGGAGAAGATACTTTGAGAAGTCTGCTAAAGGCGGTCCGCAAAAAGCTGAAAGTGGATCTGGCACAGGAAAAGCCGGATTATGAATTTTCAGCATCCATCGGTATTTCCCAGTACGGAAAAGATGGAACGGATTATGAAACACTGTTTAAAATCGCAGACGGTGCATTGTATATTGCCAAAGAAAAGGGAAAAGACCGGTTTATCGTATATGATAAGGAAAAACACGGACATCTGCTGACAGAAGACGGATACTGTCATAAAAAGACAGCGGGTGTTGATTTTATGCGTCCGATTGATAAGGTGGAGCTGTCAACGAATCTGATGCTGAAAGTTTTCAACGGCGGTATGGATGTGGCAGAGGAAGTGCTGATGGAGCTTATGGATAAGATGAATATTCATGGCATGACGATTTATAAGGCACCGTCCATGGAATGCCGGAAAACGCTGGGGCATTATGAAAAAGAGCCGGGAACACAGCTTTGTCTGTCGGAAGAGAAGTATCTTGCACGTTTTGATGAGCATCATATTCACGTGATTAATAATACTGCATCCATAGCAGTTGAGTATCCACAGGTTTATGAACATTTTAAGCAGAATAATATTGGTTCGGCGCTGCAGTTTTCATGCATGCTAAATGGACAGCTGTGGGCAGTTTTTGAATTTGATATATTCGGTGCAAACCGCAGAAAGTGGTGTCAGGATGATATTTCGGCGATTTACAGTGTAGTAAAGGCGATTGCAGATGTATATAAAAAATTCTATGAGCAGAAATAGAATGCTTTCTATTATAAAAAAAGCAGGAATTATTGGAATCTGGCTGGTAATCTGGCAGATTGCAAGCAGTGTAACAGGACTGGCGTTTCTTCTGCCGGGTCCTGTTACTGTTTTTTTAGTGCTTGGAAAAGCCCTTTGTACGCGTGCATTTTACCGGGTCGTTTTTCACAGCTTTATTAAAATCAGTGCCGGTTTTTTGGCTGCGCTGCTGGCGGGACTGGTACTGGGCAGTATTGCAGCGGTAAAAAAAGGTGTGCAGTCCTTTTTGGAACCGTTGGTGTTATTGATGAAGGCTCTGCCGGTGGCAGCATTTATTATTGTGATGCTGATCTGGTTCGGTTCGCAGAATGCGGCGGTTACGATTGGATTTATGGTTGTATTTCCAATGGTTTATCAGGCAGTGCTTGAAGGTGCTTGTGCAGCGGATACAAAACTGCTTGAAATGGCGGCGGTTTTTGAACTTTCACCGGTAAAAAAGGTGCGTTATATTTATGTGCCGCAGATTATGCCGTTCCTAAATGCGGCAGTCAAAACGGCAGCAGGCATGTGCTGGAAAGCGGGAGTGTCTGCGGAGGTAATCGGACTGGTGAAAAATTCCATCGGAGAAGAGCTGTATTATGCAAAACTGTATCTGATGATGCCGGAATTATTTGCGTGGAGTATTACGATTATGTGCATCAGTTTTCTGTTTGAGAAGCTGGTTGTTGCGCTGATCAGGCAGTGCGGCAGGGTAATATCAGGTGATATACATGGCAGCGGGAAGGAACAGGACAGATGCAGAAGCTGAGGATGGAACATATATATAAAAGTTATGGACAGGCAGTGGTTCTGCAGGATTTTTCGTATGCTTTTACACCGGGTGGCATAACCTGTATTATGGGAGAATCCGGAGCAGGGAAAACAACGCTTTTAAGACTGCTTATGGGGCTTGAAAAGGCAGATTCCGGTATTATTACCGGGTTTGATAAAGTATCGGCGGTTTTTCAGGAGAACCGTTTGATAGAACATTTAAATGCTGTTGAAAATACGGCGCTGGTGATAAAAGACAGGAATGCAGGAAAATGTGCATATGAACAGCTTTTGCAGCTTCTTCCCAAAGAAGCACTTTTAAAGCCTGTCAGAGAATACAGCGGCGGCATGAAACGGCGTGTGGCACTGGTGCGGGCGATGGCGGCAGACAGTGAGATTGTACTGTTAGATGAGCCGTTTACAGGGCTTGACAGCCGGAACAGCAAAAAAGCCGCAGAATATATCCTGTCGGAGCAGAGAGGCAGAACGGTTATTTCCGTTACACATGATATGGAAATGTGCAAAATGCTCGGGGCGGGCATTTGCTTATTGACAAGTGGCAAAGCAGTTGCTACAATATTGTGAGTGACAAAATTCCA
>ERZ773165.626-NODE-626-length-25385-cov-16.564193_pt1 | contig 25385 bp, 14 predicted proteins | sample MGYA00581003_ERZ773165 | MGnify/ENA primary metagenome ERZ773165 (study PRJEB29015, sample SAMEA2737817) | human gut metagenome | biome: human gut; feature: human-associated habitat; material: faeces | place: China | collected 2012 ... | reverse complement strand
TAGCCTTCACGCCGTTTGGCAGGGTGAGGGTCTCAACGTTCTTGATGCCAGTGGTGTAATCCTTGAGGGTGATGGTGCGGGTTACGCAATTCTTCAAGTCGTTGGATGTAACGGTTAGACTTACGTAGGTACCAAAATCATCAGTGGTAATCTTTTTGGTAACGTAGGCACCGGCACCGATAGCCTCCAACTGGAAGTTGTTGATATCCAAATTCTTATTGTAGCCTTCTATCTCCAATTCTCCGGCTTCATCAAACTCGTTTGTGATGTCCTTACCATCCATGGTAACCTTTTTCACGCCAGCATTGTAAACCATTTCCACATCGTCCACATACAATACGTCTGGGTTGGTCTCGCTCTTGCTGCCGCCGCTTGGCACAGCGCAGGTTGACATGGTAACCAGGGCAGCCTTAGGCATCTCATTCTTATTATCGTAGGTGAATGGGATGGTAATCTCCTGCCACTCGTCCTTGCTCTCGATAGAAGAGTTGTTGGCACGACCGATGATGTTGGCTGCATGCTTCTTGTCCTCTGGGTCCTGAGCATACTCGCCGTTGGTCAAGAGGGCGCTGATGGTAGCCTTAGGATGCTTGTTGCCGTCGCCAGCCTTGAACTTCACCCATACCTTCATGGAATCAGGTTTGTTGTTGAGCACTGCATAGAATGGATCGCCGTTTGCATCCACACCTGTTGAGCTGAAATCCAGGAATGAGCAGTTGTCCTTGCTTGATGCAGTCATGTTGCCAGCCTTCAGACGACCGGTGGTGATGGTACCGTTGGCAGAAGCTACAAAAATTGAACCCGCCTTCACTGGAGTAGAAACAATCTTTACACACTGCTTGTTGTCTGCTGCTGCGTTCTCGCGCACCTCAGAAGAAGCATAGGTATGTACAGCTTCTGAAACCATGCTTGCCATGCTGCCCGTAGAGCTCATGAAAGAGTGCCATCCGTTAGGCTCCTGGCTCTTGGCGCTGCCATAGGATGCCTCGTGGAAATTCTCGAAACCGGCGTTTGGCAACTGACCCATTTCGTTGCAATTCTTGCCGAGCTTTACGCCAACAATCATGTTGCCAGCCAATGGAATATTGAGGTAGGCGTTGAAATTGTCGCCCTTCAGTTCACCCTTCAGGAGGATGTTCACGTTGCCGAGGTTTGGACCCATCCAGTCTTTGCTCTCATCGTCACCCGCAGTAATCTGGATATCCTTTGCTGCATTGAGCATGGTCACGTTGCCACACTTTGCAGCCTCTACATCCTTGATAACGATATTGCCTACAGGCATGATACCGTTCATGTCGAAGTTAAGCAGGCTCATGGTGTATTTGCCGTCTTTCTGCTCATCCACGCTCACCTTGATGTCGCCCACAGGCATGTCATTTCCCATCAAGTTAACCACGAGAGGGCAGGTGTAGTCCTTTGCCATCATCGACATTGAGCAGAGCGCTGCTGCTACTAAAGTAAAAATTTTCTTCATACTTTTCCCTTTCTTTTATTTTGATATAATTGATTTCCTATTTCAGCTGATAGCTCAGTCCGATGGTGCCGTAGATAGGATACATCGGTTGCTCTATCACGTGGAAGTCTTTCTTGAATACTTCCGTCAAGCCCCAAGTAAGGCCCACATAGGCACCCCAGCGCTTCGAGAAATACCAGTCGGCACCCACATCGATGCCAAACTGCCAGTTGCGCATATCGCTTGAGAAGTCGTATTCGCCACGCTCTCCGTCCTCATGGCCCAGCTCAACCTTAGGTCCCGTAGGGTCGCCCTGGCGCAGATAACCGTCGTAGGCATTGCCCTCAAACTTATGTGCGGTGACATAAGAGAAGTAAGGACCCAGCTTCAGGCGAAGCTTCTCGGTGACGTCGTAAGTGGCTTGTACTGGGATAGTTGCAAGGCTTTGGTCAACCTTGGTTATCACGTTGCCCGTGAACATGCCCTCCAGCTGCTCACCACCTTTCACCATGGTCATGTGGTAGTTCTTCACTCCCGCATCCGTCTTCATTCCCTTGCCTTCGAAGTGGAGGCCGAACATCAGTCCCCACTTGTTGTCCAGGGGATAGTGGGCATCGATGCCGAGCAGCAGGTTAGGGCGCAGCGAATAGCTGTGCAGGGTGCGGATGGTGGCAGGCATGCCGATAGGGGCAGTGCCACCCAGGTTGTAGCCGATGCGCGCCTGATAGGTGAAGTTGTGGAGCAGTTCTCCCAACTTCTCTCCCCGTGCCTGAAGGGCAAAGAGGGATAGGGCAGCGGCTGATATAATGAATGACTTTTTCATTGTCTTGTCTTCTTTTTTTGTAAAACTTCTTATTCTTTTTCGCAGGTGATGCGGAACTTGTCCACCCACAGGGTGCTTCCGATGGCTCCCATGAATGAGGCGCCTTCTACGCTCGATGAACTGACGATGGCCATGCTGTAGCCCATATTCTTCAGCTTCTGCACATCCACCTCCTTCTTGTAGATGAAGTCGATGTCGAAGTGGGTCCACTCTGGCGTGTCGTCGATATCAGGCAAGATGGCGATTGCCACTACCTGTGGACTGGTCTGCACGTTGTCGCCATAGAGCACGACGCTGTTGCCCTCCTCGTCGTGGTTGTCGTAGAACACGGCATAGATGGTGCCGTAGTCTTTCTTGCCTTCCACCACCTTCTTCTGGCGGTTGGTGAACACATCGCCACGCTTGTATTTGTAGTAGCCGCTGAATCTGGTAGGCTTGAAACTTACCGGTACGCCAAACTGGGTTGCCTTCATGGCATCCTTCAGTGCCTGTGTGGCATCGAACTTACCTATAAAGAGGTTGCCGGCAGCGATAGGCATCTTGGCCGCCGAACCGAAGCTTCCGGTGTCGCTGGTGGTGAGTTTCACGCAGGCTCCGTCGTAGCCTTCTTTCACGGGTACGGTAGGGTATTCATACGGTTTTGCCGAACCCTTGCTCATGTTGAAGCCCGGGTTTCCGGTGGCCCAGTTGTTGGCCAACGTACCATCATCGTTCTTGTCGCTCCATACATAATATCTGTGTATAGGCTTGTTTTCGTTGAGGAAGAAGTTTTCGAAGTCGTACTTCATCTCTTCGTAGATGACGGGTGGGAAGGTGAATCCTACTTTATATTGGCGCTTCCAGCTGCCGTCTTCCGATGTAACGGTATAGATGACGGGGCCGTTGGTGAAATCCTGTTCCGAACCGTTGGCCGGCGATAGGCTAGCACCAGGGGTGAGGTTGAATTTCGGAGCGAAGTGGCTGAGGTCGGTGCCGCGTTTCACGAGGAAGCTGATTTCCTGGTCTGTTGACATCACGTTCTTGAGTGTATCTGTGGCATTGAGGAAAAAGTTTTCCCATTCTCCGTTGGTAGCGATATAAGCCTGTTCGATGTCGCATTCGGCATTGAGGGGCTCATCCTTGAAGCATGATGTCAGCGAGAGGATGCTGGCAGCCGTAAAAGATGCAATTATAAATTGAGATAAAACCTTTATTTTCATTCTGTTAGAACTTTTATTGTCAATTGATATATAAATCCGTTGGCAAAGATACGATGAAAACTTGATAATGCCAAATATTTTTCATTTTATTTAACAAGTTAACAGTGAAAATGAATATATCTGTTCGTTTTTTGAATAAAAACAAGCGCTCTGAACCAAGGGGCATTGGTGAAAAGCTGAAAGATAAGAAGGGCAAAAGCTTCTTGTAATCAAAGCCTTTGCCCTTTGCTGAGTGGACTCCCGCTAGAGTCCCATCTGGCCGCCGTTCCCGTCGTCGGTTCCGCCTGAGGTGTTGCCAGAGTTATCGCCTGAATCAGTCTTGCCGGAATCGGTGTTGCCCGCATCGCCGGTGTTTTCTCCCGACTCGATGCCCGTGTATTCGGTCATCTCCTCAGCCTTCACGCCTTTCAGCATGTTCTTCACGCGCTTGCCCTGTTCCATCTCGGTGGCAGGCAGGAAGATGACGTGCATGCCCTTGATGTTGGCACTGGTAAACTTCTTGGCACTGTCGGCTGGGGTGGTGGTGAGACCCACCTTGAAGGAACCGAAGCCGTCGAGCACCACTCGCTTGCCGTCGGAGAGACCGTAGCCGATCTCGGTTTCCAGGGCATTGATCACTGCGATGATGTCTGGCTCGGTCAGGGTGCATCGCTTGTTGATCTTTCTAGCAATCTCCTTGGTGTCAATAACACCGTCTACTACTGCTCGTCCATAGACCTTACCCTTGGTCTTGGAGTTCTTGCGGTTGTTAACTACTTTTCTGTACTTTACGCTCATAGTATTAAAAATTTTAAAGGTTAAAAAATAAAATGTGTTTTTCTTTTTCTGTTTCAGCCCAGAACTTGTCTTTTTTAATAGCCCTGGGCTGTTTCCCAATTTCTTCACCAGCTTAGTTCACGGTGTTGGCAAACCCCAGTGAGGTTGCGATAGCAGTGAGTACAGCCAGTGCGATTTTGATGATGGTCTTGATAGTGTCTTTTTTCATAGTATTAGATGATTTGAAATGTTTGGTTATTTCAGAGTCTGATGCCGGTTGGGCCGTCGCATGGTATAGCTTACGTGCAGCCAGCGTTTCTGTGGTTGTCCGCGCGGTTCAAGAATCATCTGGTCGAAGTCGCAGTTCTTCCGGATGAATTCCATGTACTTCAGCAGCACTTCGCTGTTGGTGACGAAGATGTCTGCAGCCTCGCCCAGTTCGTGCTGACTTCCGATAGCTCCTCCCACCTGCAGATTAAGCAGGTGGCACCTGTAACCGCTGGTGATGCGGATAGCACCGAACTGTCGGCGAAGAGGCTCCAGGATCTTCTCACATAGCGTGGTGAGTCTTACCACCACGATGATGTCATGTGGTGTATTATCAACGCCATTTTTCATGGCAGTGCCCGATTTGATGAATTCCCCGAGGGCGAAGTGGGGTGAGAGTAGCATCTTGTGCATCTTCTCGTTTTCCTGTTCATTGTATTCCATAGTGATGTCAATTAAAATGTTTTATATTTTTGTGTTTTTCTTTCTTATTATTTCTGATGCAAAGATACAACATTTTTCCGGTTTTTGCAATAGGTAGAGGGTTGCAGCAAGGGTTGTCATCGGGGTTGTTTTGAAAAAGAAAACCGCCTGTGGGCAAATCGGATGTCCACAGACGGTTTTTCTTTATGATATACTATACTTTTTTATTTCTCGCTCTTTACTCGCAAGAACTTATCTACCATCATCAGGTTGCTGAACTTGAATGATGGCTTGCATGCCTTCCTGGTCTTCAACTTGATGATGAAGAGGTCGTGGGTGCCTTCTACCGCAGGCTGTTCACCGATGTTGACGAAGGTAGGGTAGATCAGCTTGCTGCCGTCAGAGTGGAGGCGGTCCTTAGAGATGTTCTCCATCTTGCCCATATCCTTGACGTCGATGCCGATGAACTCGAAGTCGGTGGCATTGTATGGCAAGGCAAAGCTCAGGGCATTGAGAGATACGAGATCCTTGCCCTTCACGGTGAGGGTGATGACGTCGCCTGCCTGGTATGCCTTCTTGTCGGCTACGAGCGAGATGCTGCCTGCAATAGGAGCTACCTGCTTGCTGCTTACACCGCTCTTCAACTGGGTGGCAACCACCGAGATGTCGTAGGCATCAATCAAGCCGTTGCGGTTGATGTCGCCATTGCTTACATAGCCCTCGAAGTCCTTGTCGCCCTTGCGCAGACCGCAATAGTTGAGATAGGAAGTGAAGTCGTTCTCATCGATGCGGTTATCGTTGTTGATGTCGCCCGGCTTCTTCATCTTGCTGCCTGGGGTCTTGAATACATACAACTCAGTACCTGACGCCTGTCCGCCTTTGGTCTCCTCAACGGTCATCTTCACATACTGTGCCTCTGGCTCACCCTTGAACTTGTATTCCTTTACACCCCCATCCTTGTTCCACTCGAAGGTGCCGTTCTCAGTCCAGTTGCTGCCATCGAAACTTGTTGCGATGCGTCCCTTGTAAATCTGTCCGTGACTGTCACGCTCTGAGCTTGGCAGATACTGAATCCTGTCGAGCTTGGCGATGCCATGCAGGTTCATCGTCATGTCGAATGGCAATACGCCTTCCTTCTTGTAGTAGTCGGTGTGCCAGTAGTTCTTCTCGTTGAAGTCGAACATCTTGGCTACCTCCAGTCCTTCCCAGTCTGGGGTGGAGTTGGTGGCTGTGATGTCACGGATTGCCTCGTCGAGAGGGTCCTTGATGGTGCGTCCCTTCAGGGTGGTCCACTCTGATGCCCCGTCCTTGTTCACCGCTCTCACCTGTATGTCATACTCGGTTTCTGGTTTCAGATTCTCGATGGTGAATTCAGTGCTGCGGATGGTGGAGTGGAGCATACCGTCAATCTTCACTTCATAATAGTCTGCGTTTGCCTGCTTGTCCCATGCTGCAGTGATGGTGAATGCCTTGTTGGCGCCCTCTGCGTCCTTCAGGCTAGCTTGAGGGGCGTTCAGTGCACCGGCTGATTTGAGCAGGGCATCGCTGTTGTCGAACTGGTAGCCGTCCATGCGGAGCTCGATGGCATTGGCAGTCACGTCGGTTTTTGCCAGATGGATGCATACCATCGGGTTCTTTGTGATGTCCACTTTCTCGAAGTCGCTGCCTTTGGTGGCAAAGCGGTTGAACTGTGGAGCCTTGTCGTAGAACCAGGCGTTCTCCGTGGAGCGGAGAGCCTCCATCGTGCTCACCTCTGTCAGTTTCACAGTCTTTCCACCCATCTTGGCAACCAGCTTCTTGGGAGCCTGGCTCACGTTGATGCGAATCTCTGTAGACTGGTTCTTCTCCTGTCCGGCAAAGTTGCCCCTGGTCTTGTCGATATTGACGGTGAGGCGGTCTTTAACCAATGAGGAGTGGATGTGGGTTGTGGCGTGCTCACCGATGCGGTAGAGCTCGGTCTTGCCATCATCATCATAGAGACTGTAGTCAGACTCTCCGTATGGATAAAGCTCGAAGATGCGGTTGGTGTTGTCTATCTGCGAAACGTTGTTGTTAGGGTTCACCATCGGAATGATGGCCCCTCTCTTCACGAACACAGGCAGTTTCCAGTAAGGCGCATCAAACTCGTTGATGATTCTTCCGCCCTGGTATACCTTTCCGTTGAAGTAATCCACCCATTCTCCCTCTGGCAGATAGATGCCGTTACGGATGTCGTTGCCCTGCTTGTCCATCCTGGTCTCCTTGTAGATAGGAGCCACGAGGAAGTAAGGACCGCACATAAACTGATATTCCGTAGCCTTGCCCAGGGTGTAAGGGTTCGGGTCGTCGAGGAACATCGCTCTCATCAACGGCTTGCCGGTCACAGCCTCATGGGCTGCGGTGTAGATGTATGGCATCAGTTCTGACTTCAGCTTGAGGTAAGTTCTGTTGACGGATGCTGATGGTTCGCCGAGGATGAACGGATACTTGGCATTGGAGCCCCAGCCGTCCATGTTGAGTCCCATCGCAGTGAAGGTCTTCCATTCAAACTCACGCATGTTCATGATTGGGTTCTTTCCGCCAAAGATACCGTCCAGGTCGGAGGTGATGTTGGAGAGACCGGAAAGACCTGCGCCGATGAAGGTAGGGATATGGAAACGGATGTATTCCCAGTCGCCACCCGTCTGGTCGCCCGACCAGATGGATGCATATCGCTGCGTGCCTGCCCATCCGTCGAGAGAGATGATGAATGGGCGTGCGTTGTTGCCATAGTAAGGCATGATCTGCGCCACGTCGCTCACGCCGTTGAATCCGAAGGAGTAGCCGTCGCCCACCCATGCCACGTCGGTCTTGAGCACTCTCACTCCTGCGGTGCCCACCTCTTTCACGATGTCGCGCTGCAACAGTGCCTCGATGCTGTCCTTAGGGTGAAGGTCTGACTGGGTCCAGAGACCAATCTCCACGCCGTGCTTGCGGGCATAGTCGCCAAACTGCTTCAGGTTCTCGATGTTGCCGTCGAGGGTTGATTCCTGGCCATAACCGGCTCCGTATCCATCGTTAGGCAGAAACCATCCCAAAGGCATGTCGTGGTTCACGTAGCGGTCGATGGCAGCTCGGGCAGAGAACTGATAGTTGTTCTTCTCGCCATTGAGCGACTCCTTGATGCCCGTCTTGTCGCTGGCACTCTCCTTGTAGCTCTTGCCGTCCTCGAAGGTCATGGTTCGACCCTTGTCTGCCTCTTTCCAGTAGTCACGGTTGTAGGCATTGAGGTGTCCCTCGTAGAAACCGAACTTAGGCAGCAGCACCGGGTTGCCCGTCAGCTGATAGTATTCGCCCAGCAGGTCGGTAGGTTTTTCGCCCACCATGAAGAATACGTCGAGGTTCTTCGATTCGTGGGATAGCTTCACGCTGCCCTTCTGGGTGGAACCGAAGTCGTAGAGTCCCGGCTTGAAGGTGTACCACATGAAGCCATAGCCGGCTGTAGACCAGTAGAATGGGGCAGGTGAAGCCACGCCGCCATCCACCCAGTTGTTGGTGTTCACGATTTCAATCTTTTCTCCCTTGTGAGAGAAGCGTCCGTTCTGCACGCCACCGCCGAAGTAGTATTCGTCTGGCTGCTCCTGGAGGGTGAGCGTCACCTTCTCCGGAGTGAAGGTGGATGGTGCGCTCTGGGTAGCCACGGTCTTGCCGTTCTCGGCGTTTACAATCTTGAACAGTCCGGTGGTCTTGTTGAAGATAACCTTTGCCTTGCTGCTGGCGAGGGTGATTTCATCGCCCTGCTCGGTAATCTGCAGGCTGCCCACTTTGGTGCGTGGATTGTCCACCAGGATGTGAGCCTCAGGCTTTGCCTCCGGGTCTCTCATCACGCCACCGTTGTGGTCTTCAAAGATTCTGAAGATGTTTTCGCCGTAGAAGTCAACTGCCACTCTGCGATGGTTGGCGAAGCAGAGTTCTACGGTTGTCGGGTTGATTCTAAGAATCTGCACGCCGTCTGCCTGCGCAGCCTGTGCTGTGATGGCTGTCGAAGCAGACGGAGTTTCGTTGGTAGCGTTGGCAACCATTGGCAGGCTTACAGCCACTGCCAATGCATTGCCAACGTACATTTTTCTATAGATGTTATTCATTTCGTTTTATTTGAAACAGATATTTTCTGTTATCCCTTCAGTGGGTTACTTCAGGATCACACCGCTGTTGTCGGTAGGGTTCTGGGTAAGAGTGCCTGGATATGCGTTGATGGCATTCTGAGGGATATAGTATGTTACGCGATAGTCAGATGCCTTCACCTCCTCGTGCTGGTTGTGAGGACCTGGGTAGTCGCGTGTCAGCGAGTGACCGTTGCGGAACACGTCATAGCTGCGCTCTGCCTGGTAGGCAAGTTCCAGCTGGCGCTCCTTGTCAATCAGTTCGAAGGCGTTGTCGGCGTTGAGCTTACCTGCAGGATAACCACCGTTTACGATGGAGCGGTTGCGGATGGTGTTGAGGTCGGTGAGCGCCTTGTCATATTCGCCGAGCTTGGCGTATGCCTCTGCACGGTTGAGGTAAATCTCGCCCAGACGGCTGATGACCGGTGAGTGAAGCTGAGAGTCCTCACCCTCGCGCGAACACTTCACGATGTAGAACTGTGGATACTCACGGTTCACGGTGATGTAGTTGTCGAGCATGCCCTGATACTCTGTGCCATTATAGTTGATGGTATAGTACTCGTCGTCGGCACTGACCAGAGAGAGGTCGTAGGAGTTGCCGTTCTTGTCGGTGCAGGATACCTTGTCGCCATTGTGCTTGGTGTCGAACTGGGCATAGTGCTTGTTGCCGTCGCTGCCCACATATACGAAGCGGAACACTTCCTTGTTGCCTTCGGTGTAAGTAGGCTCGATGAAGTTGGCACGTGCATCTACGATCTTCTTTGATGCAGGACGCCAGTCGTTGCGGCCCGTCTCGTTGAGCAGGTCGATGTATTTCTCGCTGGCGTACATCTCTCCCCATCCCATGCCACCGATGTTGGAATACATACCGCCGATTCCATAGTAGTGGTCCCAGCCTGAGTATTCAGAAGCCACGCGCTTCACCACGAAGATGTCCTCCTTGTTGTTCTCAGGAACGATGGTGTTGTACTCCATGAACTCCTCGCGTGGAAGCAGAGAGTAGTCGCTGTTTCCGATTACCTTGTTGGAATAGTCAACGGCGAGCTGTGCATACTCCCGGTTAGGGTTCTCGTAGGTGCCGCTCATATAGAGATAGATGCGTGAGAGCATCGCCTGGGCTGCTGCCTTTGATGCGTAGGCTGGACCACGGTTCGTGCTGAGCAGCTGCTCTGCCTTCTTCAGGTCGTTGATGGCCTGCTCGTAGGTCTGCTGCACGGTGGCACGGTCGCCGAGCTGCAGGTCGAGGATGTTGTCTGGGGTACCGTTTACGATAGGCACACCCAGGTTCTTCTCCGGTGCCTGGTAGTAAGGACGACCGTAGGCACGGCAGAGGTAGAAATACATCATGCCACGCACGTAGTAGCATTCGCCGAGTGAGTTGTCGATTTCGGTGCTTTGTCCCTCATTTATCATGTTGATGATGTTGGAAGCCTGTGCGATGGCCTTGTAGCCTGAGTCCCAGAAGCTCTGCAGACGATAGTTGTTCGGTGTGCGTGAATAGGTGATGAACTCGAAGAAGGCATCGGTTGAAGAACCACGGATCACCATGTTGTCACCTGCATACTCTCCGCAACGGTGCATAGGGTCAGACCAGCTCTTGAGCTGAGCATACATACCGTTGAGCAAGGCATCGAGGTTGCTCGCAGGATTGTTCTTTATCTGTTCGTCCGACATGCTGTAGGTCGGGAAACGCTCAATGTCGCAAGAACCCAGGAGGGTTGCGCCAAGCATGAGCATCAATATACTTTTATTCATTTTCATTGTTGTCAAGAATTTAGAATGTTAAGTTAACACCAAGCATAAACTTGCGTACGGCTGGATAAACAGAGATGCCTCCAGTGTTGGTTACGCTCAGCACTCCCTTGTCGTTGGTGCCTGCTGGCAACTCTGGGTCAACGCCAGAATAGTCGGTAATGGTAAACAGGTTCTCGCCTGATACAGAGAGGCGCAGGGTCTGGATGCCATACTTCTTCAAATCGAAGTTGTAACCCAGGGTGAGTGAGCGCAACTTCAGGTAGTCTGAGCTTTCCAGATAGCGTGATGATGCCAGGTTTCCCTTGTCCTGGTTGTTGTACATGGCACGTGGGTGAGTGGCGATGTCGCCTGGCTTCTCCCAGCGGCTCCAGCCCTTCTGCAGCTTCATCTGGTTGCGGTCGCCGGCATAGGCTCCGTCGGAGTCGAACTCCTGGCGGTAGTAGCTGTAGATCTGGCCGCCAAGTGAATAACCGAAGTTTGCCTGCAGGTCGAAGTTCTTGTAGAACAGAGAGGTGGAGAAGCTGCCATATACATCAGGAGATGCCTTACCACACTTGTAGTATGAAGCCTTGGAATAGCTGTCGGTTACCACCTTGTTGCCATTCGCATCGTCCATATACCACTGTGGCTTACCGTCCTCTGGGTTAACGCCAGCCCATTCCTTCATATAATAGGTGTCTACAGGCTCGCCAATCTCAAGGATGCGCTGTGCTGTACCTGCAATCGATGTACCGTCGCTGATCAGCACTGGCTTCACTACATAGTTGCCGTTGGCATCACGCTGCTTGTAGAGGTCTCTCAGTTCGTTGCTGTTGTGGGAGATGTTGGCTGTAACATTCCATGTCAGGTCCTTTGTGCGGATGATGTCTCCGCCAACGGTGAACTCGATACCGGTGTTGCGCATCTTGCCGATGTTCTTCCAGATGGATGTCACGCCCACCAGTCCCGTTACAGGTACCTGGTAGAGGATGTTGCTGGTGTTCTTGATGTAGTAGTCGAGGGTGGCATGCAGGCGGTTCTGCCAGAAAGAGGCATCCACACCCACGCCTGTGGTATAGGTCTTCTCCCATGTCAGGTCCTTGTTTCCTATCTGAGAGATGAGCGCACCTGGATTCTCATTATAGGTGGCACCCACTGAGTAGAGAGAGTAGGATGGATAGAGGGAGGTAGGCACATTACCTACAGAACCGAAGGCGGCGCGCAGCTTGAGCTGGTCTACCCAGTCTGCCTTGAACCATGACTCGTTGTTGATGTTCCATGCTCCACTTACGGAGAAGAAGTTACCATAGCGGTTGTTGGAACCGAAGTTGGAACGGCCGTCACGGCGCAATGAGAGCTCTCCGTAGTAGCGGCTGTCGTAGTCGTAACGCCACTGTGTGAAGTAAGACTGCTTTGCCCATGCCGTGCGGTAACCGTTGGCCATCTCCGGCTTGGCAGCTGTCATGAAGTCCTCGAATCCTGAGATGAATCCTGTGGCATACACATCGGTATACTTCATTTCATAGTCGTTGAACTCGTAGGCGAGCAAAGCGTTGACGTTGTGCTTGCCCCAGCTCTTCTTGAAACGGAGCAACTGGTTGGTATAGCGGCGGGTAGATACATAGTTGTACTCTGTGGTGCGGCCATTCACTCCCTCGCCAGAACTTGACTTCGGATCGTAGTAGCCGTGAGTCTGGCTGTTGTAGTAACTGTAGTTGTTGACAGATGAGAATGTGAGCCAAGGAGCTATCTTGATGTCGAAATCCAATCCGCCAGACAGGTCGTAGGTGGTACTTGTTGAGTAGTTGCCTGCGGCAAGGTCGTTCAGATAGTTGGTTGCCTTGGAGTTCACCCATCCGGCATAGTAGTTTGGCACCAGGTTGCCGTTCTCATCGTAAGGGCTATCCCATGGCATCATGGAATACATGGCGCCCACGCTATACTGCTTGTCCTTGTCGTTGGTGCGTGAACCGCTGATGTTCGGCTTGATGGTGAGCCACTCGTAAGGCTTGTAAACCACCTTGATACGGGTGCTGTAGCGGTTCATGTCATAACCCTTGACGGCACCTTCTTCCTTGAAATAGCCCAGGGTGAACATTGACTGTATGTTCTCGCTTCCACCATTGAGGGTCAGGTTATAGTCCTGGGTGGAACCGGTCTTCTTGGCAAGCTTGAACCAGTCGAAGTTGGAGTTTCTCAGGTCTTCGTTCCAGCGTGGGAAGTTCACTGAGTCCACATTCTGGAACGACTTATAGTAGTCGTAGAATTCCGCACCGTCCATCATCTCCAGGTTGCCACGGTTCAAAGTGCTCAGACCGGCCTTGGCAGACAGGGAGATAGACATCTTTTCGTGCTTGGCTTGCTTGGTGGTGACGACAACGACGCCGTTGGCACCCTCTGAACCATAGATGGCTGTTGAGGCTGCATCCTTCAATACGGTCATCGTCTCGATGTCGTCAGGGTTGAGGTCGCCGGCACTGTTGCCCACAATGACTCCATCCACAACCCAGAGAGGAGCTGTGGCACCATTGATGGAAGTCTGTCCACGGATAATAATGGCTCCCGTAGAGCCAGGACGACCAGAACCAGGAGCTACATACACACCCGAAACCTTGCCGTTGAGCATGTTTTCAACGGTGGCAGATGTGATGTCTTTCAGTTTTTCTCCCTTGATATTTGCCATGGCACCAGTGAGGCTCTCTTTCTTCTGAGTGCCGTATCCCACTACGACAACCTCTTCGAGCGCCTCGGTGTCTTCCTCCAGTGAGATCTTCATGCCGTTGCTGGCTTTCACCTCAGTCTCCTTGAATCCGACATACGAAATCTGTAGGGTAGCGTTGGCGTGGGTATTGAGTTCAAACTCACCATTCAGGTCGGTTACGGCAGCCAGTTTGGTGCCTTTTACTTTCACACTTGCTCCAATGACAGGTTCTCCTGTTTTGGAATCGACGATGGTTCCCTTAATCTTTCCTGTTTGTTGTGTAACAGTCAGTAGCTCATTAGATGATGGGTAGTTAGCGTATGCAGCATTTGCAGCCAGGATAGAGGCGCATACGAGCATACCTACCTTTAGATTTTTTGCCATACTTTGTTCTGTTCGTTCTTGCAGGCTTTTCATTTCTTAATTCCGTTGTAAGCTGCTATTATAATGTATATAGTCAGCTTGCATTTACCAGTTTTTGCACCTATATTAGTGCCTGCTTAGATAAACTTCAAGGTTTAAAATCTGATACTTGGTGCAAAGATATATTAAATTTTTGATAAACCGACAAGTTTTTACGAATTTTCTTTCGTATTGATGAGAATTTTTTTAAAGTTGTTATAAAATCCTCGTTTTTTGTGATAAATATTTACGAATGAGGGTAGAGATTACAATTATTTTACTGAACTTTCGCATATCAGGAAGTTAAAGGAGTTAAGACGTATGTCTTGCTGCTTAAAAAACTAAGCCCAAAAGACTATTGTCTTAACTCCTCTTTGGATAACGCATACAACTTATGGGTATGATACAGCGTATTGCCTCAAGTCGCATTGTGGGGTGAGGGGATGTTGAGGGCTGAAGTGGGTATTGCAGTTCATTTTATCTGCTAATTCAGTAATGAGAGGGGACGTGTACTCGCAAGGAGGACGTTGAAGGGCTTAGTTGCAGATTTTAGGCAATATTTTTACGTCAAAATCCCCAAATCTCGAAAAAACATACTTTTGGGGAAATAAAAGACAAAAAGTTAAGATATAAGACTGATTAGGAACCAAAATGGGCACGATTGCTCGTGCCCAAATGAATTGAATCTATCATTGTATTGCGTTCGTTAACCGAACTATTGAACAGCAACTTTCTTCACACTTCCATCACTATACTTCACGATGTTCAAGCCCTTGGCTGGAGCAGACAATCGCTGACCATTTACAGAATAGCGAGAGACTTCCTTGGCATCGGTAGAGGTTGTAACCTTATCAATGTCAGTTGCATCGAATTCTACTATATTCTCGAAATAGCCAAATTCTGACGCCTTATAATCATCATAAGTTCCTTTTGGTACATAAACCGTACAATTCTGTGCGTTACATCCACTAAATATACCCGACTCCAGCTCTGGTAAATTTTCCGGATATACATAAATGGAGGTCAAGCCACTGCAACCATAAAAAGCATCATTGCCTATCGAAGTAACACCGGAAGGAATAGTCATGCTTGTCAATCCACTGCAACCACAAAAAACACAATCGTCTGTCTTAGTAACACTGGAAGGGATGGTCAAGCTTGTCAATCCACTACAACCATAAAAAGCATAACCGCCTATCGAAGTAACACTGGAAGGGATGGTCAAGCTTGTCAAACCACTGCATATCTCGTATTTGCAACTTGTTGTGTACCAATTCGTTTTGATTAAAACGGTAGAAAAGTGATTGCGCGAATTTAATGGAGTATGAAAAAGACGAAGATTTAACGTATTTAACTTTCGCAAACCACAAAAAAACGTAAAAATGTGCAGTTTTTGTTGGCTTATGTGGATTGTTTCTTCGATTGTAATTCAAAACTGCGACAGGCTGTCGCAGTTGTACATTGAGGACATACGGCTCTTGATGTGCAAATTCGCAGACGATGATAATACCATATTAATAATACGCGTGTGATTACGTCAAGAAGTTGGAATTACGAACTACAATCCAATGCAGTCCCTTTGCTGATGCACTAGAAAAATGGATTTTCGGGCAATAACTTTGAAACGTAAATTGTACAAATTTGCTATCTCTACATACAATATAGAGTTAAATACATATAAAATCGTATGATAATTACAAAAATTAGTTGATAATATAGTATGTTTATCGAATATTATTTGTATTTTTGTAGCAAAATTACGAAAATAAATAAAATATTTAGGATATGATACGAGATTTTTGGGTAAAAAATTACCTTTCCATTCGCGACAAGCAAGAATTGAGTTTTTTAGCTAAGGGACCTTCATCGGAACTTGTTACAGAAGTTGCCGATGGGGTGTTCTTGTATAAATTAGGTGTCTTGTATGGTGCAAATGCTTCTGGAAAGTCAAATATGTTGATTGCTTTAAATGAAGTATTTCGCTTACTGGTGTTGCCTAAGTCAGATGCAACCCAAAGAATAAATGGCAGTATTCCTTTCATTCTCACAAAGAATGCCCCCATTGAGATGCATGTGTCATTCTATGCTAATGGCATCAGATATGATTACGATGTGGCATTTAACGAGAAATACATTTTGAATGAAGTCTTGTATTATTATCCCAAAAAATCAAAGTCATTGTTCTATGAGCGTTCATTTGTTGGCGAAAACATACAAGCCGATGTCAAGTTTGGCCCAAGTCTTAATTTACAGGTGAAGACCCAGGAAAGTATCCGAGAGAACACTTTGAATAACCATAGTGTCTTGTCTGTTTGCAGCAAGGCTGCGTTGAAAGAGGATATTGCACCATTCAATGTGCTCCATAGTTGGATTATGGATAATTATCATGATGTGGATGGTGATGGAGAAAAAGGAATTGTTGAAATCCTAAAGGATGCTTACAACACTCCCCCAAAGCGTAAATTCTATAACACAATGCTACAAAAGGCTGATTTGAACATTCTGGAATATAGACCTATTATAGAAGACCGTTTCGTTCCAACAGAATATCGGGAACGCATCCAAAAGGAGAACATTCCTCAAGAAATGAAAGAGGCTTTGCTTAAACCGACTGCCGATTCCGTAGCGTTTGTCAATCATTCTATTAATGGAGATTTTGACATACCACTCAAATGGCAGTCGAAAGGTACGATAAAATACATACGTATATTGGATGCATTATACGACATGATAACAAGTTCTCACGTGTATTATCTTGATGAATTAGGAGAGGATTTGCACAATGATTTGTTATACTACTATCTTAATGTTTTCATTTTCAACTCAGATAAATCGCAGTTGATTATCACGAGTCAGGAAACAACACTCCTATCTCTGGATTTAATCAATGAGAACAGAGGTGTCGTGTGGTTTGTGGAGAAGAACAAAGAGACCGCATCATCCGAGTATGCTCGTGGTGATTCATTTGGCTTACATAAGAACCTGTCGATATACAATTCGTATCGCATTGGGCGATTAGGTGCAAAACCAGAACTGGGTAGTATCTTTATAAATCTGGAGGACTGAAATGGGAAAGCAACGTCAAACAGCACTCATCTTGGGAGAAGGACCAACCGAGTTCTTCTATTTCAAATCCCTGTGCGATGTATTTAAGCGTCTGACTATCAAACCAGACTATCCGAAACATACCAACATCAAGGAACTGGAAGCCAAGATTGCAGAGGGGGTGGCAATGGGTTACAGCCATATCTTCTGCATCATTGACATGGACACGAAGGATAAGGAACCAGAGCGTTCACAATACCAGAAGCTAAAGGCGAAGTACGCTAAGCCTATCGACAAACCCAAGAAAGGTATCTATTGCGAGGTAGAGTTTTTCGAGACTCACCGCTGTACAGAACTGTTCTTCCTCTATTACTTCCGCTACACCTCACGCCCCTACGATGAACAGGAGCCATTGCTTAAAGACCTCAACCAATGTGTCGAGTATCGGAAAACGATAGAGTTCTTCATCAAGACCAAGGGACTTCACGGTTACTTTGAGCGCAATGGCGGCAGTCTAGATAAGGCTGTGGTCAATGCCAATCAATCAATTGAGGAGAAAGAAGCCTCGGGTCGGGATTACACATACTCGGAGCTTGGAAGGCTGATGATGGAGTTGAAAGAGTTGGAATGAAAAGTTAATAATAGCACATAATTTACTGGCAAGTGTTGGTATATATATATATGTAAATGTGTAACCAAAGTAAACAAAAGAATAATACATGGAGAGAAATATCAATAGTGTTTCAGAATCACAGTTCAGATTTGTAAATCTGTTGATTTAGTCTTTGCGAGAATCGTAACCTCGGTCAAAACTAATTAGAATTAAAATAACAATGGAAAGCCCCAAAGTATTTATATCATATAGCTGGACGACACCAGAACATGAACAGAGGGTGTTGGATATTGCGACGGAACTTGTTGAGAGTGGTATTGATACCATTTTGGACAAATGGGACCTGAAAGAAGGGGATGATGCAGATGTGTTCATGGAACAAATGGTGTCGGATCCTTCAATTCAGAAGGTACTGATAATCTGTGATAAGATGTATTCTGAGAAGTCCGACAAACGTAAAGGTGGTGCTGGTACAGAGGCACAGATTATATCAAGAAGGGTCTATGAGCAGCAGAGTAATGAGAACAAATTCGTAGTTGCCGCATTTGAGGTGAATGAAGAGACAGGTAAGCCTTACCTGCCAGTTTACTATGGTTCGCGTAAGTATATTGACTTCACCGATCCGAACAAGTATGCACAGAAGTTTGAGGAACTTGTTCGATGGGTATATAACAAGCCTTTGTTTGTGAAACCCAAATTGGGACGTGTGCCTGATTATATCCTTGCTGATGACAAGATAACATTAGGAACAACTGCCGCATATCGAAGAGCTATCTCTTTTGTTGCAGAAGGTCGGGCGAATGCTGCTGGTGCTGTTAGGGAATATCTGCACACATTCTCTGAGAATCTCCAATCTTTTCAACTGCCTTCATGTGATAATCATTCAGATTACTATGAGCATTTTATGACAAGCATAAAGGATTTTGTACCTTATCGTGATGAGTGGTTAGAGTTGCTGAAAAATGTATGTAGGAATGACTTGATAGAAGTGACCTTTGATAGTTATATGCGTTTCTTCGAGAGTATTCATCTTTACACTAAAGAGAGACGCGAAGTGACGTATGTGTATCAGGAGGAAGAGGATAATATGAAGTTTATAGAATATGAGCTGATGTTATGTTTCATCGCTATTCTTCTTAAAAACGAATGCTTTGTTGCAGTAGCAGACCTATTCAATACATCGTTTTATAACAAGCTAGGTAATACGGAGTATGATGTAACCTATACATACAGAGAGTTTGAACACTTTCTGTACACCACATATAACCAAAATCAGAATGCTTCACAGCGCTATTATTCATTACAAGCAAAGATAGTTCGTGATAGGATGGAATCATGTCCTGCTCTTTCGATTGAAAACATTTGCCAGGCTGATTTCGTGGCATGGTTGTATCATCTTACGCACAAACCTGATGAGAGCAGGTTTAGCCGTTGGTTCCCCCACTGTATACTTTATGCCTGTAATCAGCGACGTCCATTTGAGATATTTGCGCGTGCCGAATCAAACAACTATCTGGACAAGATAAAGGTGATTTTCGGATATGATGGTCTTGATGACTTCAAAGCATTATATGCTTACATTAAACAAAATGCGCAGAGTATAGTACCACGATGGGAGTTTGAATCACCCAATGTCAAACTTCTGATGAATGTGGAGAAGTTGGGATTAAAGAAGTAATACTGACAAACAAAGGAAAAAATGAAATACCCAAGTTGGAAAGATTTTGAATCTAAATATCCAGACTATCAGGAAATAGCCTTTGAGGCATTGGCTCGTATGTTGTTTAGATGCAGGTACGAGTTGGGGGATTCTTTGCCCTATTTCAAGAATCATGCGGGTAATGAAACCGAAACGATTGTAGTTGATGGCGAGGAAATTGGATTTCAGGCGAAGTATTTCGATAATGAGATCAATGCATCATTGATTGAACATTCAATTAAAACTGCGCACAACAATCACCCAAGCCAATCCAAGATGATTGTCTATACGAATCTTGAGTTTGGTAATCCCCGGAAGAGGGGTGAAACAAAGACTGAAAAACAGAAGAATATTGAACAGGTTGCTAAAGACTGCAATATTCAATTGGAATGGATGTATGGCGATAATATTCTTGATGCAGTTTTGAAAAATGAGCTTGCTTATGATGTATTCTTCAATTCAGAAAGCAATCTACAACATATTAGAGAGGATTTGTCTGCTTATAATAATTCTCAGTTAGACTATATAAAAAACCAAATAAACATCGAAGGCATAGCTTATAAATTTGATAGAAGTGTCGCAACGAATAGGTTGATGGCTTTGATTCCTGGCAATAACAATGTCATGCTGGCTGGCGAAAGTGGGTCTGGAAAATCAGCTGTATTGAAAGATTATTACGAGCAATATAAGGATAATAGAGACTATGTGTTCTTTATAATAAATACTGGTCAATTAAATGAGGTGGATCTAAACACTTTATTCCATCTTCATCACAATTATACCTTTGCAGAATTTTATAGCTATTTTGCTGAGGTTAAAAACAAAATTCTAGTATTGGATTCTGCTGAGCAACTTCTTGATTTGAATAATAGACGAGTAGCATTGATGCTAGTTGACAAACTGAAACGAGAAGGTTGGAATTTTATTGTCACTTGCAAGAAAAACTCACAAGAGGATTTAATTGCGATGTTGAAAGAAGATTTTCAATTGGATTTCATACTTCAGTCAGTTGACGCTTTGCAGGATTATGAACTTAATAATTTTGAGAAAGAAACTGGTATTAGGCTACCATTGGATGACAAACTCCGTCATCAATTTTCAATACCCTTTTATCTGGCAAGATACTGCGAGGTAGGAGGAACTGATAGCAATGAAAAGGCATTCCGTGAAAGAGTATGGAAGCAGAAAGTCAGAGGAATGTCATCATCTGGAAGAAAAATAGAGGCATGTCTATTTGAGATTATAAGAAGGAAGCAGACTACAGGTTTGTTTGTTATTCCAACAGACGGCCTTGATGTTGATTGTGTTGATAGCTTGATCAAGGAAGATATAATCGGCGAGATTGAACATCGTGGTGTGTTCGTAAAACACGATTTGTATACCGATTGGGCGTTAGATTATATGCTTCTTTCTGAACTGACAGATAAAGAATCAGTAGAATGTAAACTTGTTTCAAAACCGACTATTAGTTATGCCAATGCTTTTCGTAGATGGTTTACAGATAAGGTGAGCAGTAAAGAGGCCGTTGTTGATACCATCATAGGAGTGATGTTTGAGAAAGGCATTGATGACCGTTGGGTAAATACAATTTTGGAGGTTGTTGGTTCATCAGATGTTTATGCTCCAATTTTTATTAATAAGTACAAAACAAGATTAACTGAAGATGATTACTATTGGTTTAATACATTTGCGAATACAGTTAGTGTTTCATGCCATATAGTAACACAGTATCTGCCATATAAGAATGGCATTAGGATTCCAATAAGTAATTCTATTGGTTCTGGTTGGGAGGCTGTTATATCTTTCATCAACAACAATAAAGAGGATTATTATATAAACAATCTTTCTGTAGTTTATAATATCCTTAATGGATATTCAAATAAACGAAAGAAAAATGAAGAGATTGTCAAGATAGCTGGTCTTTTAGCTCTTAGAATATTTGATATTCAGGCTAATAAAAAAAATGGGAACCTCTATTTTTGGCAGATCAACATGAAAGATTGGGCTGCCTTAGTTTGTAGATATGCTATCTATATTCAAGATGAAATTAAAAGCGTACTTGCAAAAGTTGTCAAGAATTCATGGATTCATCATAATAGCCCATATCATGATATTGTAGAATATCTTATAACTCCTCAAGATGCATTGGTGGACATCAATGCCTATTTTGTATGCAGAGAGCAACTTCTTGCAATACTTAAACTCTTCTGGTCAGAGTCTAAAGATAATGACAGATATTATAGTAATATTGGTACAGAGCTATATTTTGGTTTGAATCCAGAGGGTTCGGGTATGAACTATTTTCCACCGAGCCCATACCAAACGCCTATCTTGGGACTTCTTAATACAGAAAGCCTTGCTTCACTTGAAGATAATGCAACTCTTGACTTTGTCATAGAGTTCGTTGACGCATGCGTATTTTGTTTTGACAAAAGAGGCAAGCAGTTACAGAAGTTGGATGAAGTTACAGTTTCCTTTGATGATGGTTCACAGCACAAGGTATTGTGCTCTTCTATGCTATGGAATATGTATAGAGGATCATCTGGAATATCAGTGCCAAATCTGTTAGAGTCAATCCACATGGCTATAGAAAAATACCTGTTGGATCAGTTAGAAGGAGAAGAAAAGAAAAAAAATATAGAGAGGGTTAGAATGATCCTATGGCGTATTTTAAAGAATAGTCATAGTGCTTCTTTGTATGCCATAGTAACTAGCATTGTGCTGGCACATTACAATGAGTTGTTTGATTTATTCTTGTTCCTGATACAGGATATTAGGTTCTTACAATTGGATTTGCATAGACAGATTAATGAGTATCATATTGCATCGATGTCTTTTGTGTATATGAGTCACAAAGATTATGCGACAGAGCGTAAGAAATCTGCTGATATGGAACACAGAAAACTCCATCTTGAAAACTTGCTCACTCATTTGCAGATAGCTTACGAGAATAGCACGAAAGATGAAGACAAGATACGGCTGAATCAACTGCATTTGTGTGTAGATAAATTGCTGAATGATTACAAATCCATGAAGAAGGAAGCAACGTCAGACGAACCATACATCATGGAGCGTATCAATGTTCGTAAATGGACAAAATCCACAGTTACAATGGCTAATGGCATTGAAGCTATTCAGTATGAACCAGTCTTCCCGGAGCATCTTGTTAAGGACAGAGATTTGACTCAGAATGCTTCTGATGAGGCTATGTTTGGTCTTAACATAACCGTATGGGCGGACAAAATGCTTCGAGATGATATTGATAGCGCGAGGATGTATCAGTTCCATGATAAGCCCAAGGAGATTCTTAAAATTATTTCTGAGGTAGTGGATTCTCTTACAAAGAATCCAACTTTCATGGGTTTGTCAATGGGCAGAGAGTATGTGCCGTACATTGGTAGTGCCGCATTGTTAATTTACTATCGTGAGAAGATTTCACAAGAAGAAATAGAACTATGCTCACAAAGAGTGACAGAAGCGTTACTAAACCCTGATTTTCTGCTATCGGGATTGATGACTGGTTTCGATACGATATTAGAGGCAATACCTGCATTGATAGAACTATATCCAAACGAGAAAGATACCATTGCAGATATTATTCTTACGTATGCAAAGCGTAGAAAAGAAATTGGCAATTTCCGTTCTTGTGACAAGATTCGACAGATCATTGTCAAGCATAATCTTTGGGACAGACAAGCAGATTTTATGCTGTATGTCCAGATGCGTTTCTACGGTGGTTTGAGTTTGGCTCGTATAGAAGAGATTACTCTAAATGACGCAGAGACAATGCTGAGTTTATTGACAGAGATTCCAAAAGACAGGGTAATTGCTAATAAATGTTTAGTAAGGCTTTCCGACCATTGGAAGAGTACAGGTTTTGATTCTATGGACTATGAGAATCAGATATATGATTCGGATTTGATAGCAGCCTATCTTATGAATACACCTGAGAATGAAATACAACAACTGGCCTCTGTGTTTGGTGACTGTATGGCAAAGAGGCAAAGTCACGAATCCATCTTGTCTTCAATCTTGATTGACTGCATTTATACTAAGAGGTATGAGCAGTTCTGGAGAATTTGGTATGCATTTTTCCCATCCTTAGTAAAAAAAGCGATACTGCTTGATTCAAGCACAAAGATGGACTATTTGCTATGTCCGTCATTCCTGCGTGAGTCAAGTAATGATTGGTTCCAATTTGAGGAAGATAATATAGAGTTTTTCGAGAGAGTCGTTAATCAAGTTGACCATGATGACGATGTGTTATTCTGTGTACTGAAGGTGTTTGATACAATAGCAGAGAAATACCAAATGAAATCTATTCCTATGGTCTATAAGTTGACACGAGGGGATTTGTCTTCATGGAATAGAAATAAGAAGGTAATCATAAGCTACATGAACATGTATGTAGATAGCCTCAATATACATCACAGGTCGGACATTATATATGACAAGAACTTATATGACCAATATTGTGCTATATTAGAGTTTATGGTAAAGAATCAATCAGAAACGGCTTCAAGAATCTTAAAGACTTTATAACAATGCCAGTAATATTAGACTATAGAAATACAATACAAAACTTCATACATGAGTCAGGTCGCAGCGTATGGGCAAAGGATTTAGTTGCTGCAGCTGTTACCAACAATGGATGTCTCACTGACAATCAAATTTTGCTTATTTGTGAAGACATTGAAAATGGAGTTACATCTCCATCCATTGCCCTACCAGGTAATATTGGAAGTGCGATACCTCGTATAGAGTTAAAGACGTTAAAACATGTGGCCAATGTAAACAGACTCGTCCCTAATCAGACAATACATTTCTGTCATGATGGCATAACGGTGCTGTTTGGAGCCAATGGTTCTGGCAAGAGTGGCTATTTTCGTATTCTTAACAAATTGGCAAGTGGTAGTATTAATTATTCTGTCATGCAGGATATTTTTAATGAGAACCCACAACCAATGTCTATAGAAGTGACTTATGCGGAGAATGGTACCGATCATACCGATGCATGGGATTTAATCTCTCCTCTATCAACACCTCTCGGACATATTAGTGTATTTGATACGAACTATGCCAAAGGTTTAACCAATGAACATGATTCTAACATATACCTGTTTGATAGTATGGGGCTGAACATCTATCGAGGTATTGCAGACGGTGTACGTAGGCTGAAAGAACTTGGCTATGATGTATCATCCGATGAGGCAGATGTCAATAATTTGTGCACAGTGAACTATAGCGATAAGTTGGTACGTGCACTTGAAATTCAATTTAGAGAGGAATTAAAAGGATTTGAGATGGACTATCTAAACGTGTCGTTACAGCTTTCAGACATAACAAATCCTTTATCAAAGATTAAATTAACCATTAAGAACAACCATGAGCTTGATGTAGTTCTAAGTGAAGCGGAACAGAAGTGTTGTGCTTTGGCTCTTTTCATTGCTGAGTGTGAATTGCTGGACGTAAAGCAGCCTGTCATCTTTGATGATCCTGTCAACAGCCTTGATGCATGTGTTATCGGAATGTTTGCTAATCGAATTGTACAAATGTCTTCCCCAATAATACTGTTTACACACAATACTCAGTTGCTGGCAGAAATAAAGTATGCGGATAATGTAGACTTATATAAAGATTCTTCATCAACAAGAAGAGCAGGAAAAAGAGGAGTATTGATCTATGAAGTGTTAAGAAACTGTCCTGAGGAAGTTGGCTATATTGTAAACTATCATGAATGCAAATGCAAGCACTATTTGGCAATAGCTAAGGATGTTTTGGATAACCATTCTAGTCCTTTAACACCCGTCTACCAAAAACAACTTGCCGACAACTTGCGTATGGCTACAGAATGGGTCGTGGATGAAGTTTTCTTCAGAAATCTAATTCCAAATAGATTTAGGGGACGATTCGATAATATCAAGTGGACAAAGTTGGAAGAAATGGTGGGACAGAATAGCGCAGATGTTCAAGCAGTCCATACAATTTATCAAAAGCTTTCTTCTGTGGGTAGCCATGTTGGTGCAGCTCATGTCCAAGCCCCATTGAGAAAAGATCAATATCAAGGATTTTATAATACTCTGAAAGCTTTAGTTCAATAGTTCGTTAATAATTCAATAATGTGCTAAGCAGCTATACGCTGTAAGCAC
>ERZ773165.624-NODE-624-length-25403-cov-3.666601_pt1 | contig 25403 bp, 22 predicted proteins | sample MGYA00581003_ERZ773165 | MGnify/ENA primary metagenome ERZ773165 (study PRJEB29015, sample SAMEA2737817) | human gut metagenome | biome: human gut; feature: human-associated habitat; material: faeces | place: China | collected 2012 ... | reverse complement strand
GCCCATCGCCCTTGCAAGCCTCGCACCGACCCCCGCTGACGTTGAAGCTGAATCGACCCTTGCCGTATCCTCTGACTTTTGCCTGATTCGTCTTCGCAAAAAGATCGCGAACGTCATCAAATACGCCGGTATATGTCGCAGGATTGCTGCGCGGCGTTCGCCCGATCGGACTTTGGTCGATGCAGATTACTTTTTCAAGATATTCGGTCCCGATGAGCTTCTTGAATCTGCCGGGCTTTTCCGTGCTGTGGTTAAGCTTTGCTGCCAATGCTTTCTTTAAAATCATATTGACGAGCGTCGATTTGCCGGATCCTGAAACGCCGGTAACCGCAATAAATTTCCCGAGCGGAAAGCTGACGTCGATATTTTTCAAATTATTCTCGCATGCGCCAAAAAGTTCAAGCACGTGGCCGTTTCCCTTGCGACGCTCTTTTGGAATCGGAACATATTTTTTGCCCGACAAATACTGTCCAGTCAATGACTTGGCAGAACGAGCCACCTGTTTGGGCGTACCGCTTGCCATGACCTTTCCGCCGTGACTTCCGGCACCAGGTCCGATATCGATCAGATAATCAGCTGCCCTCATCGTATCTTCGTCATGTTCGACAACGATCAAAGTGTTGCCGAGATCGCGCATTTTTTTCAACGAATCAATCAGTCTGTCGTTATCTCGCTGGTGCAGCCCGATTGACGGTTCGTCCAAAATATACAAGACGCCGGACAAATTTGAACCAATCTGGGTTGCAAGTCTGATTCGCTGCGCCTCACCGCCTGAAAGCGTGCGTGCGGAACGGCTGAGCGTCAAATATGCCAGCCCGACGTTGACCAAAAAACTCAATCGATCGCAGATTTCTTTTAAAATAGGTTTTGCGATCTGCTCTTTTTGTTCAGAAAACGTCAATCCTTTGAAAAACGGCAAGGCATCCCCAATCGACATTTCTGAAACTTCACCAATGTTTTTCCCGTCGATTTTGACCGCAAGCGCACGTTCGTTCAATCGATATCCGTGACACGTGCTGCACGTCAGACTTGTCATGTACTTTCGCATCACGTCGCGCGTAAAATCGCTGTTCGTTTCACGATAGCGCCGCTCGACGTTGTTGATTACGCCTTCAAATACAGTGTCGACGTCTCTGACTCCGCCAAAGTCGTTTTCATGATGAAAATGAAATTCCTTGTCGTCGGAACCGTACAGAATAAGATCTTTAGCCTTTTTGGAAAGATCTTTAAAAGGCGTATCCATGTCAACTCCAAAAGCTTGGCACGCTTGCTCCAAAAGATTCGGATAATACTGCGAGCTGATCGGATTCCATGGTGCGATCGCGCCTTCATGAAGCGTCTTTGTCTGATCAGGAACAACCAGATCCATGTCAACCTCAAGTTTGGCACCTAAACCGTCACATTCAGGACACGCACCGAACGGAGCATTGAACGAAAAAAGACGCGGCTCAAGTTCGCCAATCGTAAAGCCGCAGTATGGGCAGGCAAAACTTTCCGAGAATTGAATCGTTTCTTGACCGACAATTTCTGCCGTTGCATATCCGTCGGAAAGACGCAAGGCTGCTTCAAACGAATCAAACAGGCGCGTTCTGATGCCATCCTTGACAACGATACGATCGACAACGACTGAAATATCGTGCTTCTTATTTTTATCAAGTTCAATTTCATCGTCAACTTCATGGGCTTTTCCATCAATCATCAGACGGATGAATCCTTCATGCTTGATTTTTTCAAGCATTTTTTTGTGCTGTCCCTTCTTTCCGCGAACAACCGGCGCCAAAATAATGACTTTGGTTCTTTCCGGAAATTTCAAAATGCGATCAACCATCTGTTCAGGAGACTGACTCGTAATCTCGCTGCCGTCGTTCGGGCAAATCGGGGTTCCGACACGTGCCCACAAAAGTCGCAGATAATCATTGATTTCAGTGACGGTTCCGACGGTTGAACGCGGATTTTTCGAAGTCGTCTTTTGGTCAATCGAAATTGCGGGGGACAACCCTTCGATCGAATCAACGTCAGGCTTATCCATCTGTCCTAAAAATTGCCTGGCATAAGAAGAGAGACTTTCAACGTACCTTCTTTGCCCTTCAGCATAAAGCGTATCGAATGCAAGCGAACTTTTGCCCGATCCCGAAAGTCCCGTCACGACGACAAGTTTGTCTCTTGGAATTTCGACGTCGACGTTTTTTAGATTATGTTCCCTTGCGCCATGAATGATAATTTTGTCAACACCCAACTTTTTTCCTCTTTTCTATTCAATTTCCGCCTTAAGTTCAAGAACCGTGTCTCGCAAACGTGCAGCTTCTTCAAAATCAAGCTTTTTGGCTGCTTCTCTCATCTGTTCTTCCAACCCTGAAATCATCTCTTGTTGGTCTTTTTGGCTCAAATCGTTGAAATCAAAGTCTTCCGTTTTCTTTTTAGACTTCTTGGAAACTTTATCTCCATATGAAATTGCAGCACGAATTTCTTTTTTGATCGTCTGCGGAACGATCCCGCGTTCTTGATTATACTTCATCTGAATCTCGCGACGACGCTTGGTTTCGTCAATCGCAGCTTTCATTGATTCGGTCACTTCGTCAGCATACATGATTACGTGTCCGTTGGCATTTCTGGCAGCACGTCCGATTGTTTGAATCAAGGAACGCTCATTTCTAAGGAATCCTTCCTTATCGGCATCAAGAATTGCTACCAACGAGACTTCAGGAACGTCGATTCCTTCGCGAAGCAGGTTGATTCCGACCAAAACGTCAAATTTGCCAAGACGCAGATCTCGAACGATTCTTGTTCGCTCAAGCGTTTTGATATCAGAATGCAGATATTTGACCTTTATACCGAGTTCTTTCAGATAATCTGTCAAATCTTCGGCCATCTTTTTCGTCAGAGTCGTCACGAAGACTCGCTCGTTTTTCTCCGTACGCTTATTGATTTCACCGACAAGGTCATCCATCTGTCCCATGATCGGTCTGACTTCGATTTCAGGATCAAGGAGTCCGGTCGGTCGAATTATCTGTTGAACGATGTGGTCGGTCTGTTTCTTTTCGTAATCTCCTGGAGTTGCCGACATATAAATAATTTGATTCGTCAGCTTTTCAAATTCTTCAAGCTTCAACGGACGATTGTCAAGCGCGCTTTTAAGTCTGAAACCATAATCGACCAGCATTTGCTTGCGAGCCTGGTCACCGTTATACATCCCCCTGACCTGCGGCATCGTCACATGCGATTCATCGACAACGAGCAGGAAATCTTTCGGAAAGAAGTCAAGCAGCGTAAACGGTCTGTTCATCTGACGATTATCCATATATTTTGAATAATTCTCGATTCCTGAACAATAGCCCATTTCACGCATCATTTCGATGTCATACGTCGTTCTTTGCTCAAGGCGCTGGGCTTCAAGAAGCTTGCCTTGCGCGCGCAGTTCCTCAAGTCGTTCTTTCAGCTCTTTTTCGATTCCTTCCAATGCTTGTTTCATTCGATCATCATTTGTCAAAAAGTGCGTTGCCGGAAAAATCGTCACCTTATCCGTATTTGTGATAATTTCACCGGTCAGTGGGTTAAATTCGCAGATTCGATCAACGTCGTCTCCAAAAAACTCGATTCTGAGTGCTGACGAATCGCTTGACGCCGGAAAAATATCGACCACGTCACCACGAACGCGGAAACGGCCGCGCTGAAAATCAATGTCGTTTCGCTCGAACTGAATTTCAACCAATTCCCTGAGCAGGCGATCGCGACCATACTCCTGATCAACGTGCAAAGAAAGCGCCTGTTGCTGATATTCGCTTGGATCGCCCAATCCGAAAATGCACGAGACCGAAGCCACGACAATGACGTCGTTTCGTTCAAGCAACGCGCTTGTCGCAGCGTGTCTTAGCTTATCGATCTCATCATTGATGCTGGAATCTTTTTCGATGTAGGTATCGCTCGAAGGAACATAGGCTTCAGGCTGATAATAGTCGTAATATGATACGAAATATTCAACCGCGTTATTTGGAAAAAACTCTTTGAATTCGCCATAAAGCTGACCTGCCAAAGTTTTGTTATGTGCCAAAACCAAGGTCGGCTTATTCACGTTTGCAATGACGTTTGAAATCGTAAACGTTTTGCCGGTTCCGGTCGCGCCCAATAAAATTTGCGCATGTTCCCCGGCTTCGATTCCGGCAGTAAGTTCAGCAATTGCCTCCGGCTGATCACCAGTTGGTTTGTAAGACGAGCATAATTCAAAATTTCGATCAGGTTGTCGTTCAATCACAAAAATCGCCCCCATGTTCCATAAAACAAATCTAGAAATATTGTATCACTCCGAACAAAGTTTCGCAAAAATAATGCTTAAAAAAAGATCTTCGCCCTTATCCGGTGAAGATCTTTGCTGTCTTTTTAATCCACGTACGCTTGAATTGCTTCTTCAAATTTAGCAACGTTTGCCTTGGAATTTTCAACCGAATCGCCTTGCGTTCCGATATAGAACTTGATCTTAGGCTCGGTTCCTGAAGGACGAACGGCAATCCACGTGCCGTCTTCCAGGATATACTTCAAAACGTTTGAGCTCGGAAGATTCATCTTCTCTTCTTTTCCGTCGGCAAAGCTCTTTTTGCCAGTTGCAAAATCTTCTGCACAAACGACTTTAACGCCCGCAAATTCAGCCGGAGCCTCGTCACGAAGCTTAGCCATCAGATTCTTGATCTGCTGTGCGCCTTCGACGCCGTCAAACGTAAGCGCCGTTGTCTTTTCAGCAAAGTAGCCGTACTTTTCGAAGAGTTCCTGCAGACCGTCATAAAGGTTTTTGCCTTGCTTGCGGTAATATGCGGCAACTTCCGCAAGGAGCACCAATGATTGGATAGCATCCTTGTCACGCACGAACGGACGAACAAGGTAGCCGTAGCTTTCTTCAAAGCCCATCATAAACGTGTGCTCGTTCGTTTCTTCAAAATGCTGAATCTGTTCGGCAATGAACTTGAATCCAGTCAAAACGTTGATCGTATCGCATCCAAAGTCCTTGGCAATCTTAGCCGCAAATTCGCTTGAAACGATCGACTTGACCAATGCACCGTTTTCAGGCAGCGTCCCTGCATTTTTGCGTGCGGTCAAAATATAGTTGAGCATGATTGCAGCAATCTGATTTCCCGTCAAAAGCTTATAATCTCCATCCGGCTGACGAACAGCGGCACCCAAACGATCAGCGTCCGGATCGACGGCAATCAGCAAATCAGCATCGTCTCGCTTGCCAAGCTTGATTGCAAGGTCGAATGCTTCGGGAAATTCAGGATTGGGATGTTCTACGGTTGAAAAATCGGCATCCGGAGTCGCTTGTTCGGGAACCATCGTGAAATCCTCAAAACCTGCTTGACGCAAAGCCTTTTCGCCAAGCATTGCGCCCGTACCATGAAGCGGAGTGAAAATCAGCTTCATCGTCTTGCCTTCTTCTGCAACAAGTTCCGGATCAACCGTTACTTTTTTAACTTCAGCCAAATACTCCTTGTCGATTTCAGAACCGATGACTTTCAGCGTGCCGTCATTGATCAAAGCATCCTTGTCAGCTGCTTCAACTGCAAAAATATCATCGACTTCACGAATGTACTTCGTAATCAGGTCTGATTCTTTCGGGGGCATTTGAGCACCGTCTTCGCCATAAATCTTATAGCCGTTATATTGTTTAGGATTATGGCTTGCGGTAATCATGATTCCGGCATAAGCGTGCAAATGACGCACCGTAAACGAAAGTTCTGGCGTCGGACGCAGGCTTTCAAAAACAAAGCTCGGGATGCCATGAGCACCCAAAACACGTGCCGATTCAAATGCAAATTCCTGAGACTTATGACGGGAATCATAACTGATGGCAACGCCGCGACGCTTTGTTTCTTCGTCAAGAGTATCCATTAATGACGCAAGACCTTCAGTTGCCTGACGAACCGTGTAAACATTCATTCGATTGATGCCGGCTCCGATTACGCCGCGCATCCCCGCCGTTCCGAATTCCATCGGAGCATAAAAAGCATCTTCCAAAGCTTCATCGTTTCCTTCAAGCTTTGCAAGCTCATCTTTTAAATCAGGTTCAAGTGCCTGATAGTTTTTCCAAGCGTTATAAGTTTCTTTCCAACTCATAAAATCACCCCTAATTAATAGCTTCAACTTCAGTATACTATATTTTACCACAAGACATGCGCAATTTGATAAATTCACTTAAAAATTTACTTAAAATAACATTTTATTAAGTAAAATTTTCAATCGTAGTCGACGTTTCCATCGAGATACCACGGATTGTGCGGATGCCAATATCTTCGATACAAAATCAAACCAATGCCAAAAAAGAACAGGAAGACGGACAACCACTGCGAAACGCGCAACGGACCAAGCATCAGACTGTCAGTCCGCATTCCTTCGATAAAGAAACGTCCAAACGAATACCAAATGACATAGCTCAAAACAACTTCGCCGCGTTTGAACAAGTGATTCTTGTGCCTGAACCACATCAGTATGCCAAACCCCAGGAGATCCCAGATCGATTCATACAAAAACGTCGGCTGATAGTAAATGCCGTCAATCTTCATCTGATCAATGATAAAATCCGGTAGGCACAATCGTTCTAAAAACGCTCTTGTCGTCTGAACGCCATGCGCTTCCTGATTGAAAAAATTTCCCCAACGACCGATTCCTTGCGCCATGATGACGGTTGGAGCCATAACGTCCATAAAAAGCCACGGTGAAAGCTTTTTCACCCGGCAAAAAATGATCAGCGTCAAAACTGCTCCGATCAAACCGCCATAAATGGCAATGCCTCCGTCCCAGATGCGAATAATTTCAGCAGGATTTGAAGCATAGTAGTTCCATTCAAAAACAACGTAATAGATTCTGGCGCAGATAATCGCAACCGGCAGTGCCACAATCAAAAAATCATAAAAATTATCTTCCTGAATGCCTCTTCTTTCGCCTTCCTTGATTGACAGATACAGAGCAAGCAAGACCGCCATGCCGATGATGACGCCATACCAGTGAACCGCAATCGGTCCAAGTTTCAATGCGATCGGATCGATCTCACCAAAAAGAAGTCCCAATTCTCTCATTCCTCCATTCCCTAGTTGACCGAATTTTGCTGAATCAAGGCATTCAAATTGTCTTCAAACGCTTTTGTTGCGTCATATCCCATCGTCTTGGCTCTGAAATTCATTGCGGCAGCCTCAATAATGATTGCAAGGTTGCGCCCGACTTTCACCGGAATCGTAATCTTTGGAATCTCAACGTCAAAAATGCGAACCTTTTGCTCACCGTTTCCAAGACGATCGAATTTCTTATCCTTATCCCAATTTTCGAGATGAATAATCAAAGAGATGTCGGTCTTGGAACGAACGGCTCCTGCTCCGAAAAGATTCATCACGTCAATGATGCCAACTCCGCGAATTTCAAGCATGTGTCTTAAAATTGCCGGTGCCTCTCCGACAAGCGTCTGCTCATCCTGTTGATAGACCTCGACACGATCGTCCGCAATCAAGCGATGTCCGCGCTTGATAAGATCCAAAGCCGTTTCTGATTTACCGACGCCTGAATCACCGGTAATCAAAACACCCAAACTGTAAATATCGACCAACACGCCGTGCAAAGACTTTCTTTCAGCCAGCCGCCCGCCTAAATAGTCGGTCATCTTGGCCGAAAGGCGCGTCGTCGGAAGCTTGGAGCGCAAAATCGGGATACCGTGCTTTTCAGCTGCTTTTTCCATTTCAACAGGAATCGACAAGTACCTCGAAACGACGAAACAAGGCGTATTTTCTCCGCAAAGCTTATCCATGACTTCTAAACGCTCTTCAGGATCCATCTTGTGAGCATATGAGATTTCCGTCATTCCGAACAACTGAACTCGCTCTTGGGGATAATAATCAAAATATCCGGTTAATTCCAAACCTGGTCGCGAAATATCGTCAGTTGCTATTTTTCTGTCTTCAAGATGCTTATCCCCTGAATAAACCGTCAATCCTACCGCATCAATAAGTTCTTTTACCGTTACGCTATCCATGCAAAAACAACCCCTGTCATTTTCATTATCAAATTATAATTATGTTATCTGTGTCAATTGTACCATTTTCAAGCGCTTTCATCACTATCATTTAAGACTTTTTATGATAAATGATCCGTAATGATCAAATTTACGATGCTCAAAACGATTGCAATCATAAACGCTGACGTAAAACTTGAAAATTGGAACAGGCCGCCCATCACGACAGAAGTCAGTTCCAACATCAGTCCGTTGATTATCAAATAGAAAATACCCAGCGTCACGACCGTAATCGGCAAAGATAAAACAAGCAGAATCGGCTTGACCGACATATTAAGCAGTCCTAAAACGATTGCCGCTAAAAAAGCCGTCGGCACGTTTGCGACATGCAAAGCATCGGGAAAAAATCCTGCCGTTGCTAAAAATACCAATGCGTTTACCAGACACCGCTGCCAAAACCCCATTATTTGTCGTCCTTTCTTTCCTTAACGTTTCTTTCTTTGGCATCAGTCACAATTTTTCTTCCCTGTTCCTGCGACCGCTTGGCTTGGTCACTGCCTGACCTGTTTTCTCCGCTGAACAGATCTTTTAACAACGTAAAAACGTCATTATACTGTTCTGGTTTCTTAGGCATCACGAGCGCCAAAATCAGATATGCCAAAATAACCACGTAAACCATCGGCGGGAAAAATTCCGCAATCATTGCGATTGCCAGAAAAATTCCTCTGACGATCCACGGATTGACGTTGAAATATTCAGCAAAGCCTGTGCATACTCCGCAAATCAGGCCATGATTAGATCGATATAATTTTTTCTTCACTTCTCTACCTCGCTTACTTTGTTTTCACTGAACTCCGGCAACGTTACCATGAACTCGGTCCAAGCATTAGGCACGCTCGTCACGTCAATCATCCCCGAAAGAGAATCTACGTATTCTTTGACGATTGACAGACCAAGACCCGTTCCTTCCTGCGAACGTGATTTGTCGCCGCGATAAAATCTTTCAAAAATTCTTCCAAGATCTTCATGCTTGATGCCTTGACCGGTATCTTTAATCAAAAAGCACCATTCATTTTCAAAAATCACGGCAGAAACTTCGATTGAACCGCCTTTTTTATTATAGCGTACTGCATTTTGCATGAGATTGGAAATAATGTGCTGCAGTTTCTTTTCATCGCAGACGACTTCGACATCAGGCGCGATTTTATCGATAAAACTGATTTTTTTCTCACCAATCGCCGGCTCAAACTGTTGCACGATTCGCTCGATAAATTTCCTGAGTTTGATTTTGACGAAAGTATCTCCCTTTGACGTATCAATTTTTGACAAAGACAAGATGTCATTGATCAAGTCCGTAAGCTGTTTGCTTTGTTCAAGAATGATTTTGACAAATTCAGAGGCCGCTTCCTTATCGTCCAATGCGCCTTCAAGCAACGTTTCGCTAAACCCCCTGATCGCAGTAACCGGCGTTTTTAATTCATGCCCGACGTTTGCCACGAAATCTCGCTGCATCTGAGCAACGCGACGCTCGCTCGTGATGTCGTTAAACAGGCACATCACCGAATAATGATGTCGCGACAAAGGAACATAGATTGCATGGACGTCATAATACTTGATTCCGCCCTCTGTTTGATCTTCCCAGATCATATGCTGATCTTCTTTTGTTTCATAAGCCTTTTGAGCCATGCTGACAAGTTTTGCATCATGAAACACGGCATAAAAAGGTCTGCCCCTGGGCTTTGGAGGGAGAACCAAAATCTCTTCCAAAAGATGATTGTAAAGAGTAATTTCCTTGTTGCGATCAAAAACGACCACTCCTGAAGTCATTGATTCCATCAATGACAAGTAGTCTCTCGTTTGTTGCCCGAACATCTTTAAAAACCGTTTGGAACTGCTTTGAACCGCATTGATTGCACGAGCAAGCTCGACATAATCATTCCCCCGTTCCAATAAAATATGGCTTGAAGGTTTTTGATTCGTAATTTCAATCAGCTTTTGCGTCAACATGTTCAACGTTTTTATGCGTTTGAAGCGCTGCACGATTTGAAATGCGCATTCAAACAAAAAACACCAGGCCAATGCTCCGAAAATTTTTTCTTTTGCCGTTAAATCTCCGTCTAAAAAAAGTTCAATGAAAATTTCGTTGAATATTCCTGCAAAAAGACATATCAACGCATTATAGCCAAAAATCTTAGTTGCTTTCATTTAGCATCACCGTTAAAACGATAGCCGAATCCTCTAGCGGTCTGAATATAAACAGGGTGCTTCGGATCGTCTTCGAGCTTTTCTCTAAGATGGCTGACATGCATGTCGACCATGCGCGTCTGGCCAACGTAGTCGTAACCCCAGACACCGTTCAGAAGCTTTTCGCGACTGAGGACTCTTCCCGGACGCTTGACAAAATAGGCCAATAATTCAAATTCTTTTGGCGTAAGCTTTATTCGTTCTCCGTTTCTTGCCACTGAAACTTTGGCCAAATCAACGGTAAATCCGGCATATTCATAAAATTCTTTTTCGACCTTGGCCGGCTGACTTGCGCCACCCTCATCTGATGATGACGTTATCCGGCGACTGATTGCCTTGATTCTTGCGATAACTTCTCTTGGAGAAAAAGGTTTCGTCAAATAGTCGTCCGCTCCAAGTTCAAGTCCGATGATCTTATCATACTCTTGATCACGAGCAGTTAAAATGATAATCGGCGTTTCGATTCGTTCCTGACGCAAACGTCTCGTTATTTCAATTCCGTCCATTCCGGGAAGCATCAGATCGAGCAAAATAAAATCATATTTCCCGGTCACGGCCATATTATAAGCGCTGACGCCTTCAGAAACGGTGTCGACGCTATAGCCTGCCTTCTTCAAATTATATTCTAACAGGGTTACGATTGCCTTTTCATCGTCCACGACCAAAATTTTTTTCAAAAAAACACCTCTAATCAAATAAAATAATCCCTATTTCATGCGGTGCATCTGCATAAAGCGCACTTTCGCAAATTTTAAGCTCCCCGTCCATCGTTTTGACCAACAGGTGACAGTACGCTGAATTTTTTTGTAATGCCTGATACAATTCGTCCGCATTGGAAATCTTAACTTTGTTGCATTCCAAAATCACGTCACCGGGAACCAGTTTCATCTTAGCAGCGGGAGTTCCGCTCTTAACCGCAACAACCCTTGCTCCGTCACTTGTTTCAACGTACCAGAATTGACCTTTTCCATCAAATGCCGACTGCTTGACAATAAAAATAAGCTCGGTTAAAAGCATTACCAGCAATAAAATCAAACTTGATTTTGGAACGAATGCGGCAATTATCGAAAAAAGCAGTCCCATTCCGCATTGTAACGCTTTATGTCGCCTGTAATACCTGAGACTCGAAGAAAAACTCCGCTTGAACGTTTTTACGTTTGTCGCAACCAAAAGCGGCATCAAAAATAACGTAAAATGCACGTCGCTGATTCCTGAAAGCGGCCAAAAAAATGCCGACTGCGTTCCATCTCTGAGCGGGAGCAGCAAAATCAAGGGAACAATCGTCATTTCTCTGAAATAATAGCCGACGATTTTGCGACCGCGTTTGCCGTTTTTGACTCTAGGCGTAAACCATTCTGTTTCTTTTTCTTTGGCAAGAGCCACCTGGAAGCCGGCACATAAAGCTGTCAAAACAAGAATCGCAAATCCGAAATGCTGATTCAGCGAATCCGGCAAAAGAAAGGATCGAACATCAAATTGACAACACAAAAGCGTTATTAATCCTGTTGCCAAAACCGCCGTAAGACTCAAATCGACGGCCTGACCAAAAAGCAGTGCGATGATTCCCAAAGCCTGATACATAAGAATCGTTTTTTCAGGAATCGAAACGCCTGAAAGCACCGTAACGATTGCAGCGATGAAAAAAAAGCTCAAGGCATTTTTCAAGAAATGACGTCCTTCGTAAAAATCGCGATCAATCGCTATCCTGAATGTTTTTCTTTCATATCTGACTCTTGAAAAGTACCGTATCAGCACTGCAATGACGGCTGCCAACAGCAATGGCTGAATAAAGTATTTCAGAAAGCTTTCCAACAAACTCATACATTTATCCCCTCTTTTGGCGTTTAACCTAATTATAACAAATTAACAACGCAAAGGAAAAAATTAGAGAAAAAAGAAAGGGCGAAGATAAGCGGCATGATATTTTGCCAAATACAGTGCCGTGCATCACCTTCTCAATCAGCATGCCAAGCTCTCAGTCAAATTTACCGACACGTGTCGATTTAGGCTATTTCCACCATAAGGCGATTGTAACGCATAATTTAAAAGCCGGATGATTTGCAATCAGTTGCAGATCATCCGGTTTTTAAATTGAGGCATATCTTTTTTCAAAAACTATTCAAATCCGTCAAAACGCATTTGCTTTCGGCAAACTGTTAAGCAGCATAAGCACCGTGTTCGGCTCTGAATTTGCCTGCGCAAGCATCGCTGCTGCCACTTGAGACATCAGATTTGCCTTGGTAAAATTCATCATTTCTTCAGCAATATCACAATCTTCAATTCTTGACTGAGCATCAGAGAGATTGATTGCGCTGTTTTCAAGATAATTAATCGTATGCTGCAGCGCATTTTGCGTTGCGCCAAGTCCGGCACGCTGAAGCGAAACGGTGCTGATTGCTTTGTCGACTTGATTCATGACGATCGTCGCATAATTTTGTCCTTCACGATTAAGATCTTGACCCACCTTTTCAAAGGCAGCTTTCTTTGCGGCAACTTCTTGTTCCAAAGCAGAAGTATTCTGTCCTTTGGCCTTGGCCAAAGCCAGACTGTTGGCTGCCGCATTATATGCATCTTTTGCATCGTTATATTTTTTAATGGTCTCCCGGCTGCCGCAAAGGCCCATTTCGACATCGACTGTTTGACCATTAGCATCGGTTACGCTGAGCTTGCCGTTCGTTGTTTTGAAAATTGCATCAAAACGCATGTCGCTGAGTTCGACATCCATCGTTTGTCCGGCATTTGCACCAACTTGCAAAGTAATCTTATTCCTTGATCCGTCAAGCAAATTGATCGTATTGAATTGGCTGCTGTTGCCGATTCGATCGATTTCCTGACGCAAAGCCTGAAATTCTTTATCAATTGCGGCACGATCTTCATAAGTCAACGTCCCGTTAGCGGCTTGAACTGCCAAATCGCGCATTCTTCCCAAAATACTGTGCGTTTCGTTTAAAGCACCTTCTGCCGTCTGAATCAGCGAAATTCCGTCTTGCGCATTTCTTTTGGCAACCTTTAGTCCGCTGACTTGAACTCCCATCTTCACTGCGATACATGCCCCGGCTGGATCATCCGCAAATGAATTGATTCTTTTTCCGGACGAAATTCTTAAAAGCGACTTGCTTTTAGCCGCGTTCCAGGTCGCATAGTTCGAATATGCTCGCATCGCATCAACGTTCGTATTAATTCTCATGCTTAGATCCTCCTTTTTTCCATTCACTTTTAAATATCGGACACAAAAACTTGTTTTTAAAGCCAAAAAAGACTTTCCCACAAATGAGAAAGTCTTTTTCGCATCAAAATACAGCACCTGCATTTTGTCTAGATTTTCAAGAAACGGCTCATCGAAAGACCGGAACCGAGCGCACCGATAATAATTCCGATTGTAGCCAAAAGAACGTCGATTTCCCAAAGGAACGTTCCAGGAGTCAAAAGAGCGTAGCTTGTTCCGGACAATGACGCCGTAATTACGCCATACATCCAAAAATACAGGCCATCAACGATCAAAATCGGCAGAATCGCCCCTAAAAGCCCGGTCCATGCGCCTTCCAAAATGAACGGCCAACGGATATAACCGTTGGTGGCACCAACCAAGCGCATGATCGCAATTTCATTTTTACGCGATAAAATCGTAATTCTGATCGTATTCGAAATCAGGAAGACTGCCACAAACAACAGCAAAAGACTGATCGTAATGCCCCAACGCTGAATGCTTGCAACAACGCTGAAAAGCTTTTTGGCTGATGCTCCGCCATACTTCGCATCGGATACGTGTCTCAGCTTCTTGGCTTTTTGTGCAACGGTGATCGTTTTTTTCGGCGTTGTCGCGTTTACGACATAGACGTCAGAAAGAGGATTGTCGTCGCCTTTGAACAAATTGAACTCTTTACCGTAAACACCGACGACATTATCCAATTCTTTTTTCTTGCTCGAAAATTCAATCTTTTTAACGCCGTCGATTTTTTCAAGCTTTTTCTTCAAAGCAGCTTCCTGCTTCTTATTCGTACCGCGATCAATAATAACTCGAACTTGAACGTCATTTTCAATATCAGTCGCAACCTTGTTGACGTTTAACAAAATTGACAGCAATACGCCGACCAAAAGGAGCGTAACCGTTACGGCACTGACGGCAGCAACCGACATCCAACCGTTGCGCTTGAGACTCTTAAAACTCTCGCGCAGATGTCGCTTAATCGTTACTGATTTCATCTTCGTATTCTCCTCCTTCTTGATCGCGAATAATGCGGCCATCGGCAATCTCAATGACACGATGCTTATATTCGTTGACGATATAGCTGTTGTGAGTTGCCATAACAACGGTCGTGCCGTCATTATTAATGCGTTCCATGATTTCCATGATTCCTTCCGCCGTTTCCGGATCAAGGTTCCCGGTCGGTTCGTCCGCAATCAAAATGCTTGGCTTGTTTGCAATCGCGCGCGCAATCGCGATACGTTGCTGTTCGCCACCGGACAATTCATTCGGAAAACTGTCTGCCTTATGAGAAAGACCGACAAGATCAAGTACACGAACGACTCGTTTTTGCACTTCTTCCGGTTCTTTTTCAATAACTTGGAGCGCGTAGGCAATGTTTTCAAAAACGGTCAACCGCGGCAACAGCTTGAAATCTTGAAAAACAATTCCAAGTTCGCGTCGCAAGTAAGGCACTTCGCTGTTTTTCATTTTTTCAAGTTCATATTCGTTGACTTTAATCTCACCTGAAGTCGGAACTTCTTGATGATACATCATCTTGATAAAAGTCGATTTGCCGGCACCGCTTGGCCCAACGACATAAACGAATTCGCCCTGTTCGATTTTAAGCGAGATATGATCAGTTGCTAAAACACCGTTCGGATATTCTTTGACAACGTTCTTATATTCAATCAAAGGAACTTCTCCCTTCCTAATTCATTAACAACACTTTACATTATATCATTTATAAGTTAACGTTTTTTTCACAGTTGTTACATTTAGGTATCATTTGCTTATCTTGATCAACGAGGATTTTCCTTTTTAAGATTCCATTGCAGATATGCGTTGATGAAACCGTCAAGATCACCGTCCATTACGCTTGAGATATTGCCCGTTTCATAATTTGTTCGATGATCCTTGACCATTGAATACGGATGGAACACGTATGATCTGATTTGTGAACCCCATCCGATGTCCAATTGTTCGCCCTGAATGGCGGCACGCTTTTTCTCCTGTTCTTCCAATTCCATTTGATAAAGTTTTGAACGCAGCATCTTTTCAGCAGTTGCACGGTTTTGAAATTGCGAACGTTGTGCCTGACTCGAAACGACGATTCCGGTCGGAATGTGAATCAAACGAACAGCTGATGAAGTTTTGTTAATGTGCTGACCACCGGCGCCTGAGGAACGGAAAACTTCCATCTTAATGTCTTCAGGACGCAAATCAACCTCAACGTCATCATCCAGTTCCGGCATTACGTTCACTGAACAAAATGACGTGTGACGTCTGCCGGCTGAATCAAAAGGAGAGATACGAACCAAGCGGTGCACGCCTTTTTCGCTTCTCAAATATCCATAAGCATTGTGCCCGGAAATAGTCAGCGTAACCGACTTGATTCCGGCCTCGTCTCCAGCTTGATAATCATCCGTTTCAACACTGAACCCGTGCTGTTCTGCCCAACGAGTATACATTCTGAGCAGCATCGATCCCCAATCTTGAGATTCGGTCCCGCCTGCTCCGGGATGAAGTTCCAAAATAGCATTGTCTTTGTCGTACTTGCCGTTCAAAAGAAGTGACAGCTGATACTCCTGCATCTTCTTCTGGGCAAGCTCGAACTTTTCTGACAATTCCGAAACGAGTTCATCATCATCTTCTTCTTGAACCATTTCAAGCAAAACTTCCAAATCTTCAATTGCCTCTTCAAGCTGATTGAAATTGTCATATTTGTTCTTTAATTCGTTGTTTTCATTGATAACTTTTTGGGCTTCTTCTTGATTGTTCCAAAAATCAGGATCTGCCATCTTAGATTCGTTGTCGGCTATTGCCTCTTGCAACCCGTCTAAGTCAAAGAGACCCCCTAAAGTCCGAGATCTTGGCACTCATGGCCTCGATTTCTTTCTTATAATCACTGTATTCCATTATTGACCTCCTAATGGTTATCCATAAAAAAGGCAGCCTCCCCGAGACAAATCCAGTGCATGATCAGCACTTTATGCCATCCGTCAGTTAACCGCCTTTTTGATTCTTACTTGTTAACGTTTGATGTTTTGACGAATTTCAGCTTTCAAGAACAAACGAGTAACTTCATATTCGATGTCGCCGATCATTTGTTCAAACATCTTGAACCCGTCAGATTGGTATTCGACCAAAGGATTCAGCTGACCATAGCCGCGAAGTCCGATCGATTGGCGCAACTGATCCATTTCGTCAATATGATCGGTCCAATGCGAGTCAACGACACGCAAAATAACAACCTTCTCAAATTCAAGCATTTGACTTGCATCGTAAAGCTGCTTTTCCTTCGTCTTGTAATTTGCTTCGGCACGATCCATTAAATACGAAACCATTTCATCAACGGTCTTACCTTCGAGATCGCTTACGGAAATGCTGTCTTCAGGAACCATTACCGAAACGGCGAAATCAACAATTCCTTGAAGATCCCATTCCTTTTGTTCGCCGACCGCATGCATCTGAACCACGTGCTCAACCGTACGCTTGATCATCGGCATGATGACTGGCTTTAATGATTTCTCTTCCATAATGACTTGCTGACGCTGCTTATAGACGACCTCACGCTGAGCTCTCATGACATCGTCATATTGAAGAACCTGCTTGCGCGTATCGTAGTTATTGCCTTCAACGCGCTTTTGAGCAGACTCGACTTGTTTCGTAATCATCTTGGATTGAATCACGGCATCTTCATCATCCAAATTCATTGTTTCCAAGAAGCGCTTAACTCTGTCCGTCCCGAAACGAAGCATCAAATCGTCTTCTAGCGAGAGATAGAATTGAGATACGCCAGGATCTCCTTGGCGTCCTGAACGACCGCGCAACTGGTTATCGATACGACGCGACTCATGGCGTTCGGTCCCGATAACGGCTAAGCCGCCAAGTTCACGGACTCCCGGCCCAAGCTTGATATCGGTACCGCGCCCGGCCATATTCGTTGCAATCGTAACGGCACCGCGCTGTCCGGCATTCATGATGATTTCAGCTTCTTTGGCATGGTTTTTTGCGTTCAAAACAGCATGCGGAACCCCGGCCTGATCAAGCATCGCTGAAAGAAGTTCGCTTGTTTCGACCGCAACGGTTCCGACAAGAATCGGCTGTCCTTTGGCATGACGTTCTTTAATATCTTCAACCACGGCCTTAAATTTGCTCTTAAGGTTAGGATACAAAATATCCGGACGATCGTCACGAATTACGGGCTTGTTCGTCGGAATCGAAATGACTTCCATGTTGTAAATTTCACGGAATTCTTCATCTTCAGTCTTAGCCGTCCCGGTCATGCCGGAAAGTTTCTTATACATTCTGAAGAAATTTTGATAGGTAATATTGGCCATCGTCTTTGTTTCTTCTTCGATTTCAACGTGTTCCTTGGCTTCGATGGCCTGATGCAAACCGTCAGAATAACGGCGGCCGTCCATAATGCGGCCCGTAAACTGATCGACGATCAAAACTTCGCCGTCTTGAACAACATAATCCTTGTCGCGAATCATGATGTAGTTTGCTCTCAGCGCATTGTCCAAGTGGTGGTTCAATGCCGTATTGTCAGGATCGAACAGATTTTTCGTGCCAAAATATTGTTCGCCTTTGCGAATTCCTTGTTCAGTCAACGAAACCGTCTTTGATTCAAGATCGATCTTAAAATCCGTATCCTTCTCCAACGTTTTGGCAAAACGATCGGTTCTCGTATAAAGAAGCGTCGTTCCTGATGACTGGCCTGAAATAATCAATGGAGTCCGAGCTTCGTCAATCAAGATGGAATCGACTTCGTCAACGATGCAGAAATTGAGCGGACGCTGTACCATATCTTCACGATAAACGACCATGTTGTCGCGAAGATAATCAAAACCGAGTTCGCTGTTGGTCGAATAAGTGATGTCGCAATTGTATGCCTCGCGCTTTTCTTCAGGAGTTTTGCTCGTAATGTTCAAGCCGACGCTGAGTCCGAGCCAATTGTAAAGTTCTCCCATTTCGGTCGCATCACGCGATGAAAGATATTCGTTGACCGTAACGACATGAACGCCTTCGCCTGCAAGAGCATTCAGATAAACAGGCATCGTAGCCGTCAAAGTTTTACCTTCGCCCGTCTTCATTTCGGCGATATTGCCTTCGTGCAAGACGATTCCGCCAATAATCTGGACATGATAAGGATAAAGTCCAAGAACGCGCTTAGCCCCTTCGCGTGCTACCGCAAACGCTTCTGGCAAGAGATCGTCAAGCGTTTCGCCCGCTTGGTAACGTTTTTTGAATTCAGGGGTTTTTGCCTTAAGCTCATCATCTGACAGCTCAGCCATGTCTTGCGCATAGGCCTCTACTTTATCAGCAATTTTAGTCAATCGCTTAAGTTCGCGATTGTCGCTTTCAACCCACTTTTTAAGGATATTAGCCATTTACTTCATAAATCCTTTCTAACTGCTTTTAACTTTTATGATGGTTATTTCTATTATTCAGTATACCAATCTACATTTTATCATTATTTTCAAACAAATTAAAGGGCGAGCTTCAATTATCCCCGTGGCATCCGACCGAATGTTTGATTCATCAACTCCTGAGCATCTTTTGTGCTTTAATCTGCATTTTTTCAAATCGTCTCCACAACAAAAAGAACCCGGGAGAACTAATCCGGGTTCTTTAAAATTCAATTTAATTATTCTTCATCGCTTGCTTCAATCAGACCATAACGTCCGTCGCGACGACGATAAACAATGTCGATGCCTGAAGTTTCAGCATCTTCGTAGATGAAGAAATCATGACCCAACATGTCCATTTGCAAGATTGCCTCCTCGGCATCCATCGGCTTCAACGAAACACTCTTTGTACGAACAATCTCGAATTTTTTGTCTTCTGCGGCTGCTTCTTCAGGATTGGCCGTCGGGACGAACTCAAATGTCTTGAAACCCTTTTCGCGCGACTTACGGTTAAGCTTTGTCTTGTGCTTTCTGATCTGGCGTTCAAGCTTATCGGTTACCAAGTCAATACTTGCATACATATCAGGTGAGGTTTCTTCGGCTCTTAAAACAAGATACGGAAGAGGAATCGTAACTTCAACTTTGCAATTCTTATCCGAATAAACTTTTAAATTTACGTGAGCCGTTGAACTGGACGTATCTTCGAAATACTTCTCAAGCTTTGCAAGCTTCTTTTCGACGTATTCGCGAATTGAACCAGTAACTTCGATATTTTCACCACGAACATTGATTTTTAACATGGTAAACCTCTCCTTTCGCTTCTGAACATCTTTGCTCAGAAGGTTTGATATGATGTCTCATATCTCATCTACATCTATATTATAATAGAAAACGCTTTAAATAACAATCAAAAGCCTTGAGATATTTAAAAAAATAAATAACCTTCACAATTTCATCTCGCCAACGTCACAGAAGTCACAAATTTTGCGCCTGCATCTTCCAAAAGCGTTTTCGCATGGTAAAGCGTTCGTCCCGTCGTATAGATGTCATCGACCAACAAGATCTTTTTGTCGCTCAGATTATTTGGACCGACATATTCAAAAGGTTGTTTTGTTTTCATTCTCATCGCACGATCCTTGTGCGACTGCTTCAAGCGCCCTTTATTTTGGCGCATCACAAGATAATTTTCACAATCAATTTTTCCAAGCCACCCAAGAACCTGATTAAACCCGCGCGTTTTTTCAAACGTCTCCCTGTCAACCGGAATCGGGACGATCGCATATCCTTGTTTTTGAAATTCAGCAACTTTTTCTTGGAACTCATTTGCAAAAATCAAGCGATATCGATAATCCCCCATAAACTTGTATCTTGTAACGTAGGCTTTCATGTTTTCGTCATATTTGTAAAGCGCTTGATTAAAAAGCAGCTCGTACCCTGCTTTTTCCCATCTTTTGCAATCTTCACAGATTGTTTTTTCGGACATCTGCCTTCCGCAACCGGGACATGAGGTCTTAAAATCAATCTTTTCGAATTTTTGGCGACAAGCTTTGCAAACAACTGATTGCTCCAACGGTCTAAACGAAAATAAAAAGTCAAAAGTCATGTCCTGTTTTAGTTTTCTTCCGCATAATAAGCATTCATTCATTTACAATATCGCCTTGCCTTTCGATTCATCCTTTTAATCTGTTCAATCGAGCCTTTGACTCGCTTGGTATAATTATCGCAAAAAAATCTCACGTGTCCGTCCGGCCTTTCACTGCTTCTTCCGGCACGTCCAGCAATCTGAACAAGCGCAGGCAGATTGAATTCCGATGCGTCTGCACAAAGAACCAAAACGTTCAGCTTTGGAAAAGTCACTCCGCGTTCCAAAATCGTCGTCGTCACCAAGTAACGATATTTGCCGTCACGCATGGCCTGAACCTTCTCGATTCTTTCCGGATCCCCTGCATGAACCGTTGTTCCCGAACAACTTTCAGACAAAATTTCATGAAGGATTTCATGAACCTTTTCCAACAAGTCGATTGTCGGCACGAAAACCAAAAAAGGATATCCCTCATTTTCAAATTCCGTCAAAGATTTTTTAACCGCACCAGGAATTCTTTCAGAAAAAAGCTTTTCCCTTAACCGAAAGCAACAAACGACTTTGGGGACAGGAAGCGGATTTTGATGAAATCTAATCGGAAGGTAAATCACGTCGATTTCCTTCTTTTTTATCCTTCTTTGCAGTTTTTCATCAGGAGTTGCCGTCAAAAAAAGTCGAGTTCCGCCTGCTTTTAATGCATTTTTAGCAGCATATTCAAGCGATTCATTGCCAAGAAACGGAAAAGAATCGACTTCATCAATAATTATCAAATCAAACGCCCGATAAAAACGCATCAACTGGTGCGTCGTACACAGTACGAACTGAGTATAGCGATATTTTGCATTTGAACGACTATGAAGACAGATGATGTCAACCGTTGCAAAAGCCGCTTTCAATCTTGGGAAAAGCTCATTGATCACGTCGATTCTCGGTGCGGCAAAACAGATACGCTTGCCTTTGATCAAAGCATCCTGTAACGTGGCAAAGGTCATCTCTGTCTTGCCGGCGCCGGTAACTGCCCACAACAGATGGTCTCCAGGCAAAGATGCCGCTTTTAGCAAAGAATCGGATGCCGTTTTTTGCTGATTCGACAGCTTTCCGTGCCAACTCAAAACATCCGAACCATATTTTTGAAAGGCGTTGGGCTCTTTGATGCTGTATAATATAGTGGAAGTCGACATTCTACCGAGCATGATGCAATGGGGGCAATAGAAATCACCGTTTGGCAGCAAAACTTCCTTTAAAGGGGTTTTTTTGCCGCAACGTTGGCAAAAAAGAAACTTTTTATCAATTTTGACAGCGGGACGCTTTTCCAAAGAAGGCAGTTCATTGAGTTTTTCTTCATCCTCCCGGCAGGAAATTGCCGTTGTTTGACGTCCATAAAACATTTCAACATTAATCATCAAACTCATCCCCCTAATATATAAATACGCAAAAATCATCCAAAATTCTTTTGAAAGGACAAAAAAATGAATCAACCCTACCTGACTATCAAAGAAGACGGCTCAGTTGAGCAAACCATCAAAAAATCACAGTTTATCTGCTGTATTTTTAGAATAAAAAACGAGGAACAAGCCCAAGAAATACTTACAAAGCAGCGTTCTTTGCATAAAAAAGCGACCCACATCTGCTTCGCTTATATGACTGGCAATCAAGACCAGATTCAGCGCGAATCGGACAACGGAGAACCGCAAGGAACTGCGGGCGTTCCCATCCTTGAAGTTTTGAAAGCAAATAAGATTCATGACGTTTTGGCAATCGTCATTCGTTACTTCGGCGGAATCAAACTGGGAGCAGGAGGCTTGATCAGGGCCTACAGCAGTTCATGTGCTCAAGCAATCGAAGCCGTCGGCATCGTCAAGCGAGTCATTCAAACAAAAGTCACCATAACGATCGAATATCCGCTTTGGGGCAAACTGCAAAATTTCTTGACAAACGAAAAAATTGCCTTGCTTGACACGATTTACACCGACAAGATTCAAGCCGTCGTCTGTGTCGATTCCGACAAGCTTAGTGATTTCAAACAAAAGATCATGGATCTGCTTGCCGGAAATTGCCTGTTTGAAACAGGAGCAGATGTTTTAAATTATGTCCAGCCGGAAATCCCGTGACTTTAGTCATGGGATGGATAGGCCCTATCAAGCTCTGTAAGGAGCTTTTTTCATCTCATTGTATTTTTGATCGTTTATATGTTTCTCGACTGCTTCTTTACTCATATTACCTGACGTGCTAATGTAGTAACCAGGCGATCATAAATGGCCGCCCCAGGATTGGGACCGCCGAATTTCCGGGTGTCGACGCAAGAAAATAAAGGCGTTTCTGTCTTTGAGCGCTTTGATGGCGCTAGTCGGTACCTCGCCAGGCGGAAAGCTGATTAAGACATGAACATGGTCAGGCATAACTTCCATTTCCTCGATTACGATTTCGTTATCCTCATCCACATAAAAATGCAAGGCAGGAATATCAATATTTAACAAAGCAGCCCTTTTTCACAGGGAAAAACGGTTTTCTTTTCCTCTACGGAAAATCCGGCCAAGAGTCTGCGCAATTGATGCGCGTTTATCTTTTTGACCTCGCTCTGATTTCTCGGCCACTGAAAGTGTCCGTTAATACAGCACGAACCCTGTTTTGTCCCAGTAAAGAGCCTTGAAACGATCGGAAAGTGTTCCGCAAAACAGAAAAATCGCATTATCATAGGCATCCAAACTAAACGCCTCGGTAACAAGAGCAGCCAATCCGTCTATCCCTTTGCGAAGATCGGTCTTACCGCAAACGAGATAGATTTTCATATTATTTATATTTGGAAACATTTTGATCACGATACCAAAGATAGTTGTTCAAATTCTTGAGTATCTCTCTCGAAACTCCGTTGTAAATTCGAATTTCAACATCTTCCGTAATAATTTTCGCAGCCATTTCCCTGACTGGACGGTATGTTTCTTTAGGACTTCGGTCAACAAGGTTGACTTCCGCGATGTCATCCGATTTCATATTTAAACCTCCGATTATATTTGATGTTTAAAGCCTGCCAAGATATCGGAGGTTTATGAGGAACGCTTATTTAAAGACCGCTTACGATGGGAGCGAATATCAGTGTCATCTTTTTATATATGGAAAACGCACCTGTCGGATTCAGGTGCGTTTAGCATTGACGAACATAATGACTGCGTCTCATCTTTTCATCTTGGTTGTAGCATGAAAAACTCTGCTATACAAGAGCTTGCTCTAAATAACAGAATTAGCCCGGATTTTTTTACATTGTATCACTTGTTTTTCACTCGGAGATGGGCAATTATCAATCATCAATGCCGTATTTATTTTCCAGTGCTTCTTCTGCTAATTCCAGTTCATCTTCCAGTTTTTCAATCGCGCGTTCTCTCGCTTTGTATGTCTCGAAGCTAATCTCTTTCATCTGGTAAGCATACTCAAATTCATCGTCAAGCTTATCCAGTTCGTCATCGACTGCGTCTACCTGTTTTTTCAAAGCGTAGAATTGTTCGTGATTCTCAGATGCATTTGTAGATGTTTTTGCATTGTTTACACTTTTTGTTATATTACGGATATCGTTTTCATAAGAAGAGAAATCATAATCCTTTTCGTTCGCATTCTCTACTGCGTTTTCTGTGTTACTGATATTATCATCATTGTCATCTGTATTTGATGTTACAACTTCCTGTGTCTTAATTTCTATATCTTCTGCTGCTCCATTATTGGATGAAGTGCATCCTGTAAAAGCAAATATTAATGTGAGAGATAATAAAACTACTAATATTTTTTTCATAACATGTTCTCCTTCCGTCTCTTGAATGTTTTGTTTTTGCTGTTGTATGTATCATATAGAGGAAAGATTAAAAAAAGATTAATTAAGAAACATTGTCAAAAAAAGGCTTGTCAAGGAACATTACAGTGCAGATGCCTGGGGGATGGTCTAGAAACGCTGAATTACATCGATATGACTTCCTACGATGGTATTATTCTTGATATCATGTTGCCGGGAAAGGATGGATATGAAATCTTAAGAGAATTAAGGCAACGAGAAGATGATACACCGGTTCTGTTACTGACAGCAAAAGACAGCATTGAAGACCGCGTCAAAGGACTGGATCTTGGTGCCGATGATTACCTGATCAAACCATTTGCATTTGAAGAACTGCTTGCAAGAATCCGTGTCATGATGCGTAGAAAGCCACAATTTACATCCAATCAACTAAAAATAGCAGATCTTATTCTGGATCGTGACACAAGAAAGGTTACAAGAGCCGGAAATGAAATTGATCTTTCTGCAAAAGAATTTATGGTTCTGGAATGTCTTATGCGCAACAAAAATATCGTAATGACAAGACAGCAGATTGAACAGAATGCGTGGGACTTTGATTTTGAAGGTGGTTCCAATGTGATCGACGTATACATTCGTTATTTGCGAAAAAAAATCGATGCACAATATGAACAAAAACTCATCCACACTGTTCGAGGTGTCGGATATGTAATGAGGGAAAACGAATGAAACAGCTGACGATCAAGAAAAAAATTACGCTATGGTACACCGGAATCATTGCCGTAGTTCTTGGGACTATTTTAGTTCTCGTCCTTCTTTTTGTGGATAAGGTTGGAATTTCTGCGACAGAAGAAGAAATCAGTGCCGCAGTGACTGGTTTCTCTTCAAATATTAATTTTCAGGATGATTCCTTTTATCTTGACGGCGATACCGAATTTTACGATGACGGTATTATGTTTTGTATTTATGACAAAAACGGACGCTTACTTTATGGAACGATTCCAACCCAATTTCCAGAAGAAACTATCCTCAAGTCGAATACACCGCGAATGATAACCGGATCAAATCGAAAATGGATGATATATGACAGCGTTTACACTTACGGTGATGATGAGGAAATGTGGGTACGAGGAATTACCTCTGTACATTCTATAGAACTTTTCATGCAGACATCCGAGAAAATGCTGTTGATTGTATTCCCATTACTCATTATTCTGATCGGA
>ERZ773165.609-NODE-609-length-25978-cov-3.888400_pt1 | contig 25978 bp, 13 predicted proteins | sample MGYA00581003_ERZ773165 | MGnify/ENA primary metagenome ERZ773165 (study PRJEB29015, sample SAMEA2737817) | human gut metagenome | biome: human gut; feature: human-associated habitat; material: faeces | place: China | collected 2012 ... | reverse complement strand
AATGTCCTTCGATAAACTGTACCACCAGATAAACCAAAATACAAAGCAATGCTTTCCACGGGTCGATCATCAGGTTCAGCAGTGCTCCGGTGCAGCATGCCAAGAATGCCCCCACAAAGGGAATAAACGAACAAACTGCCGTCAAAACGCCTATCAACCCCGCATAGGAAATGCCGCAGATTGCAAAGGCAAGGAACATCAGTGTTCCCAGAATGACCGCTTCCAAACACTGCCCACACAGGAAACTCCGGAAAATCTGACAAATCAAATTTCCCGTATCCCGAATTTTCTGACAAGTAGTATGTTGCAAGTTGGCTTCCAGTAACTTATTGAGCTGTCTGCCGATGGTATGCCGTTCCATCAAGAGATAAATTGCCAGAATAAAGCCAACGACACCATCCACCACAACGCTTGCGGTAGACGCTGCGGCAGAGAAAATGGTTGGTACCCAGTTTCCAACGCCAACAATCAGCTTTTGCAGCAGCTGCCCTTGTTCTGCATTTTTCAGCCATTCTTCCAACATCGCCGTATCAATGCCATACGCTGCCAGCTGATTCAGCCAAATCGGCAAGTTATGCTGCACTTTGTTGTAAATATCCATGATGGATTGAATCAATGCCGGAATCATCAGCATACAAACCGCTGCCAATACAATACAAACTGACAGCAACGTCAACACCAGACTAATGGTATTCCAAAACCGTTCCTTGTGGGGACGTTTGGCATGTTTTTGCAGGAAATTCCGGAAGCCATTCATCGGAATATGTAAAAAGAATGCCAGAACACCTGCTACAATGACCGGCTGAATCAATTCAAACAAAAATGAAAATGCATAGGATGATTCTTCAAAATTCGCTAAAATCAAAAAAATGGCTGCAATAAATAAAACGATCCCAAATACTTTTTGTTGCCACTGTTTCACTGCGATTCGCCTCTTTTCGCTGAACTTACTTCATCTTTTTTCGATACTGATACCGCCGAATCTGATTCTGGAAAAACTGCCAGAAATCTTTTCCGAAGAACAACAGAATATTGGCAAAAGCAAAGAGAATTGCCAGCTTTCCCGACCAGCTGCTCCGCAGAAATTCCAATGCTAAAAACGCCACATCCAGCCATGCGAGCCATTTCATTTTCACCGGCAATATAAAGAACAGCATCACCTGAAAATCCGGATACAGCAGAGCAAACGCCAGAAACAGCGAAAAATTCAAATAGGTGTTGCCCACATAGCCCGTAATCAAGCCGGAAATAATCGTTCCAATTGCTCCGCAAAGATAAAAGACGTTGAACCGAAAACTTCCCCATTCCCGTTCCAAGCCAGACCCAATCAGCCAATAGAAATACATGGAAAAGAGAATCCAAATCGGACTAGAATTGATAGGAATAAAGAGAAACGACAAAATTCTCCAAACTTCCCCGTGAAAAATCGCACTGCGGCTAAAATAAAGGTAGCTGGAAAGCGTTGTTCCATACTGGACACTCAAAAAAATATCCGACAGAAATACCACTGCCATTCCGACCAAAATCAAGTTCATCAGGTTGGGAATGGAAAACTTTCTGAATTTTCGTTCTAATTTGTCTAACCAAGTTGATTGCATCATCATGCTCCTTTCAATTTCCCCGAAAACAATGCCCCCAATTTTTCGTTTGTAAAAAAATATTATACCATATTTTCAATGAAAACACAATGCAACCCGAAAAATTAACATTTTAGAAAATAAAAAATGCCATTCTCATCCACAGATAGAATGGCATCAAAAAGCATCTTGATTCGCCGGAAATCATTCAGGAAATCCGCTCGCAACGAACTGTTACACGCTGCGTTCCGCTGAGCGTACAGGTAAATAGCGTCAAATCCCAATTTCCCTGCTCCATCTCTTCCACAGCAGTATCCGGTAATATTTCCGTCTGTATGACCTGATAATGATAGACCGTTCCGGTTACATCCGTGAAGTCAATCGGGTCGCCGCTATCCAGCTTTCGGATTCGTCCAAAGTGAGAATCATAGTTATGGGCTGCGACAATCATATTATCGGTCAGATAGCTGCCAGCATACCGACACGGCGTATAGGGCAACTGTTCAAATACATATTCCGAAAAAATCGGGACTTCCACCTGTAAGGTTGGAATCGTCAGAACACCAATGTACCAATTGCTGTCAATTTCTGCCCATATTTCCTGTTCTTCAGCAGAATCTGTTCCGGTTGTCGTCTGATAGGCATCCCATGCATCCGCAATCTGTGGGCGGGACGTTTCCACACCGGAAATCATTCCTGTTTCGGAATTCTGACCAGAACCAATCCCTCCTGCCACTTGTGTTGTAGTTTGTCTTTCTGGAACAGAAACAATCGTTGTGGCAATCGGGAAACCATTGCCAGTTTGCTCCTCTTCTTCTAAGGCAGAATGAAGGGTATCCCGTATTTTTTTGGCAGATTCTCCGCCCTGATTGCTTTCATGCCAATTCCAAAGAACAAGGGACAGTGCTGCTATCAGCAGCACTGCCCCCGCCAGCATTACAAAATGTCCTGCTTTCCATCGTTTCATGCATTAGTCCTCTTTTTTATCCATTCGCCAGCCAATACCCAGCAACACCAATCCGCCTGCTGCCAAGCATGGAACTGGCCACCAAAGCTGCCCCGTTGCCGGCAAAGTCGGCTTTGTAGTCGTAACCGTTGTTCCCGTACCAGAACCACTGGTTGTAGAACCGCTGCTTCCGGTTGATGTTGTACCACTGCCGGATGTTATGGTTGCTGTTCCGGTTTCTGTTGTAGAAACAATTGCTGTACCGCCAGAAATCGAACTTCCAACAGAGGTCGTCGTTTCTGTTTTAGAAAGTACGGTTTCCGTTGTGACGGTTGTGGTTTCAGTCGTTGTGGTGGTTGTAATGGGTGCGGTTGTCAGTTCCTGAGAACCCGTCTGATTGTGAGAGTTGAAAATCAAAAACTGTGTATCATTCTGCTTATAGACCACCAAATAATTCTCCGGAACGACAAGTTCCTTGACATGCCATTCTTCCAGAGAATTTCCTTCCCAGGAATACGACCACCCATTTGCTTCATTCAGCGTGACTTCTTCCCGCATGACATCATCGCAATACAGCTGAATCACCAAATCTTCCGGACGATTCATGGTCATGCCTTCATCATGCAACCAAACTTTTTCCACGCTATATTTGACTGTGGAAGAAGTCGAGAACGGCTTCACGGTAAATTTCGGGTAAATATTCCATTGAAACGTATCGCTATCGGATTCTTCTGTCAGATATAACAGAGCTGGTGCTGGAATATATCGCTTATCGCCAACGACAACCGGCTTTCCAGTAATCAGATATGCTCCGGTTTCCAGCGGGGCAAACGTCACTGCTCCGCTCTGGTCTGTTTTTCCAGTCGAAAGCGGTGCAATCGCATCCACTACCGTTAAATTCGCCAGTGTATCCGCTGCATCCTGCACTTCGGCGGTGGTGGTCAGCTTCCCGTTGACGGGGTAATCTGCAAAATCACCCTCTAACAGCAATTCTCCGCTGGAACTATAGCTGCCGACCCGATAGAGCTTCCACGTCAGATTGGGAAGAATGGTATCGCCGTCTTTACAGATAATCGTCAGCATTCCGTCTGCAGCAGCTTCTGTCTGCATGGGTGTCAGCCAAAAACAGAGAAAAAATAACAATGCCGCTGCACCATAACGCAAACGAGCAAACCATCTTCGCTGTATCATTCGCAGTTCCTCCCTACTTTTTCTTCTTTTTCGGCGGTTCTTCGGAAAACAGGGACAGCGGGTCTTCATGTGGGAAATGCCGCTTGTTACGCTTTCCGCTCACGCCCCAGAAAATAAATAATCCCAACAACAGCGGTGCAGATAAACACGGTACGACCAGCATCGGGTCTAACTGTACCGCATCGGCAGCAACCGTAGCGTGAGATTGGTATTTTGTATCAATTCGCTTGGAACGAATCAATAACCGATGGGTATTGACTCCGTAAGGTGTACAAGTCATCAGCGTTACCATGTCCTGTTCCGGCTCAATATAGAGATTTTCAATCTCCTCCGGCAGGATAATTCGGATTTGTTCGACCTGATAGGTCAGAACCTGATCCAAAACCGTAATCGTGAACGTATCCCCCACGACCATCTGGTCGATATCGGTAAACAGCTTCGCCGAGGGCAAGCCACGATGGGCGGAAATGACAGAATGGGTATTTGCTCCGCCGACCGGTAGGGACGACCCCTTTAAATGTCCGGCTGCAATATTCAGCACTTCTTCGCTCGTGCCGTGGTAAATTGGCAGTTCCACATGGATGACAGGAATGGTAATATAGCCCATGATTCCCGTTCCGGAGATATTCAAGAGCGAATCATACGCAGAAAGCTGGTCGCAGTTGGTGAACGGGGCGGGCAGGTTGTAAAGGTCTTTGTTGTAGTCCTTTGCCTGCTGGAGCAGCAGTTCCGCTTCGCTGTCGTCCAGTTCCTCGACCGCCTGACTATAGCTTGCAATGGCACGGGTTTGTACTTTGGAATTCCACCAGTCGCTGATGGTTGGATACAGCATTACGGAGAGCCCCACCAGTAAAATCAAAATCAAAAAAATGGTTGAAATGACACCTGTTTTTTTCTTTCTCATGAGGCACTCCCTAATGCCTGACGACAGGCATACACCCGCCGGCAGACTGTGAAATTAGGATTTTTGAAAACCGGACGTTCCGGATCGTGGTTTATTCAGCATCTTTCTTTGCCCGCTTCTTGGTGATGAGAAGCACGCCAGCACCTGCAACCAGCACACCGCCGCCAACATAGAACATCGTTGTACCGATACCACCAGTGGACGGGAGAGAAGAACCCTTCTGGTTGATGATAGAACCTTCTACATTACCCTTATCAACGTCGCCATCGATATTAGTACTATTCATTGTCAACTTAATTGCTGACAATGCATCACTTGCTGTTCCAGACCAAACCTGATTATTGGCAGTTGTTGCACCAATGGTCAGAGTCAAATCAGCCATAGTATTATAACCAGTCGGAGTCGTTGTTTCTCTTAAGGTGTATTTGCCATCATCCAAACCAATGAACTTAAAAATACCAGTTGCATCAGTTGTTACTTCAGTAGCAGCAGCCACATCATCAACCCAGCCAGTAATTCTTAAATTACCATCAACAGTTGCCCACTTAGAACCATCTGCATTACCAAGCTTAAATCCTGCCTTTGTTCCGTCTTCAGCATCTGCCTTTGTTTCTTCATTACCCAAATACTTGGTTACATCCAGTTCATAGGTGAATACGATAACCTTATCTTCTGGTGTCTTTCCCTTATCACCTTCAGGTGTGCTTGCACCATCGCCAGTGTAGTTCGGATTGTTGGAATACGTCAAGTCTACCTTGTTTTCCTGACCAGGCAAGCCAATCTCAGCAGTGTCGTTCAATGTAGCATTATAATCTACTACAATTGTGCTATCCTTTTTAATAGAAGTAATCTTCTTGGTGTCGTTAATCGTAATGGTAAACTTTCCAGATTCATCCTGAGAACTTACAGTATAATCAGTAGCAGTCAATGGTGTTTCACCATCTGCATTTACGACTTTAACAGCAATGCTATTTGTGTTCAGTGTAAAGTTGCTTGCCAGAGTATCTGTAAACTGATAGAAATACGATGTATAATCATCATAAGTACTCGGCATTGTACTGATCAGTTCAAATGGAACATTTTCGCCGATGCAATAGTCTGCAACATCGTTGTATTGTGCATTTGCTGTATATGCTCCAACTGTAACAGCACCTGTAACCGTCTTATCGTCTTCCTTTACCTTTTTAATAACAGAAGGAGCGGAACTTTTCGCAGTTACGTTAACATTGCCGCCACCAGCAACTTTTAAAATAAACCGTGTCTTTGCACCGCTGTTAGTTTCTCCAGTACCAGATGGAGAATCAGAAGCATCCTGAACCAAATAATAACCATCATCCAATCCAGTAATTTCTCCATTCGCATATGTACCACTCTTAACAGCTGTTAAATGCTTTCCAACAACTGCTGCAAAAGCGACTGCCAATGTATCATCGTCTGCCTTTGTAACACCAGCAGCCAACTTTTCTGCTACATCCTTTGCATCTTTTGCACCATTGAATACATCTAAAGGTGCTGCTGCACTTTGCAACTCAGCTAAAATAGCAGTTCCATCTACACCAGTACCCCAATCAATATTACCAAGTGAACCAGCTGCATACTGTCCTTTGAAAACCTGATATGCTTCATAATTATGCGTAATAGCTGCACCATCTACAGCGGTAATTGTAATGGTGTTATTTCCAGCTGCACTTGCAGAAAACGAACTACTCATCGGAACGGCTGCACAAGCTGCCATCACTACGGCTGCGGCGAACGCTGCAGCTCTTCTTGCTCTTTTTGTGTTTTTCATAATAAACGCTCCTTTTCCTTTGTATCCATTTTTTAGATACATTTTAAATTTTTGTTGTGATGGCATTTCGCCATTTCGCATACGGTTCTCTGTTTATTCAGAACTCCTTGATATTATTGTAACACAAGTCAATGCGTTTGTCAAGGAGTTCTGAAATATTTTCCAAAAATGTCAACAGAAGAACTCTAATTTTGTTTATTTTGCACAATTTCCATGGCGTTTCCGCCGAAATTGATAACAAACTACCAGTCCGCTGCCACCCATCAGCAGCAAGCCGATGAGATAATAGCGGGTCACGCCCGTTCCGCCGGTGCTGGGGAGGGTGTAGGAGGTATCCTGCTTGGTGTTCAGGACGATGATGTCTGTGCCGTCCACCTGTGCATCTGCCTTGATGGCGTTGCTCTGCGAGCCGTCAGCATCCTGGAACAGATAGCTTGGCGTATAGCCCGTGACAGGTTCTTCCACCGCCCAATAGTAGTAGGTGTTGCCGTTGCTGTCGGTAACCGAAAGATTCGTCACGCTGCCCTGCCAGTGGTCGGTTGCGTCGATTTCGAGCAGCAGACCGCTTGCCCAGTCGCTATCGGAAACTTCGCTTGCATCAATGGTGTTTTCGAGAGCCTGTGTCTGAACGCCAGCGGTTTCGTTGGCGGCAGAGAGCAACTGTTCCGATTCGATGACAGCCGCTGCTGCAACGGCTCTGCGTGGGGCTGAGAGGGATTGGGGGGTATATGTTTCTTCAAAGTTTGTAATGGTGTGTGTTTCTCCTGCTTCGTTTATGATGCTAATTTTTGTAATTGTACAGTTTACAGTATCTTTAGCTTGAAAAATAATTTTTTCATTTTTAGATGCTGAATTTTTTTCCCAAATAGCAGTATTACCATTAACAATACCAAATTGATAATTCACTTTAGAAAAATAATTGTTATGATCATTAAAAATATAGAGATTTTTCATATTTCCATTGCTTCCATCAAATTCAATCCAACTATTTGGTTGTGTATCTATTGCATTAGAAGCATTAAAATAAACATTAATTCCAACATTATTAGTAGCAGAATAATCCGCAAAAGAAACTTCTAACTTTTTAATGTTATCTTGATATTTCTCTGGAATATTGAATGTATAGACTTCATTACTTGTCAACACTTTTCCAGTGATATCTACATCTGTAACAGTTAGATTGATTGTTCCATCTGTATAACCATTCTTCTTCGCAGTAATTGTTACTTCACCTACACTAACACCGGTTACAAGTCCAGTTGTCGCATCTACAGTAGCAATCTGTGCATTCGAGGACGAATAGGTCACACCTGTTACATTTGATTTTATCTGCAAAGTCTTTTCTGTTTTTACAAATTTAGAGGAAGCTGTCAGTGTAATTGGAGGGTCAGCATCTGTGATTTCAACAAAGTATTTCTTTGTAATACTTGTTCCAGAAGCATCATTATATGTTATGTTAAATCCATTATCATAAGCACTTGGATTTTTATATCCACCTACTCCCACTGTAAATGTTTTCTCATCAACTTTATTTACAGATATAAACCAACCATTTGTAGTTTCAACATTGGTAAATGGTATACTTGTTTTAAATGTTACAACAGTACCATTTTTCACTTTAAACCTATCATCATAAGATAAGCCTTTATTTGTAACATCCACACCATCTTTATAGAGCTTAAATTCAACACTCTTTTCTACAGTAACCGAAACCGTCTTTTCATTTCCGTCCGAATCCTTTACAGTGAAAGAAGTCGAACCCGCTGCAACACCTGTTACAGTAATGTTTTTTCCACTTACAGAAGCCGTTGCAATGCTGTCAACTGGAGCTTGTGAAATTGTCACAGTCCGGTTTGCATGAATCGTAGCCGTATCGCCAACAGAAACAGTCACATTGTCTTTATCCAAACTCAGCGGCGGTTCTGTAACGATAATGGTAACAGGATCTGATGTTTTGCCGTTTCGCTCTGCAACAATGGTTGCTGTTCCGGCTTTCGAACCAGTAACTGTATTACCGCTAATCGAAACAACATCAGTACCTGCTGTAATCGAATAAGTAACACCGCTACAATCGCTTCCATCACTCATACTTGGTGTCAGAGTTGCAGTTCCTCCAACTTGAATGCTTGTCGGCTCAATAGCCAGATTCAACGTTGGTTCTACCGATACAGTAACAGAAATCTGCTTTTCCATCGTTCCATCGGTAACTGTAATGGTGGTTTCGCCTGCTTCTTTCCCAGTAATGGTCAAGGTTTTTCCGTCTTCAGAAATAGTTGCATTTGCAATTGTGTCATTTGCGATTTCCTTTACAGTAATCTTTTTGTTTGCAGTAACCGTTGCCGTTCCGTTGACACCAACAGAAACCGTTTCCGGTGTAACCTGCAAGGTCAGATTTGCAGTTGGAACATCGCTTGGATTTGTCGAACGATAAATCCGAACTCGAACCGCATCCTGCAAGTGCTGATTCGTTGCACCATCCGACCACTGCTTTTCAATCTGCAATGTAATCGCACGGGTATTGGTTACATGCAAGGTTGCAGTTTCGCCAGCTGCTGCAGTCACGCCGTTTTCTTCTCCAGTTCCATAAGAAACGGTATAGCCGCTGACAGCTGCCTCCTGTATCTTGTAATGATAAGCATTTCCGAAAGCATCGCTTGCCGGAAGTCCTGTATAGGCAAACGTCCACCGGTTGCCGCTCGTTGTCGGTGTTGGTGTTGGAATTCTCAGTTCTTCCCAGAACCATTCACTTGTGTTTGCAGCATCAGAATTATCCTGTTTCTTGCCGTTGCTTCGCAGCAAGGTCAGCGAAATGCTGCTTGGTCGATTAGATGCATCATCTTTCGCCCAAGTCTTTTCTACTGTAAGATCGATGTCAGTCGGTTGCTTCTGGTTCTTCACCAAAATTGGTGTGGTGCTGTTTGCCTGCTGTGCGTTGTTTTCATAGGTGACATCCCAGCCATCTGGAACATTCACTTCTTCTACACAATAGGTATCATTGCCAGCCGGAACATCAATCGCAGCACGCCAGTTGTTTTTGTTGCTCAGCGTAATGGTCAAATCTTTACCATTTTCCTGAACCGGTTCTTTGCTTGTGTAGTAGTCCTGAATTGCATTAGAATAAGCGGTTGCAATTTTCGTGTAACCGGCTTCATTTGGATGACAACCATCCGCACGAATATCATCATCTGTTACCACGCTGCATACATCCACAAAATAAACACCTGCTGTTTTTTCTGCATATGCTTTGATTTTTGCATTATACTGATCAATGAAACCATTTGGAATTGCACCGTCATTATCTGCATAACCTGAGAGCCAATTCCACCAGCTTCCGCCTGTTGTTAATGTTCCATCTTTGTAGAAGTCAAAATGCGGAATGCTGCCTACAAAAATCGTTGCATTTGGTGCTTGCGTTTTAATTTCGCCAATCAGTGCTTGCAGTCGTTCAAAAACTCCTTGCGGATTGCCCTTTACAGAACTGCCACTTTGATGAATATCGTTCGTGCCGCCCAATAAGCATACAATCTTAGTATCATTTGGAATATTTCCAACACGAGAACGGAATCCCTGTCCAGCATCACCGATTTGCTGTGTACTTTGACCCTGATTATCCACTGTATTGTTCTTTAATTTGAAACCAGCTGCTGTAAGCATGGTTGTCAGTTTGCTTGGATAACACTTGTCATTTCTGGAGCAGTTTAAGCCACCAGTCTCCCATGAATTATTATATCCATCTGTAATGGAATCCCCAAAGGCAACAATGCCAATTGAATCTGTTGGAACTGTTCCAGTCTTTTTATACACCTTCAGCGTGATTTCCTGCAAATTTGCCATATTATTTACGACCAGATTTCCATCTTCATCATACAGATTGGTAATCAGATTTCCATCTTCATCATACCACTGCTTCTGTACTGTAATCGCACTTCTGCTGTTGGTGATGGTGTAGTTGGTCTTGTAGGCTGTGCTGTTGCTGGATTTCGTGTAAGTTGCTGTATACTTATCCTTGTTTGCAACGGTACTATTCTGCAAATCTTCCAGCACATAGTAATAGTATGTCTGCTTGTTTGCATTCTCCAATGGCAGACCCGTCCAAGTATACGTCCATTCATTATCCTTGTTCAGCTGAACGGTGTATGTTGCTGTTTCAGTATCTGTCATTTTGGTTGCATTTGCTGTAATCCAAGCCGCAGTTAATTCTGTATTAGCTGGAAGAGCTTTCGTTGACTGATACAGAGAAACCTGTACAGACTCTGATGCATGCAATGTTTCGCCATCGCTCCAAGCTTTCTGAACCGTTACAGAAGCATCGGTTGGCTGTGTGCTCTTGTTGGTAACGATAATTTCACCAGTATTCTGGTTTAAGTTAAATACGCAGCTGATAACCATGTTGCTGGTATCCACGCCTGTTTCTGTTACCTCAAACCGCTTGTAAACACTCAAATCTTTATTGCCAATCAAGCTTGTAATATCTAGCTGCCAGCTGTTCGTATCGCCCAGTGTAACTGGATTTGTAAACAATGCTTCTTTGGTTTCATTACCAGCAGAATCTACTTGAATACCGTAAACCATAACATCAACAGAACTCGACAGCGGCTTCATATCCTGATTGTTGATGTCTTTCCACACCTTTTTCAGCATCAGACGCTGTGTGTTCTGAATCTGAACGGTTGCATCTCGGTTGGCTGCATTGTTCTGATAAATCGGCAAATATCCGCCGAGGTCAGAACCATCTTTATAGTTGCCATCTTCCTGCAAGGTATACGTGTTACCGCCATAAGTATAAGCAGTTTCCTTTACATAGTAGTAAATCGGCTTGCCAGCTTTTCCGTTCGGCAAATCTGTCCAAACTTTTGCATTTTCTGGATTTGTCAAAGTCTTTGTTGCGTTAAAGCTGCTGTCCAGAATACCCAAATCCGTTGCAGTTGCCAATGTTGCACTGGCTGGAATGCCGCTGGTACTCTTTTCATATGACCAGTACAGTTCTACTGTAATTGAAGCATTTTCTGGAATTGTATTGGTACTATTTACCCACTGCTTCTGCACACCAATGTCAATCAATTCATTATTCGGGATATTGAGGTCATCACCCGATTTAATCTGTTGAATCTCGCTTTGACTCACATCATGTGGAATATTGTTTCCGCTGACATTGCTGTTAAAGGAGAAGTAATGATTCGGATTATAGTTGTTCAGGAATATAGTATAATCTTGTCCGTTGCAATCTGTCAGATTGCTGTTCAGATAGCCAGTTATCAATGCTCTGAAATCTGTACCAGACGGCAGATTCAAGTTGGAACCCTCATAACCTGCCGGAACAGAGATTTCTACCAGCTTATAGAGCACATTTTGTTCCAAGCTGATTTTCGGCTGTGTTCCTTCCACTTTGATGACATATGCATCTGTTGCAGGGACAGTTTTGCCACTGAAAGACTGCTTGCCCCAAGTAATCGCTCCATCTGCATTCACCTTTGATGCATAATACCAGTTTCCAGATTCATACTTTGCCAGCAAGAAGCTTGCGTTCAAAGACTTAATGGTATAGTCGCCGGTATTGATTTTATAAACCTTTGGAATCGGGTTGGTAGAAATCGTACCGCCAGACTGGAATACGGTATATTCCTGATTGTTATGAGAAGATTCTCCGGAGGCACTGTCTGCTTTCAGCTTTGCCGTGTTGGAGAAGGTAATCTTATCGCCTGCTGGCGGAACAAGACCGCTCTCCATTGGCACATAGCGGCCATTTTTTCTGACTTTGCAGCCATGAATAACAGATGGTGTATTCTTGTTGGCGATGATTTTATAGGAATAAGTCACCTGCAAATGGGTTGCATCCGGAACCGTCAGTTTCAGAAGAGCTGCACCCTTTTCGCCATCACTCTGCACACCATTTTCGCTGCAATCGAACTGCAGGGTATACTCACTGGCAGAGAGCTGCTGTTTGTCGCCGTTTGCATCAATCTTGTAAATATTGATGTTTCGCATCAGGACATCGACCAGATTCGTACCATTTGTCGTTTCGCCACCATTCCAGTCGCTGTCATAATAGCTAACGGTTTTGAAAAGGTCTTCGATGTCGATGGTATCGCCGCTGGAAAGGGTCTTGCCCTGCGGGTTAATATCCAAGGTATAAGAGATATAACCCGGAAGAGCGGCTGACTGATAGGTTTTTGTGATGAGGTCGGTTGGGGTTTGGTTTTTGATGATAACAGAAGCTGAATCTTTCTGAGCCGTTTCTGCACCATCTTTTTCATGTTTGATTACTTGATTGAGAATCTCATAATTTCCATTCGCAATCTTTGCCTCTAAATCTGCACATTTAATTTTAATGGAATAACAGATATACATTTTTGCCCACAAATCAGGCTTATTAAAATATACTCTGTTATTTGCTCTGTCATAATAATACCATTCTCCTTTTCCAAATTGGCTCCAAATTTTGTTCAAATCAGAAGCAACTTTTGCACTATTTATACCATATGTCGGCCATACAAAAACTGGATGTTCATAATATCCATCGAAATGTTTAGCAATATTTCCTGGATCTCCGGTCAATGGTGAATATTGATCAATTGTGGAACCAGATTGCCATGCCATCTGTACTCCATCCCAATTTGAATTTTCACAAAATTCAAATCCTTCCGGAATAATATCAGAAAATGGACTTGCTGCATCCTTTTGGCTACTGGAAAAGTCTACTGTATAGTTGAATATATAATAGTCTTCCGTTCCAATTTTCTTTTTAAATTGTGTCAGTTCATCTTTTGAAATAGAAATACTGTTAGAACTGGTTCTTCCAATTACAATATTTTTACTTAATCCAATATCTTCTTTATAAGTATTTTTAATTTTCAAAGAACCGCTATAACCATTATTCACATCAGAACTAAATGAATAACGTCCATTGTAAGTTTGACCGTTGTTTTGAGCAGTTACTTCAAAAGAAGTTTCTCCAGCCGGAATACTAATTGCAGTATCACTGCCATTTGGTGTATAGCCGATTTCCACTAACTGATAGTAATACTTCTGTTCTGTATAAGAACCATCTGCATTGACACGAATCACTTTTTCTGGAAGATTTTCAAATTTCTTGGAATCGGATTTCCATGTACTCTTATCATACTGAGATTGATCATTCTTTGTCAATGTCAGGGTTTTTCCTTCCATCGACACCCATGTTCCATTTTCTCCCAGTTTTTGCTGTAATTGCAAAGTAATACTCTTCGGTCTTTCCACAAAAGGATTTTGTGTTTGAGAGTCAATATCTCCCTCCCACTTCTTTTCCGGTGTCAGTTCAATGGATGTCAGTTGCTTATAGGTATTGGTAATTTGAACAGTTCCATCCTTTGTCAGTTCCTGATTCACATAGGATGCCTCATAGAGTCCATCTGCATTGCCCTGTGCATTTGCAAGAGCAAACTTATCATTTTGGATTGAAACAACCGTTGTTCCATCCGCTTTGACATAGCCAACTTCTACCACTCGATATGTGTAGCTGATTCTGCCAGTACTGTCTGCGTTTTGATTTGGCAGATTGCTCCAGCTTGCGTGCCAGCTGTTAGAATCATTTAAGGTTTGTTGTGATTTTGTGGTATCGTTTTCCGGATATGCTGTCCAGTCATTCGAATTGCTGGCTTTTCGCTGCAATTCTACCACAACGCCGGAAACACCATCTGGCTTTGACGGTTTCCATTCTTTTTTTGCCTGAACAGTAATATTTTTGGTTTCATATACGGTATTGGTAACAGAAATCGTTGCGTCCGCAGTCGGCTGAACAGAATTGCCGAGCAGGGTTGCCTTATAATACGTTTCGCCTACTGCAAAAGACATTTCCTTACTGTTGTAATCTGTGCCACTATCCGAAACAGAGAAGAGATTTTTTGTTGTCCCACCTTTCAGCTTAACCGCTGTTTCAATCAGGAGATAATTCTTTTCGCTGGACAGACCGCTCCATGCAGTCAGGTTCTTGCCCCAGTTGTTGCTTGCATTCAGAGTTGCTGTCAGCTGATTTCCATTGCTGTCCTTTACCGGATAGAATTTTCCATCGCTTTCTTTGCTGACCAGAACAACGGTGATTTCTGTAATATCGCCATGATAATTGGTGATGTCTTGATTGTTGCCGTCTTTCCAATATTTCACCGGTTGCAGAGAAATATTCGGATGATACTCGTTGATAACGAGTGCTTCCCCGTTATTTGTTCCTACTGGTGCACTATAACCGCCGCCGGCATTCCGATAAACACCGTTTGCAGTGGAAAAAACTCCGTTTTCAATTGCCTGATCGCCGTTATACTTGATTTCCTGAACACGATACCGATAAGTTTTCGTATTCCCGTTCATTGTAACACTGGACGGCAGTCCGGAAAGCGTGGTTTCCCATCTGTAATTTGACCAGCTTGCCTCATTTTCAGCGTTCAGCGTAACTTCTACTACGCTTGCACTGCTATAGTCCGCATCGCCTTCAAACAGATAGGTATCGCCGGATTTTTTCAGGACTTTCCATTCGCCATTATTTTCCTGATACTGTACCTTGAAAGTAATGCTGGTTGGTCTATCATTGGCAGAATTTTCATGATCGTCCCAATCTTTTCTTACAAAAATTGAAATCGTCTGCACTGGATTTTTCTTTTCAATGGTAACGCCCGGATTCGGTTCACCGCCGCCCTTGTTGGAAGAACCCTTGTTGTTAAAGGTATACTGTCCATAAGCAGCAGATTCTGGAATCGTAGCGGTTGTGCTGTATTTGAAAGAAATATAGTTATAATCTTTTGTCGTAGATAGAAATTCGATATGGAATCCATTTGTATCCTTGACAATCTTATAATCTGTATCTTTTACCAATTCGGTTGCGTTTCCATTATATTCCTTTTTTGCAAGGACTTTTAAAGCAGCTAATTGATCAGCTGTAATGGTATGTGTCCCATTTGTAGAAGCTGTCAAGGTATCCTGATAAATATAGCCATCAAAGCTGCCATCTCTTGTAATGTCCACTTTCCAAGAAAACTCTTGCGAAATTGCATTGCTTGTTGGCTCACTCACATATGAATTACCAACAACGGTTTTTGTAATGGTATTTCTGGACTTTACAGAAACAGATACAACCTTTGTTGTCGTAAATTTATCTTCGATTTCGTTGGTAACAGCGGTTGTCACTTCTGCATTGCCATTATTTTCTGGAACAGAAACCTTTGTTTTGTATTGCAATGTGACAGAATGTTTAATATCACTTGTAAATGTTAATCTGCCATTTTCAATTTTAAAATCAGATGTATTGCAATCTGTCAACTGGAAATCACCTGCTGATGTTGGGAACTGACTATCTTCCAGATAATAACCGTTCAGGGAATAACCATTTACCGGCGTTACCTGAATCGTCCAAGTAATCTCGTGGGTATCCTGATTGTAATTACCGTTTTTATTGACAGAAATCATTTCTGATTCTTTCTTATAGTACACAGTTTTTTCTGTATTCTCACCAGTCGGACTTCCGTCTGGATAATTAATAGAAACGCTGTTTTTATTGTCGCCATCAGTTGCATCTGCACTATAATTTAAGGTAACTCCTGTCACATTATCCGCTACATTCAATGTCCAAGTGCCATCACCATTTTTCGTCAACGTGCCACTTGGTGAAATGGTAACACCGTTGTCTGGCAAATTAGCATCCTTAATCTGATAGCCATTCAGAGATGTGCCATATTTGCTTGTAATGGTAATTGTCCAGTCAATTTTCTTGTTTCTGGACCTGCCATTTTCATAGTCTGCTTTTCCGTCTTTGGTAACATTGACAGGTGTTTTATCAAAAGTAACGGTCTTGGAATCTTCAATTGGATTTTCTCCATCCTTTTGAAGAGTTGCCTTATTCGTCACATTACCAGCCTGCAAATCCGCTGTTCCAATTTTCGTGCGATAGGTAATGGTTACATTGTCAGTATTATTTTCATCAAAGGTTATTTGTTTGGTGTCAGTATGATAAGTTGCTGCATTGGATGGGTCAATGGAAACATCACCAGAAGCCTTTTGCAACATATTATCAACCAAAGTATAATCTTTCAAAGAAAGTCCGTTTGGATTTACAGTAATCGTCCATACAATGTCGCCATTATTGGCAGAGTCTACCCAACCATTTTTTGTTAGGCTTACATTCTTATCTTGAAACTTGACCGTGATTTCCTCTCCACCAATTTTAATGGTTTGGTCACCGCTGGCATCATTTTTACGGTTTACTGTACCAGAAAAATAAAAACTACCTGTTAAATCACCAGTCTTATCTTCACCATCAACATAATTATCAATATAATCTTGCGTCAATTTGATTTTTATACGTTTTTCAGTACTATCAAATGTATATGTAGCAGCTTCTTTGTCTACACTATAATCTGTGTCAAATATTTTTCCATCTTCAATACTTGTTACATTCAAATTATCATAATCAATGTATAAATCATAATCACTATTTTTATCGAATCTATTTTTCATTTTTAAAAGAGTATATTTAATAAAAAATGATAGATTTGCAGAACTTCCGTCTTTATTATAATCGTTATCCGTTATATCTTTGTTATTTTCATCCTTATCTGTAATTATAATTTCATGTTTATTAGATTCTTTTATCAAATCAATTGGTGCACTTTCTCCCAGCAGCATGATATTTTCTTCCGCTGGCTCTGCATCAATGGTATCCACTGCTGCTGCATCGTCCAAATCCTGCATGGTCATACTAATGGCGGGCATAATCAGACTGCTGACAACAGAAAACACAATCATCAAAGACAAAACTGCCGTAAAAATTCTTCTCTTCTTTTGATATTGATGTTCTGTCAGAAATTCCTGAATTTTCTGATTGATGTTCATAAAAAATGCCCTCCTTCATTGGATAAAATCAAACTGTCTATCTCTATATCAATGAACTGTCCCAATTTCTTTTAATGGCCAAACCCGAAGAATGACCCTGCCAACAACATATTCTTCTGCAATACAGCCAACCACACTCGAACGGCTGTCTACGGAAGTTGCCCGATGGTCGCCCATCACAAACACACGGCTTTCCGGCACTTGATACGGCAACTCCAAATCACATTCGCCATATGCCAATTCATTGACATAGGGTTCATCTAATGCTGTTCCATTGACGTAAACCGTTCCGTCCTCTTTGATGTCAATCACATCGCCGGCAACGCCAATGACTCGCTTCAATAAGATTTTGTTGTTAAAATAAAAAGCAACCACATCGCCACTTTTGAAGTTGCTCCGCTTTCCGCAAATCACCAACTCATCATTCGTTAATGTAGGTGTCATGCTCGTTCCTGTCACACGCAGAACCGGCAAAAACAGCATCGAAATCAACACGGCAACCGCTGCAACCACCAGCAAAGAAGAAATGGTGCTCCGCAGCATCTTCCGAAAGCCTTTTTGGTATCGGATTCGTTTCAGTTCCTCCGTCAGCTGTGCAGCAGTTGGAAAATCCATCGTTTGCTTCTCCATCGAACCGCCTCCTTACTGAGAATCCGCCGGAACTTCCGGTGATGCCGATTTTGTTTCTTTGGATTCTGCTTGGATGCGTTTCCGATAAGCAGCGGTTTCATCCTCAACTGCTTTTAATATTTTCTGAACTGCCAGTACTGCATCTGTTTCCACCTGATGCAAAACATTCTGTTCCGCTGTTTTCAGCTGTTCTTGCAATGCATCCCGTTCTGCCTGCACTCGATCCAATTCATTCCGCAGGGCAATCATCATTTCCAGCAGTTCTGTTTTTTTCAGTTTTCGCAGTTCTTTTTGTGTCATGATTGTTCCTCTATTCTTTTTGCAATTCTTTTTCTCAAGTATGGGAAACCATTTCCAGAACATTTCCCTTTATTTCAATTCTATAAACACATCATAACAATATTATACCAATCTACCTGTGCTTTGTCAAGACTATTTTAAGGTTTGTCATGATTTCATCATGATTTTCGTCTGCTTTCTCAATTCACGCATTCCATTTTTGTATATATTGCACAATATTTTTTCCAAAAATCGTGATAATTTTAATTAAAATAGATGTTGCACACGAAAAAGCACCTGATTTCAACGAAAATACTTAAAAAAGTTTTCTCATATTCCAAAAAATAGGATTCTCATTTTTCAACAGATTCATTTATTTTACCGATGATTTGCAGAAAAAGTTTTTGCAAGATGCTTGCAGAATATGAAATCCTATGATATAATGAAAAAAAATTCGGAGGTTCTTTCTATGCGAATTGCACTCGCACAAACAGAAATTTTTTCCAAACAATACGAAAAAAACAAGAAAACAGCTCTCTCCATCTGCAATCTCGCACAGGCGATGGAAGTACGGCTGCTGCTGTTTCCAGAGATGAGCTTCACTGGCTTCAATATGGATACACATTCCAGCATTGCCGCTGGTCTGGATACTGTCCCTTGGATGCAGAAGTTGGCAACCACTGGGCAATGCTATCTTGGATTTGGCTGGGTCAAGGCTACCAAAAGCGGAAAAGCAGAAAACCATTACAGCATTGTTGCTCCGGACGGTTCTCTTTTCTTCGATATGGTAAAACTGCATCCCTTTTCCTATGCACAAGAAGACCAATTTTTTGAAAAGGGCAATGCTCTGCCGACCTGTGAAATTGACGGGACTCGGTTCGGCTGTTTAATTTGCTATGATTTGCGGTTTCCGGAAGTTTTTTCTGCTCTCGCTCCAAAAACAGACTGTATTTTTGTTCCGGCAAACTGGCCAGAACGCCGAAAGCTGCATTGGTGCAGCCTGCTGACCGCCCGAGCAATTGAAAATCAGGTCTATGTAGCTGGAATCAACTGTGTTGGTACACAAGACGGACTGCATTACAGCGGTGACAGCCGTTTCATTGCTCCAGATGGCACAATTTTACAGGACTGCCGCAGTGCAGCGGGTTGTTTTGTCTGTGACCTCTCCGCAAAAACCGTTGCAGAAACCCGACAGACGTTCCCCGTGCAGAAAGACCGCCGTCCCGATTTTTATCGAAGTATACTATTATAATAGGAAAAATCACACAAATTTGATGTTAGACGCAAAAAACCCGTTCCGATGCAGCTGCACCGAAACGGGTTTGTTTGTTTATTTTATGCCCATGATGTGTGTCAAAACAATGTTGTCAATGAAAAGAACTGGTAGGTTGCAAATTAATATGCAACACCCTGCCACTTCATTGCATCTGCAACCTTCAGGAAGCCAGCGATGTTTGCACCAACAACCAGGTCGCCTTCCACGCCATATTCCTTGGATCTGTCATATGCATTGTGGAAGATGTTGATCATGATGCCCTTCAGCTTTGCATCAACTTCTTCAAATGTCCAAGACAGACGTTCGCTGTTCTGAGACATTTCCAGACCAGAGGTTGCAACGCCGCCTGCGTTTGCAGCCTTTGCCGGACCAAACAGCAGACCGTTCTTCTGGAATACTGCAATTGCTTCCGGTGTAGACGGCATGTTTGCACCTTCTGCAACAACCTTTGTACCATTTGCAACCAGGATCTTAGCAGATTCTTCGTCGATTTCGTTCTGTGTTGCACACGGCAGAGCGATGTCGCACTTAATTGTCCAGATACCCTTGCAGCCTTCTGTGTAGGTTGCACCTTCTACCCGGTTTACATATTCCTTGATTCTTCCTCTTTCTACTTCCTTGATCTGCTTTACAACATCGAGGTTGATGCCGTTCGGATCGTAGATGTAGCCGTTGGAGTCAGACAGAGCAACAACCTTGCCGCCCAGCTGAGTAGCCTTTTCAGTTGCATAGATTGCAACGTTACCAGAACCAGAAACAACGATGGTCTTACCCTTAACGGTATCGTTCTTCATAACGTTCATCATTTCTTCTGTGAAGTACAGCAGACCGTAACCGGTAGCTTCTGTTCTTGCCAGAGAACCGCCGTAGGACAGAGCCTTACCAGTCAGAACGCCAGTGAATTCGTTCCGCAGTCTCTTGTACTGACCGAACATGTAACCGATTTCTCTTGCACCAGTACCGATATCACCAGCCGGAACGTCGGTGTCAGCACCAATGTGCTTGCAGAGTTCTGTCATGAAGCTCTGGCAGAAACGCATAACTTCCCCGTCGGACTTGCCCTTCGGATCGAAGTCAGAACCGCCCTTGCCGCCGCCCATCGGCAGTGTGGTCAGGCTGTTCTTGAAGATCTGTTCAAAGCCCAGGAACTTGATAACAGACGGGCAAACAGACGGGTGCAGACGCAGACCGCCCTTGTACGGACCAATTGCAGAATTGAACTGGCAACGGTAACCGTGGTTTACCTGTACCTTACCATTATCATCTACCCAAGAAACACGGAAGCTGATCATCCGTTCCGGTTCTACGATCCGGTCGATAACGCCGTTTGTTTCATAGGACGGATCCTTTGCAACAACCGGTTCCAGAGACTGCAGTACTTCACCAACAGCCTGTAAAAATTCTGGTTCATTTGCGTAGCACTTTGCAGTCTTGTCATATACGCCCTGCAAGTACTGATTCTTAAATGTGAACACCATGGGTCAAAACCTCCTGCATAAAATTAAAGTCAGTTTTTACGATGAGGGAACGGTGTCGTTCGCCTCACGCAATTTATATTATACACTCTTTTTCTTCGTTTTTCAAGAAAAAAGAAAAGAAAAACAAAAAAATTTGATTCTGTAGCAAGAACCCACCTAAAAAAACAAACTCCCCCCATCAGAAACCATGATTTATTAAGAATTCGCCCTTCAAACCATCATTCTGAAAACTCTATACCGTTTCCCTGTGGTGGACGGATGTCCGCCGTTCCGCATCATTTTCCCGTTTTTTTGATTTTTCTGCACCAATTTTTTCTATTTTTCGCCCGAAACACAAAAAAGTCCAGCCGATTCCAGCGAACCGACCAGACTTTCAAAAATAAAGTTTCTGAATGTTTCTCTCCGCATTACGGGAACAAGCCCTTGATGACTTCTGCATCAATCAGCCGTTGCAATGCCACCACATACGCACCCATTCGCAGCGTGCAGTGTTTTTCCTGAGCGGTTTCATAGAGGGCTGCAAACGCCTTTGTCATCAACTTTTCCAGCATCTCGTTGACCTGTTCCCGCTCCCAAGTGAGTTCCTGAATATTCTGCACCCACTCGAAATAGGATACAATGACACCGCCACTATTTGCAAAAATATCCGGCACTAACACAATACCACGCTGTTCCAGAATCTTATCTGCTGCCGCAGTGGTTGGACCATTTGCACCCTCTACAATGAACTTGCACTGCATTTCTGCTGCAATTTCCTCATCAATCTGATTTTCCAGAGCAGCCGGTACAAATACATCACAGGCACAAGTCAGCAATTCCCGATTGGAAATATGCTGGATACCAGCACCGTTATAATCTTTCAGCAGACCGCCATTTCCGGTATAAGCTGCAATCGCATCCGCATCCAGTCCATCTGCACAATAAATACCGCCGGAAACATCGCTCAATGCAACAATTTTTGCATTCCGATGATAAAAAATCTTTGCTGCATTGCTGCCAACATTGCCCATACCCTGAATGGCAACCGCCGTTCCAGCCAATTCTTTTCCATGCTTTCCTAAAATCAGTTTGGTACTGATGACAACCCCTCTACCGGTTGCAGACGGTCTGCCCTTTGAGCCACCCAGTTCCACTGGTTTTCCGGTTACAACGCCCGGACACGGCTTTCCTTTCAGCATGCTGTAGGTATCCAGCACCCATGCCATCGTTTGTGCATTGGTGTTGACATCCGGTGCTGGGATGTCCTTATCCTGTCCAATCAACGGTTCAATGGCGTAAGTATACCGCCGTGTCAGTCGGCATAATTCTCGTTTCGATAGCGTATGCGGGTCAACCCGTACACCGCCCTTTGCACCGCCATACGGAATATTTGCAACCGCACACTTCAAGGACATCCATGTTGCCAGTGCCTTGACCTCATCCAGATTGACATCCTGATGAAACCGGATTCCGCCCTTAAATGGTCCACGGATGTTGGAATGCTGCACCCGCCAGCCCTCGAACACGTGAATGCTGCCGTCATCCATTTCCACCGGCAAATACACTTTCGTTTCTCGCTGCGGATTTCGGATAATTTCAAACATTGTCCGGTCAATTCCGCCCACTTCCATGGCTTCTTCCATGACAGTCTGTACATTCTCAAACGGATTATATGGCTTTTCCATTCAGTACCTCCACATTGTAAACAGATTTGTTTTTGTTTCTGCATGTCTGCCGTTCGGCAGGAATTTGTTTTTTCGCTTCCTTTCGCAAACAGAACATGATTCTGTGATTTTAAAAGTCTGTCGCTATCCTGTAGAAACATTAAAAAGCAATGTCGAACTGTCTGAATTTCTGTATGAGTATCATTATACACTTTTTAAATCATTTTGCAAGGGCTATCTAGAAAAAGAAAAGAAAAAAATCATTCCATCCCATCCAAATAATAAAAAATCAGTTTGATTGAAAAAAACCATCTTTTTCAAAGAATTCTGTTCGTGCAATTTGTTTTTGAAAGCAAAAACGTGTTTCTATAGAAAATTCAATTGTTTCTCCATCACGGACAGCAATGCAAATTTTTCTTTTTTCAAATAAAAAAAGAAGGGCATCTGTTTCCAGATACCCTTGTTTTCTGTATGAATAAATTTGCTTATTCCGGATTTGCTTCGGAATCTTCTTCTACTGGTGCAGCAGCATCCAATGTTGTAACTACAGTTGTCGTTGCTCCTCCGGCAGCACCTGCTCCCGTATTTTTCTGCATTGCATTTGCCAGCAGGCAATCTTTCCAGAGTGGCAGCGAGCTACCGCCCAAGTGAATGCCGTCTGAAGTATAGTCCGAATTTAAGTAGCCACTGCTGTCCACCAAAGAAGGATTCAGGTCAATATAAAAGACCTGCTTGTTATCGGCAATCTGGGACAGCAACGCATTTTTTTCGTTGATGTTTGCGTTGCTGATGACATCGGTTTCCGCCGACGCTGCAACATTGATGATACTTTGTACATAGACAATTGCATCCGGCTGCATCTGACAAATCTGCTGTACCACAGACTGATAGTATTCTACGAATGACTCAGACGTACCCGTGCCCAGTTCGTTGATTCCAAACATGATATAAATCTTTCCGTACTGCTTGGCAGTCAGCAAGCCAGTCAGCGTATTGGTTGAACCGCTTTCTGGCGGAACATCAATATTTGCATCCATCACATCATAAATCGTCATACCAACATCAGCAAAGAAATCCGTACTTTCTGGCATATCGCCAAAGAGATACATGCCTACAGTTCGAGAGTTCCCGATAAACAGAGCATCTTCAAAATAGCTTTCATCAGCATTTGCAAGCGGAACATATTCCCCAGCCGCTTCTGTTGTAACCGTTGTTGTCGTCAAATCACTGCCGGAAACAGCGGTTTCGCTGCCGTCCGGTGTTGCTCCATCATTGGCAGGCGGTGCAGTGGTTGCTGCCTCTGTTGCAACGGTTGTAATTTTTGCGACCGTTGTCGGAGCAGCCTTTTGATTGTCATCCTCTTTTTTCAGCAGTTCCCACGGAATCAGCAGAGAGGTCAGCAGTACACAAATCAACAGGGGGCATTGCTTTAAAAAATCCATGAAATCTCCTCTCCTTAGAACTGATAATACAGGAATGGGTTGCTGGTCTGAGTCTGCATCTTATAAACAGACATCAGGTAAATCAAAACCAGTCCCAAAATCACCAGTTTGCTGTTTTTATGTTTTTCATACCATCTGGACGGGAATGGCAGACAGAACACAACGCTGGCAATTAACAAATACCAGTAATCATGCAATGCTCGTACAACGTCCTTAGTATTGACAAAGCTTGCGGTATCGTCTGCAAAGAACGGGAACAGACGGGAGAAATACGTTGCAATATCCTGCATATTCGGCAGGGCAAATACCACCCATGTCAGCGGAATCAGGAAAATCACATAAATATGTTTCAGTACCTTTGTTTTTGCCAGCAATTTTCCCAGCCCCAGCCGTTCAATCGTCAGGAGCACGAAGAAAATCAGTCCCCACAATACAAAGTTCCAGCTTGCACCGTGCCAAAGTCCGGTAAATGCCCAGACCACAAAGGTATTCCGGATGGTCTTTGCAAAGCTGCATCGGCTTCCGCCCAGCGGAAAATATAAGTACTTCTTGAACCAGCGTCCCAAGGTCATATGCCATCTCCGCCAGAATTCCGCCATCGAACCGGAAATATAAGGATGGTCAAAGTTTCTCGGCACATACAAGCCCAGCATCTGCCCCAGACCCATCGCCATCAGGGAATAACCGGCGAAGTCAAAATACAGCTGGAAACTATATCCGAATGCCCCCAGCCATGCGTACGGGCAGGACAGTGTTTCATAGCCATAACGGGACATCCCAGCCCAGAGCGTTCCCATCGGATTTGCAAGCAGCATCTTTGCACCCATACCCAGAATAAAGGTCTTTAGCCCCGATTCCAGATTCAGCACAGAACAGTGCCGGCGGAGCAAAGTCGGTTCTAGCTCGCTGTAAAGTCCGATTGGCCCAGAGGTAACTTGCGGGAACATCGCAATATATACGCCCAAATTAATGATATTCTTAACCGGACGCTGTTCGCCTCGATAGACATCCACTAAGTAAGAAACCACTTGGAATGTATAGAAGCTGATACCCAACGGCATGACCACGGAAATGGTTGGAATCTGAATGTGGGTCGCCGTGAGCAGGGCATTGATGTTTTCGATAAAGAAGTTGGTATATTTGAAAAATACCAGCAGTCCGAAGTTATAAATCAAGCCCAGCACAAGTAAGGGCTTTTTTTGTGCCCGCCTCTCTCCAATCAACCTACCAAATGTATAGTTGACGACAATCGACAGCATTAGCAACAGCAAATAGAAATGCTGTCCCCACGCATAAAATACAAAGCTGCCAATCAACAAGATCATGTTTTTATATCGTGTCGGCACGACATAATAAACGATCAGGAAGATGGGCAAGAATCGAAACATGAATTCAATCGTTGTGAATGACATAAATCCTCCCTAATTCCCTATTTTTTTGTTTCTGAATGCATCTGGAAAACACGATTCTTATTATAGACGTTTTTTTGCAATCTGTCAAGTAGGCATGCAAATTTTGGATATTGATTTTTTAATTTTTATATTTTAGGTTTGGTTATTCTCATTCTATGCAGCCATTCCTGCAACCTTTCCGCATGTTCTCCAGTCCATGCAGAGAAAAGACGTGCATACAATCGCATACACGCCTTCTTGTCAATCAGGAAATGGTTATAATCTTGTCAGGAACTGTGCCAGCAGCACAACCAGAATCAATGCAATTGGATAGGTTGCAGCATAAGCAGAAGCTACATTCGGGGTATTGGCTGTTTTAATCAGCGTGCCCAATGCTGGCGTACTGGTCATACCACCGCAAATCGAACCCAAATTGTTAAACAGGCTCAGCTTCAAAACATACTTTGCAAACAGGAATCCAACAATCATGGGAATCAAGGTCATCAATGCTCCCCACAGGAACAGCAATGCCCCATATTCCTTCAAGACAGCAACAAATTCTGCACCGCCGTCCATAC
>ERZ773165.607-NODE-607-length-26058-cov-3.811983_pt1 | contig 26058 bp, 17 predicted proteins | sample MGYA00581003_ERZ773165 | MGnify/ENA primary metagenome ERZ773165 (study PRJEB29015, sample SAMEA2737817) | human gut metagenome | biome: human gut; feature: human-associated habitat; material: faeces | place: China | collected 2012 ... | reverse complement strand
AAAATGGGGAAAAATTTCTCATTTTAACTTGTACTAAATCTTGACATAGAACCAGTATACTATGTCTGTCAGCCATTCTCTCTGCCAAAGACACTCGCCAGATAGCGCATATCTTTGATATGACTGTCATTTAATTCGCCTTTTTTCACACGCCACTTCCAGTTCGTGCCAAGCGTGGACGGTGTATTCATGCGTGCCCAGTTGCCAAGCTTTAAAATATCCTGCACCGCAAAGATGACAAGATTGGCAACACTGCCGTAAGCGGCACGGAACACTTGATCTACCATGCGTTCTTTATCCCTTGTATCCAGATAGTCATACGCATAACCGAGTTCCCAGTCCGGATGCTCGATAAAATAGCCCATCAGTGTTTCATTGTCATGTGTTCCGCCGTAAACCACACAATTCTGCGTGTAATTATGTGGAAGATGCGGATTCTTTCTGTCGCCGCCAAACGCAAATTCCAGTACTTTCATTCCCGGATAGTTATTTTCTTCTAAGAGTTCATTGACCTCCGGTACCAGTACACCTAAGTCTTCCGCAATAATCTTTTTATCGCCGATTGCACGGTTGATGACATCGGTTAATTTCTTTCCCGGTCCCATGCAGTATTCACCCTGTCTTGCATCCGGCATATCCGCAGGGATTGTATAATATTTCACAATGCCGATAAAATGGTCAATGCGGATGACATCGTAGAGCTGTGCGGATTTGTGCATCCGGCGATACCACCACGAAAAATCATCTTTTTCCAGCGTATCCCAGTCGTAGAGCGGATTCCCCCATTTCTGTCCCAAATCCGAAAAGGCATCCGGCGGCACACCTGCCACTTTTTCGCACAGGCGGTCTTCATTTAACTGGAAATATTGCGACTCTGCCCATACATCGGCACTGTCATAGCCCATGTAAATCGGAATATCTCCGATAATTTCAACACCGATACTATTGACATAATTTTTAAGCTTCTGCCACTGCTTATCAAATTCATACTGGACAAATATCCAGAAATCAATATCATCCGCGAGCAGACTGCGGTATTTTTTTAATCCTTCTTCGGTCCGGAAGCGGATATCCTCATCCCATTCCGACCACACAACACCGTTAAAATGCTCTTTAACCGCCATAAACAGCGCATAATTTTCAATCCAGTCTGCATTATCCCGTATGAAATTATCATACTTTTTATACTCCGGCAATCCTGCCGCAAGCTTTACCTTGCTTTCACTGCGTACCGCTTTATAGCTTTCAAATGCTTTTCGCAGTACCGCAAAACGGTTCTGATACATTTTTTCATAGCTGACATAACACTCATTACCCAGTCCGATATCGGTATTCTGCGTAAAGTTTCCGTTTCCGGCTTCTTCCTCTGAAATATGCACCGGAACCTTTCCGTCACCCCAGTCAACTGCCAGCATATCACTTTTTAGCAATAAACCGTCTTCTGCGAGCATATCCAGGTCTATAAAATACGGATTACCCGCGAATGCCGAATAGGACTGATACGGGCTGTCGCCATACGTGGTTGATCCGATTGGAAGTACCTGCCAGTACTTATGGTTACATGCTCTGACAAAGTCCGCAAATTCATATGCCGCTTTGCCCATTGTTCCGATTCCGTAATCGGACGGCAGACTGCTGATTGACATCAGAACCCCCGCACTTCTGTCAAATGTCTGCTTCTTTGTTTCATTTTTCATCATTGCCACCTCCATGTCCCCTTGCAGCAATTTAAGCTTTACCCGTTCTGCAGTTCTTCTGTAATTTTTTTCACATCTTCTGCTTCATCATCTGAAAGCAGTTTTTCAACATCAAGTAATAAAATTAATTTACCATCTACATTGGCAACCCGGTCCAAATACTGTGTATCTGCTTTGACTAACATGGACGGCATTGGCAGGATATGACTTTCATCAATATCATTAATTTCAAGCACTTCATCCACTTCCAGTGCAAGCTTTAATCCGCCCGAACTAATGATGATCGTACTTTCTGCTGTTGCTTCCTGCTCTTTTCCAAATTTTCTTGCAAGGCTGTATACCGGAATGACTTCATTTCTCATGTTGACAATTCCTTTAATATAACTCTGTGAATTCGGCACAGGAACAACATTTAAATCTTTTTCAATTGACTGCACCAGATTAATATCCACGCCATACATTTCTTTCCCCAAAAGGAATACAACTGGTTTTACATAATTTGCCATACTTTCCTCCATTCTGACAGCCGGCTGTGTACACATTTCTATATCTTATGCACACAATCCTGCTCTTTTGTCCGCATTTTTATTCTGCCTTTTTACCGGTACTCAGCCAGATTAAATAAGCATTGATAAAAGGATCAATGTTTCCATCCAAAACACTCTGGGCATTTCCCACATCTTTATTGGTTCTGTGGTCTTTTACCATTGTATAAGGCTGTAAAACATAACTGCGTATCTGGTTACCGAAATTGATGTCCTTGACATCTCCACGGATATCCGAGGTCTTTTCGGCATTTTCCTGCTGCTTTAACAAATACAGTTTTGCCTTTAACATCTGCATTGCTTTATCTTTGTTCTGATGCTGTGAACGTTCATTCTGGCACTGTACAACAATTCCTGTCGGAAGATGCGTGATACGGATTGCAGAAGACGTCTTGTTGATATGCTGACCGCCGGCACCACTGGAACGATACGTATCAATCCGCAGATCATCCGGATTAATCTCTATGTCTATATTTTCATCAATATCCGGCATAACATCACACGATACAAACGAGGTCTGCCTTTTTCCTGCCGCATTAAACGGTGAAATACGAACTAAACGGTGTACGCCATGCTCGGACTTTAAATGTCCGTAGGCATCCGGTCCTGAAATCTCTATCGTAACAGACTTTACACCGGCTTCTTCACCTTCAAGATAGTCTATCACTTCGGTTGTGTATCCTTTGCGTTCCGCCCATCTCGTATACATACGCATCAGCATCTGGCACCAGTCACAGCTTTCCGTGCCACCCGCCCCTGCATGCAGTGTCAGAATCGCATTGCTTCTGTCGTATTCGCCTGACAGCAGGGTTTCTATGCGCAGTTCTTCCAGATGTTCTTCAAATGTCGTAATTTCACTGTCAATTTCCGGCAGAAGGGAGGCATCATTTTCCTCCTCCGCCATCTCAATCAGCGTTTTTGTATCTTCCAGTCCCCGGACTAAAGCATCATATTTTTCAAAAGAATCCTTTAAGGCTTTTAATTCTTTCATCGCCTTCTGGGACTTTTCCGTATCGTCCCAGAAGCCCGGCGCTTCCATATCCGCCTCCAGTTCTTCAATTCTTTTCTGCTTATTATCTAAGTCCAGTGAATTTTTAATCTGTTGAAGCGGCTTATCATAATCTGATATTTTGTATCGATACTGGTCTAATTCTACCACTTTCCATACCTCACAATCAATATTTATGCCTGTCTTCCACAGCAGTTTTTATACTTTTTGCCACTGCCGCACGGACACAGGTCGTTTGGATAAACCTTTTTTTCCACACGCTTTACAGGACCTTTTACGGAAGCACCTTCATCTTTATTGGTTCCCGTTACTTTGGCTACCTGCTCACGTTCTACTTTCTGCTCTACCTGAATATGCATGAGCAGTCTTACCGTATCTTCCGTAATCGCGGTTGTCATGGCATCAAACATATCGTAGCCCATCACCTTGTACTGTACAACCGGATCACGCTGTCCGTATGCCTGAAGACCGATACCCTGCTTTAACTGGTCCATATCATCGATATGATCCATCCACTTTCTGTCGATAACCTTTAATAATACGACACGCTCGATTTCACGGATCTGTTCCGGTTCAGGGAACTGTGCTTCTTTGTCTTCATACATTTTCAAAGCCTTTTCCTTTAATGTATGCAGTAATTCATTCTTATTCTTAATCGATTCATCATATACAACCGGTTCTAACGGAATGGTCGGCAGTAATAATTCATTAATTTCTGTGTAATCCCATTCCTTCGGTGAAGCATCTTCTCCGATGCAACGGTTGACAACACTTTCTACAAAGTCCGTAATCATCTTAATCACAGAGTTACGCATACTTTCGCCGTTTAATACGCGGTTTCTCTCCGCATAAATGATTTCACGCTGTTCATTCATAACCTGATCATACTGTAACAGATGGCTTCGGATACCGTAATTATTGGTTTCAATCTTCTTCTGTGCTTTTTCAATCGCACTGCTTAACATCTTATGCTCAATCCGCTCGTTTTCATCAACGCCGAGTGCATTAAAGACGTTCATTAAACGTTCCTGTCCGAACAGACGCATCAAGTCATCTTCAAGTGAAATGTAAAATCTTGATTCACCCGGATCACCCTGACGTCCTGCACGACCGCGCAGCTGGTTATCAATTCGTCGGGATTCGTGGCGTTCCGTACCGATAATTTTTAAACCGCCTGCTGCTCTTGCTTCTTCATCCAGCTTAATATCCGTACCACGTCCTGCCATATTGGTCGCAATCGTAACTGCACCATGCTTACCTGCCTGCGAAACGATTTCCGCTTCTTTTTCATGGTACTTGGCATTTAACACGTTATGCTGGATACCTTTTTTGCGGAGCATTTCACTTAACAGCTCGGAAGTTTCAATTGTAATCGTACCAACAAGTACCGGCTGTCCCTTTTCATGGGATTCGATAACAGACTCAACAACCGCATTGAATTTGCCTTTTTTTGTCTTGTATACGGCATCTTCTAAATCCACTCTGGCAACCGGTCTGTTCGTCGGCACTTCAACAACGTCCATGTTATAAATTTCACGAAATTCTTTTTCTTCCGTCAGCGCTGTACCGGTCATACCGGCTTTCTTTTCAAATTTGTTAAAGAAATTCTGGAATGTAATGGTTGCAAGGGTCTTACTTTCTCTTTTAACCTTTACGTGTTCCTTCGCTTCAATTGCCTGATGCAGACCGTCTGAATATCTTCGTCCCGGCATGATACGTCCTGTAAATTCATCAACGATTAAAACTTCATCATCTTTTACAACGTAGTCTTTATCCTTAAACATCAGGTTGTGTGCACGCAGTGCCAGTGTCACATTATGCTGGATTTCCAGATTTTCCGGGTCTGCGTAGTTGTCAATGTGGAAGAACTGTTCAACCTTGTGGACACCCTGCTCGGTAAGGTTGACAACCTTGTCCTTTTCATTAACGATAAAGTCACCGTCTTCTTCCATTTCTTCCTGCATGATTGCCTGCATCTTAGTCATCTCGCCCTTGTATTCGCCGCGCTGTAACTGGCGTGCAAGGACATCACACAATTCATAAAGCTTCGTAGACTTACCGCTCTGTCCTGAAATGATAAGCGGTGTTCTTGCCTCATCAATTAATACAGAATCGACTTCATCGATGATACAGTACTTGAGATTTCTAAGTACCAGCTGTTCTTTATAAATTGCCATGTTATCACGCAGATAATCAAAACCAAGTTCATTGTTGGTTACATATGTAATATCACAGGCATATGCTGCTTTTCGTTCTTCTTCTTTTAAATCATGAAGGACAATGCCGACCGTCAGTCCTAAAAACTGATGAATCTGTCCCATCCACTCTGCATCTCGCTTTGCAAGATAGTCATTGACAGTAACAACAAGTACGCCTTCTTCTGTCAGGGCATTTAAATATGCCGGAAGGGTACAAACAAGTGTCTTACCTTCACCGGTACGCATCTCTGCAATACGTCCCTGATGCAGAATAATACCACCGATAATCTGTACTCTGTAATGTTCCATGCCAAGGACCCTGCGTCCGGCTTCCCGGACAACCGCATAGGCTTCCGGTAAAATATCATCAAGAGTTTCCCCTTTTTTTAATCTTTCCTTAAATTCTTTGGTCTTTCCTTTTAATTCTTCGTCACTATATGCCATCATTGTGTCACGATAGCTTTCCACTTTGTCAGCAATTGGTGCAATTCTTTTCAGCTCATGCTGGCTGTGTGTTCCAAATAACTTTTGCGCTAATCCCATTTTAATCTCCATTCCGCCGCGCAACCGGCATTTCAATTTCAACGATTGGGCGTATCCCTGATACACTATGCCACATTGCTCTATTGTACCACTCATTCCATAATTAGGCAAGTAAAACGCGCCGCTCTTTCACTGGGATTCCCGCCCTTTCTTCTGTTTTACATAAATTTCACATTATGACTGACATAAAAAAGCCGGCAGTACGGAAAATCATCCCATCCCGTACTGCCGGCTTCTTTCGCTTATTTATTTAGTTTTATGAAGAACTAATCCAGTTCCGGTTCAATGAGTCCGTATGTGTTGCCTTTTCTCTTATACACAACATTGACTTCTTCTGTTTCAGAATTGAAGAATACATAGAAGTTATGTCCTAATAATTCCATCTGTACACATGCTTCTTCCGGATCCATTGGCTTAATGCCAAATCTCTTTGTACGAATAATCTTTACTTCATCTTCATCATTGTAGTCTTTATCTACAAATTCCTGAGCAAATGCTGCTGCATTCTGATGCTTGTCTACGATCTTATTCTTGTACTTTTTGAGCTGACGTTCGATAACTTCTTCTACCAAATCGATGGAAACATACATATCGCTGCTTACCTGCTCGCTTCTGATAATATTGCCTTTGACCGGAATCGTGACTTCTATTTTTTGTCTTTCCTTCTCAACGCTTAAAGTTACGTTCACTTCTGTTTCTGGAGCAAAGAATCTGTCAAGCTTACCAAGCTTTTCTTCTACTGCTGACTTTAACCCTTCTGTAACATCGATATTTCTTCCTGTAATAATAAAACGCATGATGTCCAACTCCTTTATTGTGTATTTTCATCGTGGTATTGCTAATGAACACCATCTATCTGATGTATTTATTATAACACAATTTTGGATTTAGACAAGCAAATTCACACAATTTATTCTTTTTTATGATATTTTTTATTCAAAAATAAGATGGTTTTTTTTACTGGCTATGCAACAGATTTGTCAAGCCTTTTCGCCCTGTTTTTTTGCGTAAAATTGCGATTTATGATTTTTTAACAAAACATGTATTCTGTTTTACAAACTTATCCCCATTGTGGAAATACACACATTCCATTGTGGATAATGTGGATAACTCTGTGCATAACTTATTTTCACGCAAAAAACGGACTTTTTGCATGGGGATAACTTCGGAATAATTTGTCAATGAATGTCGATAATTTTTTGAGATGTGTAAAGATGCCTCTTGTTTTTAGCAGAGTTGCACAAGCGCCTTTTTGTCAATTATTTTTTGAGAAATATTTATATTCCAACAACTGTGTGCATTTGTTTGAATCTTTTTTCTTTTTACTGTAAGATATATGATGATATCCGGGTCAAAGCAGAGCGTAGACAAGAGAGTGTACAACACCCTTATCCAGGGGATTTTGATCCGGGATTTGCCGGATATGCGGCATTTACAATATTGAAATTTTTCAGAATCGAGGTTTTATATCAGATATGTGCAAAACAGTTTTAATTACGGGAGCTTCCCGCGGTATCGGCCGCGGCATTGCACTCTCTTTTGCAAAGGAAGGCTGGCAGGTTGCCTTAAACTGTCGTCAGAATGTGGAACAGTTAAATGAAACAAAGGCGCTGGTATGTAAGGGCGGTGCAAAATGTGCTATTTTTCCTGCCGATGTGAGCGACTATACACAAACGGAAAAAATGTTTGGGGATATTAAACAGACCTTTGGTGGTGTGGATATTCTCATAAATAATGCAGGAATTTCTATAATCGGACTTTTTCAGGATTTGTCACGTGCAGACTGGATGCGGCTGATGGATACAAATGTCGGCTCTGTTTATAACTGCTGCCATTTTGCCATTCCGCATATGGTACATGAAAAATGTGGAAAAATCATTAACATTTCTTCAGTCTGGGGGATTGCAGGTGCAAGCTGCGAAGCCGCATACAGCGCTTCTAAAGGAGCTGTTAATGCCTTAACCCGCGCACTGGCAAAGGAACTTGCACCGAGCAATATTCAGGTCAATGCCATTGCCTGCGGTGCAATTGATACAGATATGAATGCTTTTTTAAGCGAAGATGAACGTGCTTCTTTAATAGAAGAAATTCCAGCCGGACGTCTTGGAACACCTGCGGAAGTTGGCTCACTGGTACAGTCTTTATGCAGTGACAGTGGCTATCTTACCGGGCAGGTTATCCAGCTTGACGGCGGATGGATTTGATTTATTTGATATACGACCGCTCAACGGTTACGACTGCAAAGCACTTCGGATTTTTTTTCTGAATGGCATTATGAACCATATCCTGTACCTCTTTGTCGGTATATTTATACTGATGCGGTACAACTAAATCAAAGATGAGATTGGTAAGGTATGGGCCTTTAGTGCTTCTGAAATCGTGAATGCTTAAACGGTCATCAATTTCTGCAATAACTTCCAGCACCATTTCTTTTAATTCTTCCACTTCTTTATCATCATTGACAACCGGATCCATGTGAATGGATATGCCGCAGTGCAGCTGACCGGCTACTCTGTGTTCCGCAATATCAATAATATCATGTGCGGCAAGCAGGTTCATTGTATACGGCACTTCTGCATGAAGGGTAACAAAAACCCTTCCCGGTCCATAATTATGTACAATCAAATCATGGACTCCGATAATATGCTCATCTTCCATAACCAGTTCCTTTAACTGTCTCACAAAAGATTCTTCCGGCGGCTGTCCAAGAAGCGGATAAACCGTTTCTTTAGCTGCCTCAATTCCCGCCATAAAGACAAATACCGCCACTACGGCACCTGCCAGTCCATCGATATTTACTCCGGTAAATGTCGTAATCAGAAGCGATACCAGTACCACACCGGTTGCGATACAGTCGGAAAGACTGTCTGCCGCTGTTGCGCGCATGGCTGCAGAATCAATCCGCTTTCCCAGCGAGGTATTAAAATATGCCATCCAGAATTTTAATGCAATCGAACCCGCCAGAATCACAACCGATACAACGCTAAATTCCATCGCCTCCGGCTGAAAGATTTTTATAACCGAATCTTTAAACAGTTCAATTGCCATTACGATAATAACTGCCGATACAATCATTCCAGCGATATATTCGATTCTGCCATGTCCAAATGGATGGTCTGTATCCGCCGGCTTGCCTGCCATTTTAAAGCCTGCCAGCGTTACAATGGATGAACCGGCATCGGATAAGTTATTGAAGGCATCTGCCGAAATGGATACGGAACCGGTAATGATACCTGCAAAAAATTTACATGCAAATAAAATCAGGTTGCATATAATTCCTACAATTCCCGCAAAAATCCCGTAGTTTTCCCGCACTTTAATGTCTTTCACATTTTTATAATCCTTTATAAATATTTTTAAAAGTCCTTCACTCATATTTTCCTCTTTTCCGCCTCCATCTTTATTCCACAAATTTTTAGCACCCTCGTATTTATTCGTTATTACTATTATATATACACTATTTTGACAGAATTTCCTAGCAAATTTATATTTTTCCATGTATAATGCTTTATATAAGAAGAAATGCAGTCGCATTTTGCTTCGCAAAACAAGGAGGATTGTATGTTTCAACTTTTTCCTACTGCCACTCCGGAGGAGGTCGGCATTGACAGCCAATGGCTGATGAATTTTTGTAAACGGCTGGAAGAACAGCAGCTTCCACTGCACAGTGCCTTGATTATGCGGCACGGAAAGGTGTGCATGGAAACTTACTATAAACCTTATACACGTGATACCCTGCACCGTATGTTTTCCGTCACTAAAAGCTTTGTATCTTTGGGTATCGGACTGCTTGAGGCCGAAGGAAAATTATCCCTTGATGATAAAATTGTGGATTTTTTCCCTGAAAAGCTGCCAAATCCGGGTGTACATCCCTATATAGCGATGATGACAATCCGTGATATGCTCACAATGAGAACCTGTCATGACAAGACAACGTACAAAGCACCTGGCGTTACCGACTGGGTGGCTTCGTTTTTTACCGTACCCCCGACACATGTTCCCGGCACGAATTTTTCCTACGATACTTCATCTACACATACACTTGGCGCATTAATTGAAAAATTAAGCGGTATGGACCTGCTTTCTTACCTGCGTTTTAAATTTTTGGACGAAATCGGATTCTCTGCCAATGCGTATATTTTAAAAGACCCTAACGGTGTCAGCATGGGCGGTTCGGGACTCTGTGCCACACCGTATGATTTGCTAAAGGTCATTTACCTGATTGCCAATGACGGTGTATGGCAGGGCAAGCAGCTTCTGCCTGCCGGTTATGTCCGTGCAGCAAAATCTATGCAGAGTGACCCTTACGGCAGACAGTCCTCACTTGAAGAATTACAGGGCTATGGCTATCAAATCTGGATGACACGCCATAACGGCTATGTTAAACGATGTCAGTGCGAACCTGATCGTTGCGCAGCTTCTCTTCCTGGAAGCAGAAGATCCGGATAAAGATATTTTCATGGTAACAACTGCCGATGCACAAGGACGTCAGGGCGGTGTACAGCTCATTTACGAAGCCTTCTGGCATGAAATTTATGACAAAATCGCCACGGATTCCCTGCCTGCTGCCACACCGGAATACACTGCCGCTTTTTTAGAATATTGTAATACAAGAACATTGTTTGTTCTGCCGGGCAGTCTGACTTCACCCGTTTTGGCGGATATCAACGGTATAACTTATCAAATGGATGAAAACATCTGCCAGATGAAGACGATGAAGGTGGATATTGCCACCGATACCGGACTCGGAACACTGACCTATGAAAATGCTTCCGGTGTCCATACCCTTTCCTTCGGACTGGGTTATAACGCCTTCGGTCAGTTCCCGGACTATGATTTAAAATATGCCGCTTCTGCAGCTTTCCGCATGGAAAACACACTACTGGTTAAGATTCAGATTATTGATTCCGCCATCGGCAATCTCTTTTTCAGTCTGAATTTTAAGGGAGATTATGTGACAGTAATGCTCCGAAAAATTGAGGAGAGTTTGTTTGGAGAGTATAATGGGGTCTTTAGTGGACGTAAAATTTAATACAGAGATGTAAGAGAGAGAACCACAAAGGGCCGCCTCAACGTTATCACTTGACTTCGGCTGCCCTTTGTGGTTCTCTCTATCTACTGTATTGAATTTTCCTATGAGGAATACAGAAAGTTTTTGTACAAGTAATGGTTATTCACAATACAGTCTTTAATATCACGTCAATGCGATGTTCATATGTGTGATATTGTACAATTTTCTTTAAACCGTTTTGTGCGATGGTCTTTCTTTCATCTTCATGGTCCAGATAATATTCTGCCTTGCGCATCATATCGTCTAAGCTGTCATAGTAAACGAGGTCTTTTCCATTTTCAAAGAAATCCCCCAGTTCAATCTGATAATTGGTCAGCAGAAATCCGCCTGCCCCTAAAATATCCCATATCCGCAGCGGCAGTCCCGTTCGGATATTGCGGATTGTAAAATTCATATTTATGTCGGATTCGTGAAAAACCAGCGGCATTTCCTCACGGTAATCCACGCTTTCCTTTACATGCACGCCGCGAAGTCTGTCATCGGTTCTGTCTGTATACAGATTCACCTCAAACCGGGATGCCAATGCATTTAAATTGCGGATACGCTCTTTCTGTGCCGTTTTAAAACCCAGATAAGTTGAAGAAAAGACAAGCTTGATATCGGAAAATGCCGTATCCGACTGATGAAAGTCAATAATTTCACAAAGCCGCTCTAAAATGTCTGCTGTCAACAGGCGGTCAAACACATTATCCCCGTATAAATCCAGCTGGGCTTCCATGCATGCATCAAAATAGCCCTGTAAATACTCCGGCAGTTTATCTTCAATGGCATCGTATGAATTTTTATAATACAGACCACCGACAAAGGAAATGTCCCCGCGGTATTTTCCCTTTTCTTTTTCGGACGCTGCTTCTATGCAGTTTTTTACGCGCTCTGCGTTAACTGCCAGCGGCAGATAATATACATGTTTCACACCCATCTGCAAAAACCGGTAGTAGTCAAATTTATCAAATAAAAATATGTAATTGCACTCGTTAAAAACCGAGGTGTCAAACATCGTCAGCATCGGTGAATCCACCGTCCATGCAATGTATTTTTTCTGCTCCGCCTGACAGGCATTAGACACTCGTGAAAAATAATTGGCAGAAAAAACAAGGTCGTACTCCGCAACGACTTCTTTGAGTCTTCGGATATCTGTCCCTTTCCGCTCGTCCGGCATTTCCTCGTAATATTCTACTGTATGTCCGAAGCTTTCAAATGCTTCTGCAATATCCTCCTGGTGAAAAACACTCCACCGGTATATTAAAATTTTCATGTTTTCACCTCGCCTTTTATCTTCTTCATATTATAATGCCAGGGTCTGCGGTTTATTTGGTAAACTGTACGGTATCACGTTCTGTGGGTACTGCCTGCGCAAAAAACTCCTGCACGGCAGCTTCATACTCTGCCATATTCCGGGATTTGCGGATTTTTTTGAATGCCTTGTCCGCATTGTCAAAGTACGGCTTCTGATAAAACCACAGCTCTTTCATTTTATGAATCGTATTCTTATCGCCCGACATAATTTTTAGATATTCGTGATAAATGCGGTCGTGAAACTGACGGAGGCGTGCGGTGTCCTCGTGTGTTGTGGCAGTCCTGCTTTCCTCTGCCGCAATCTGCTCTATGAGTGCCGGATTTCCGATAAATCCTCTGCCTATCATCACTCTGTCCGCTGACGGGAAGCGTTCTTTAAAACGCCTGTAATCAGCAATTGTAAAGAGATCGCCGTTGTAGCATACGGGATTTGTGCTTTTTTCCAGTGCCTTTTCAAAATATTCCAGCCGCGGCTTATTTTTATAGTAGTCTTTCTGCACGCGCGGGTGGAGTATCAGTTCCTCAAACGGATAACGGTTATAGATATCTAACAGCCGGTCAAATTCTTCCGGTTCTTCCATGCCGAGCCTTGTCTTTACGGATAATTTCACCTTTTTGTCCGCAAGCAGCTCATTTTCATAAATCTGTGCAAAAAATTCGTCCAGCTCATCGGGTACGGATAAAAAGCCCGCCCCGCGCTTTTTTGCCACAACCGTTCCGGACGGACAGCCCAGATTCAGATTCAGTTCGGTATAGCCTTTTTCATATAAAAGCCGTGCCGCATTTATAAATAAATCGGCACGGTTGGTCATTATCTGTACCGCCAGCGGCATATTGACGTTATTATCCGGATTCATGTCACGCTGTTCCCGCGCCGTAAAACCGTTGGTCTGATTGGGTGAAATAAACGGCACAAAATATTTATCAATCCTGCCTTTTCCGTAAAATTCTTCATAAGCATTTCTGTAAATGTGCCCTGTAACCCCTTCAAGCGGTGCAAAATAAATCTTCATTTTAATCGAGTTCTGCCTTTCCTGTATATAATTCGTAGTAACGGCCTTGTCTTTGCAGAAGCTCTGTGTGCGTTCCGCGTTCAATAATCCTGCCGTGTTCCAGTACCATAATCATATCGGAATTTCGTATCGTTGACAAGCGGTGTGCAATGACAAATGTGGTGCGGTCTTTCATCAGTGCGTCCATGCCTTCCTGAATCTGCCGTTCCGTAATCGTATCAACCGAGCTGGTCGCTTCATCCATCACCAGTACCGGTGCTTTGGAAAGTGCGGCTCTTGCAATATTTAAAAGCTGTCTCTGTCCCTGGCTTAAATTCGCGCCGTCCCCTTCTAATACTGTATCATATCCGTTTTGCAGACGTCGGATAAAGGCATCGGCATTGGCGGTTTTTGCCGCCGCAATCACTTCTTCATCAGCTGCATCCAGTCTTCCGTAGCGGATATTTTCCATGACAGTACCGGTAAATAAATGCGTATCCTGCAAAACAAGTGCGATATTTTCGCGCAGCGACTCCAGCCCGTTTTCCCGGATATCCACACCGTCTATCGTAATCTTTCCTTCCCAGATTTCATAAAAGCGGTTTAACAGATTGGTAATGGTCGTCTTGCCTGCGCCCGTTGAACCGACAAACGCAATTTTTTGTCCTTTTTTTGCATGCAGGCTGATGTCTTTTAAAACCGGCTGATTTTCAAGGTATCCAAACGTCACATGCTCCATGCTGATTTCGCCCTGCACATTTTCAAGCTTTTTACCGGAAATATCTTCGACTTCCAAATCCATAATGTCAAAGACACGTTCTGCGCCCGCAAGTGCCGAAAATACGGTGTTCATCTGCATGGTGATTTCATTAACCGGGCGGGAGAACTGCCTTGCATAGGTCACAAAAATACTCAGACCTCCGACATCAAAACCTTTAAATACACACAGGATTCCACCAAGCATGGCTGTTAGCGCATAGTTTAACTGACCGAGATTTCCCACAACCGGACCCATAATACCGCCGAAAAACTGTGCTTTCTGCTGTTTGTCCCGTAAATCGTAGTTGTATTCCTTAAAAGCTTCAAGGGCTTTGTCTTCATGATTAAATACTTTCACTACGCGCTGGCCCGATACCGTTTCTTCAATGCACGCATTTAATCTGCCCAGAGCTTCCTGCTGTCCCACATAATATTTTCTGCTCTTTTTAACCAGAAATTTTCCGGCGCTTAAAATGAGCGGCACAATAACCAGCGTAATCAGCGCCAGTAAAATGTTGGTATAAATCATCATGCAGAGCGTACCAATTACAGTAATGATTCCTGATATCAACTGTACAAGAGTGCTGTTTAACATTTCACCGATAACATCGACATCATTGGTATAGCGGCTCATTAAATCTCCTTTGGTATGGGTATCAAAAAACCGTAGCGGCAGCTTTTCCATATGCACAAATAAATCACTGCGCAGGCGCACCAGTGCTTTCTGAGAAAGTACCAGCATAATGCGGTTCTGTAAATACGCTGCCATCACGCCCAACAAATACACCGCCAGCATGACGATTAACGCCCCTGCCAGTTTCTTTAAATCGGCAGATGTTTTTGCCGGAATAATATAGTCATTAATAATCGGTCTTAACATATAGGAAGCGGCAAGCGTACTTACTGTGCCTGCCACAACACACAAAAGTGCTGCCGCCAGCATCCACACATCTTTTTTCATATAAGAAAAAAGCCGCATAACGGTATGCTTCATATTTTTCGGTCTGGCTGCTTTAGCGCCGATTCCGCGGCGGTTCGTACCGCGCATTGCACCTGTTACTCCTCCCATTGGCGGCATAGTTACTCCTCCCTTCCGTTCTGTACATCATAAATTTCACGGTAAACCGGACAGTCTGCAAGCAGCTGTTCATGTGTGCCAAAGCCTGCCGTCTTTCCGTTATCCAATACCAGTATTTCATCCGCATCCATGACGGAACGGATCCGCTGTGCAATAATAATCTTTGTCATATCCTTGTATTCCGAATGCAGTGCTTCGCGGATCGCGCGTTCTGTCGCCGTATCCACCGCACTGGTGGAATCGTCTAAAATAAGGATTTTCGGACACTTTAATAAGGCTCTTGCAATGCACAGCCGCTGTTTCTGACCACCGGATACGTTATTTCCGCTCTGCTCTAAACGGGTTCGGTAACCGTCTTTAAAACTGTCGATAAACCCTGCTGCCTGTGCATTTTGCGCGGCCTTCCGGACAGCTTTTTCATCGGCATGTTCATCTCCCCATTTTAAATTTTCAGTGATGCTGCCGGAAAAAAGCATATTGTTTTGCAGCACCATACCGATGCCTTCCCGCAAAGGCTTTAAACCGTAATCCCGCACATTGATTCCATCAACGAGCACCGCCCCCTCATCGGTGTCATACAGGCGGGGTATCATGGACACGAGCGTACTTTTTCCGCTTCCGGTCGGCCCGATAATGCCAAGGGTCTTTCCGGCTTCCAGTTTAAAGCTGATATTCTCAATGACCCATCCGGGACGGTTTTTGTAATATCGGAAGGATACATTTTGAAATTCAACACTGCCCTCACAGACTGCTCTGTCCTTATGCTTCGCATTTTCATCCGTCAGGTCAATCTTTTCATCGAGGACTTCACCGACACGGCGGAAAGATGCTATGGCACGCGCCCAGTTTAAAAATGCAATCGAAAGCATAGTAAGACTGGACATAATCTGCACGATGTAATTGGTAAATGCCGTCAAATCGCCGACCTGCATATTTCCGGCAACAATCATATTACCACCCGACCAGACAACAACCACGGTTGTAATATTCAGTGCCAGTGTCATCAGCGGTGTATACAAAAGCATAGTTTTCATTGCCGTCAGATTGGCTTCTTTTAATTGCTGATTTCTTTTTTCAAAACGCATTTCTTCATAGTCGCCCCGCACAAAGGACTTTATCAGCCGGATACCCACCAGTCCTTCCTGAATACAGGAATTGAGTGCATCCAGTTTTTCCTGCAAGGTTCTAAACTGCGGAAATGCACGCCGCATGATGACTACAATAAGGACTGCCAGCACCGGCAGGACGATAATGAATATCGCCGCCAGCTTCGGGCTGATGACAAATGCCATCACCATCGCTCCGATTAAAATGCCTGGCGAGCGCAGACACATTCTGAGTGTCATCATAATCATATTCTGAATCTGTGTGATGTCGTTGGTTAATCTTGTTATTAATGAACCGGTACTGAAATTGTCGATATTCTGAAAGGAAAACTGCTGGATTTTTTCAAATAAATCCATGCGCAGATCCGCGCCGAAATTCATCGCCGCTTTAGAAGCAAACCATGCGCCTAAAACACCGCCAACTGCCATTATTACTGCGATAAATCCCATAATGACGCCTATTTTTATAATATACACGACATTTCTTTCTGCAATACCCTGATTGATTATCTTTGCAAGCATGTACGGCAGTAACACATCACCGACAACTTCCATCATCATAAAGCAGGGTCCTAAAATATAGTATTGTATATAGGGTCTGATATATTTCCAATATCTTTTCACTTGCTGCACCTCATTTCTTTTATATTTATTGTGATTTTGCAATGAAAAGTTTTATAATTTTACTGCACCGGCAGGTCTGCGGGCTATGCTAAGGCCGTCCGGTGCTTTCATTGACAAGTTTATTTTATATGAATTATCGTTGACATTCAATTCATAATTGGGGTATATTTATTCCACCGTGGAATAAAAAGTCAATCATCTAATTACGGGCAATTTAAAAGTCTGCCACTCACCGCAGGGGGAATAAATAAGCAAGCTGCTCAACATAGGGGAATAAATAAGCAATCAGCTCAACGTGTTACTTGACTTCGCCGATTGCTTATTTATTCCCTGCGCTAGGGAGTGGTGGACGAAAGGCTGATGAATTGTCTGAAAGAGCGGGGACACTTTTTATTCCTTGTGTGGGCTGGTTTTTCCTTATATATAATACAATTGGAGGTTTTGTCTAATGAATTTGAATGTTCGGTATCTGGAGGAGTTTGTGACTTTGACGGAGAAGAAGAATTTTTTGGAGGCGGCGGAGTGTCTTTTTATTTCGCAGTCGTGTCTGTCAAAGCACATTAAGAAGCTTGAAACTGAAATTGGTGTGGAACTTTTTGAGCGTACAACGCGGACGGTTGTTCTTACGGAGTTTGGACAGATGCTGCTGCCGTATGCGCGAAAGATGGTCGGTCTGGAATATGAATTTGAAAAAAATGTGCGCCGCAAGATTCATCAGGACAGCGGCAATATTGTGCTTGGATCGATTCCTTCAATGAAACAGCACGCGATTACGGCACTGATTGCAGGATTTTTAAATGAGAATCCCGATATGACATTGCAGACGATTGAGGGCGATTCTACATTTGTAAAAGAACTGCTCACGGACGGCAAATGCGATATTGCATTTTTAAGAAGTGAATCGTCTTCTGTGAAGGAATTTAACAGTATCCCTTATATGATTGATTACCTGACCGCCGTGCTTCCTGCTACGCACCCGCTCGCTAATGCGGATAATCTGCCGTTTGAACAGCTGCGCGGAGAAACGTTTCTGTTATTTCCGGAACATTCTTTTATAAATGATTTGTGTATCCGTGAATGCCGCAATGCCGGATTTGAACCGCACATCGCCTATACCGGAAACCGCGGTGCAACGCTGATTGACCTTGTACGCAACGGCGCCGGGATTACGCTGATGATGCACCACTCTGCCCGGCAGGAAAACGATTCTTCACTTGCATTTATTCCGGTAACGCCCGGTATTTACAGCTATATCAGCTTAAATTATGCAAAAGAAAAACCGCTCTCCCCACAGGCGGAAAGCTTTGTACGCTATGTCAAGGCGCATAAGCGGGATTTTTAAAGGCAAGCCTTTACTTTCTTAAAATATCAACCGTATGCGCCGCCGCCCCAATTAAGTCCTGCCGCTCACACGTTGATAAATGGTATTGGATAAATAACTCAAATTCTTCCTCAGTCAGACTGTTTAGCACCTGACGCATATAGTTGGCAGGACCGTCCGGTGTGATAATTTTGATGCGCTCCAGTCCGGCTTCTTGATTTAATGCGTCAATCTGCTCAATCCGCACGTAGTCGTATAAGTCGCTCGGCGCAGACATACACTGAAATTCCTCTGAAATGCGTCCGTCCCTCACACACTCAGCAATATGCTTCTGCTTAAAACCGTATGTTAAAATGCTGTATTCGTTCATGACATATGCCACAAAGATTATGCCGCCTGGCTTTGTCACGCGCTTTGCTTCGCACAGCGCCCGGACTTTGTCTTCCTTAGTAAATAAATGATACATCGGTCCGAATAACAATGTCACATCAAACGTATCATTTTCAAATCGTCTGAGTTTTAACGCATTGCCCTGATAAGCTTTTACACTGCTGTTTTTGGCTTTTAACAGTCCCAAATTGTGCTTTACCAGTTCAACAGCGCTGACATCGTAACCTTCTTCTGCCAGTGCCACCGAATATTTTCCGGTTCCTGCACCGATGTCTAAGATTTTCTTTGTCGTGTCCCCGCCCAGATATTCGTGAATATATTTCATGGACGTGATAAATTCGACTTTTCCATGACGGCTGTCTAACCGCTTTTCTTCGTTAAATTTATTGTAATACTGCTCTAATTCTGTCATCATAATTGCAGCTTCCTCTTTTCTTTTTTCACTATGCACTCTGGCTTTCGGGGCGGATTTCCAGCCTTACCGTATCCACGCGCTTTTCTTTCATGCTCTCTACAGTGAGGTGCATGTTCCGGTAATCTACGGTGTCACCCGCTTCCGGTATACGCTCTAAAAGCTCCATAATCCAGCCACTGACAGTCTGCACATCAAATTCCTGCTCATATCCGAGGGATTCAAACAGGCGCTCGACATTGGTTTTACCTGAAACACGGTACACATTTTCCGATAACGGCTCAACCTCCCGCACGACTTCATCGTGTTCGTCCCAGATTTCTCCGACCAGTTCTTCCAAAATATCTTCTAATGTAAGGATACCGACCGTACAGCCAAATTCATCCACTATCACCGCAATGTGCATATGTTTTACCTGTAATTCTTTTAACAGTTCACTGATGTTTTTATGCTTTGTCGTAAACAGCACCGGCTTTACGGCTTCACGGATTGTCATATCCGAATTATTGACGTAATTGTAAAAATCCTTGTGATATAAAATGCCGACAACATTATCCATGTCTTTTTCATATACCGGCAGGCGCGAATATCCTGTTTTTGCAAATACCTTTGCAATTTCCGGTTTGGATAATGCTACGGACACACCGATGACATCGACACGCGGGGTTAAAATATCTATCGCTTCCAGTTCATTAAACTCAATTGCACTGCGGATTAAGCTTCCTTCCTCTTTATCAATGCCGCCGTCCGCTTCAGCTTCCTGTACAATTGTAAGCAGTTCTTCTTCTGTAATCCCCTTATTATCCTGACTTTTAAAAATGCAGGACAACAGCTTTTTCCACTGGCGGAATAAGAAATTCGCCGGTGACAGTATGTAGATAAATATTCTTAACAGCGGCGCTGACAACATTGCAACCGTTTCTGCTGATTCCTTTGCAATACTTTTCGGCGAAACTTCACCAAATACCAGAATCACCACGGTTGTAATCACGGTTGACAGGGTTGCCCCCACATCTTCACCAAATCCCTTGACACAAAGAATTGTAACAAGTGATGTACAGGTAATATTGACAATATTATTCCCTATCAGAATCGTTGAAAGCAGGCTGTCATAATTTTCTGAAAGCTTTAACACCAGCTTTGCCCGCTTACTCCCTTTTTCCGCCATATTTTTGATACGAATCCTGTTAAGCGAAGAAAATGCTGTTTCTGTTGCTGAAAAGTATGCTGACATCATAATGCAGCAAATAATAATTACCCACGATACAATATCTGTACCCATCTTTAAATAAAACTCCTTTCGCTTATCACACCGGTATTTCCCTAAAACAGCACAAAAAGGCATAGCTGCAAGATTGTATCCGTGCAGCCATGCCTGTATTCATTCATTCTGATTTAAATTTTTGATTGTTCTGTGGTTAGGTGCCGTATCACCGTCAGCATCGTCCGACATGATAATCCTCCTGAAAATATTATTAGTAACATTTGCATTTTATCATAAACCAGCGCGCTGTGCAAGAGTTTTTTATCTTACTGCGGCAAATGCCTCTTCCAGATCATCAATGATATCATCGATATGCTCTGTACCGATTGAAAGACGGATTGTGTTTGGCTTAATGCCCTGATCAAGCAGTTCTTCTTCTGACAGCTGTGAATGTGTTGTAGAAGCCGGATGGATAACAAGGGATTTTACATCTGCTACATTAGCAAGCAGAGAGAATACCTGAAGGTTATCAATGAACTTCTTTGCTTCTTCAGCGCCGCCCTTAATTTCAAATGTAAAGATTGAACCGCCGCCGTTTGGGAAGTATTTTTCATATAAATCATGTGTCGGTGCATCCGGTAATGATGGGTGGTTGACCTTTTCTACCTGTGGGTGCTTTGATAAATAATCTACAACCTTTAACGCATTTTCCACATGACGTTCTACACGCAGTGAAAGTGTTTCAAGTCCCTGAAGAAAGATAAATGCGTGGATTGGCGAAAGGGTAGCACCTGTATCTCTGAGGAGAATTGCACGGATTTTTGTAACAAATGCTGCCGGACCTGCTGCCTTTGTGAAGCTGATGCCGTGGTAGCTTGGGTTTGGTTCAACCAGTGACGGGAATTTGCCGGATGCTTCCCAGTCAAACTTACCGCTGTCTACGATAACACCACCGATGGTTGTTCCGTGTCCGCCGATGAACTTTGTTGCTGAATGAACAACGATATCTGCGCCGTATTCGGACGGATAAGGTATGGTGTGCCGAATGTATTATCAATTACAAGCGGAATCTTGTTTTCATGTGCAATCTTTGCAATTTCTTCAATATCAACGACATTTGAGTTTGGATTACCGAGTGTTTCGATGAATACTGCCTTTGTGTTGTCCTGAATGGCATTTCTGATTTCATCTAAGTTGTTGGCATCTACGAAAGTTGTTGTAATGCCGTATGCCGGTAATGTATGCTCTAACAGGTTGTATGTACCGCCGTAGATTGTCTTTGAAGCTACGATATGGTCGCCTGCCTGTGCAAGATTCTGGAATGTATAAGCGATTGCTGCCGCACCGGAAGCTACTGCAAGCGCTGCTACACCGCCTTCAAGTGCTGCAATTCTCTGTTCAAAAATGTCTTCTGTCGGATTGGTTAATCTTCCGTAAATGTTACCGGCATCTGTCAGTCCGAATCTTGCAGCTGCATGTTCGCTATTGTGGAACACATAAGAAGAGGTCTGGTAAATCGGCACAGCTCTTGAATCTGTAACCGGATCTGCGCTTTCCTGTCCTACGTGAAGCTGCTTTGTTTCAAATTTTAAATTTCTTTCTTTTAATGTACTCATATTGTCCTCCATTCTGCCGCCTGCTTACACGGCTTTCAAAATCATTTTTTATTTTTATGTTGTCTGTATGCCTTTCCTGTTTTGTTATTCATACTTAACAAGTAGGTCATGTATGTTTTCTATGTCTAAGATATTAGCACGGAAATCCGGCTTTGACAAATATACAAAAATAATAGTGCGTTATAGGTATTACCTATAACGCACGTTGTATCTGTAAATACTGTTCCAACTGCGCATCCGACAGTGTGGATAACTGATTGATTAATTCAATATGGTACGTTCCCATGCCGCGGCTTTTGTCTGCGAGTTCCCCGCAGATACCGAGTATTCCTGCCGAAAGCAGACATGCTGTAAGCGGGTCTGTTACGGAAAGGTATGTTGCCGTAATGACATTGAGCATGCAGCCTGTTCCCGTGACTTTGGATAGCTCTGCCACGCCATTTTTTACAAACCACACCTGACTGCCGTCCGAGATGATATCGACCGCCCCGCTTGCCATGGCAACGGCATGTGCCTTTTTTGCATAGCTACAAACCAGTTGTCCGGTCTTTTGTAACTTCTGTGTATCCTTTCCGTTTACACTGTCTTTTTGACCGACATCAATTCCCTGTGCCGCGTTGTCCACTCCCGCAAGCGCTTTGATTTCAGACAAATTGCCTTTAATGACACACGGTGCGCACTCACGGATAAACCTTTGTGCCAGCTCCATGCGCAAGGCAGAGCATGCCGCGCCGACCACATCTATCACGCAGGGTATCTGCGCATTTTTAGCCACTCCACCGGATATAAATATGGATTCTGCCCTTGCATCGGTAATGTTACCGAGGTTGACTGCCAATGCCTTTGCAAGTGCCGTGATTTCATGGACTTCCTTCGGGTGTTCTGCCATAATCGGCTTTGCCCCCAGCGCCAACACTACATTGGCACAGTCATTGATTGAAATAGGATTGGTAATGCAGTGTATGAGCGGTGCCTGACTGATGACCGCTTCTTTTGCTTTTTTCATCTTTTCAAGCATTTTTGTATTTCCTTCCTTTTTGTTTTACTGTTTAAGGCTGCTTTCTGCCTGTTTTACTTTGTCATAAACCTGTGTTCCCAATGCCTGCTGGAACTTTGTCAGCAGTTTCATGCGCTGTAACTGCTTTAAGAATAAAAAGGCGATACTGCCGCCGATTAATGTTCCCGCTATAAAGGACGGCACATAAAACAGCCATGTAAGCCCGGTTCTGCCCCATAACAGCGCCATTACCGGATATGATACAATTGCACCGATAATGCCTGTACCGATGACTTCACCTAAAAATGCAAAAATAATCTTTCCCTTCGACGCCCGGTATAAAATGCCTGACAGCGCCGCGCCGAATACCGCCCCCGTCAGTGCAAGCGGCGGAATGCCCATAAATGCCATGCGGATAAGTCCAATTGCCAATGCGCATAGAAACGCATACCACGGACCTAATAAGACAGCACAGGTGACATTGATAAAATGCGCCATCGGACACATTCCCTCAATCCGCAGTAACGGTGAAATCACCACTCCGACTGCCACCATCATTGCCCAGAATATCATTTTGGTTAATTTTGTGTTTTGTTTCATTTTCTGCTCCGTTTCTGTAAATCTTCTTCTGCAATTTCTTTTGTGGCTAAAACCTTTGCTTCCTATTATAGCATACTTTTGGGCCCTGCCTTGCTTTTTTTCGGGCTTTATGCTAAAATAACCACACTAAAACAACGTGTGGATTTTTATAGTTTATCTTTTTTCGCCACACAATTATCCTTGTACGGGGTAATTGTGTGGCGTTTTTTTATGCCGCACGGCTGCTTTGTGTTGCAGACGTCACAGCGCAGTTTATTACGGGTTTCAATAAAATGATTAAACCTTTTTAAGAATCGTCTGCAGAATGGAGTGTTTTATGAATCAGTCTTTTATGAAAGAAAAACCGGTTTTTCCACTGCTGACAAGCATGGCACTTCCTATGGTAATTTCCATGCTTGTAAATTCCTTATACAACATTATTGACAGCTTTTTCGTGGCGCAAATCAGCGAGCAGGCGATGACGGCTCTGTCACTGGTGTATCCAGTTCAGAATTTAATCAATGCCATTGCAATCGGTTTCGGAGTCGGCATGAATGCCCTGATTGCACTATGCCTTGGAGCAGGCGATGTCAAAAATGCCAACCGCGCCGCAACACACGGTATGCTGTTTTCGGTTGTGCATGGCATTGTAATTACCGTTGTAAGCATCGGTATCATGCCTTTTTTCTTATCCCTTTTTACAAAGGATACCGAAGTTTTACAGCTTGGCACACGTTATGCTTCGATAGCATTTTCATTTTCCCTGATTATCATGCTTGCACTTGCCTTTGAAAAGATTTTTCAGGCAGTCGGCAACATGAAAATCACTATGGCAGCTCTGCTGTGTGGCTGTATTACCAATATTATATTAGATCCTCTGCTGATTTTCGGCATCGGATTTCTGCCGCGGCTTGGCATTGCCGGTGCAGCACTTGCAACCGGTATCGGTCAGATTGTGACATTAAGCATTTACCTTGTCGTATATTTTTCACGTCCGCTTCCGGTGCATATCTGCCGCTGTTATTTAAAGCCGCACGGTGCAACCGACAAAAAACTATATGCAATCGGCGTGCCTGCCATTTTAAATCTGGCTCTGCCGTCCCTGCTGGTTTCTTTCTTAAATGCACTGCTGGCGGGATTTTCACAGAGTTATGTCGTTGTTTTGGGAATTTACTATAAATTACAAACTTTTTTATATCTGCCTGCCAACGGCATTATTCAGGGTATGCGCCCGATTATCGGCTACAATTACGGTGCGCGTGAAATGAAGCGCGTAAAAAAGATTTATGATACCACGCTTGCCATGACTGCCGCCATGATGCTTGCAGGCACTTTGGGCTGTCTGTTTGCCGCAAAGCCGCTGATTGCGCTTTTTACCGCAAATCCCGAAACGATTGCGCTCGGCACACGCGCCCTGCACATTATCTGTCTGGGCTTTATCGTATCCGCGGTTTCTGTTACGGCTTCCGGCGCTTTGGAGGGGCTTGGTAAAGGATTTTCTTCTTTTATCATTTCGCTTCTGCGCTATGTAGCGGTGATTATTCCTGCCGCCTTTATTTTGTGCCACACCGCCGGACCTGCTTTTGTATGGCACGCCTTCTGGATTACGGAAGCACTGACTGCCGTTGTTGCCGCATTTGTCTATAGACAGGCCTCTAAATAAGTAAAAGCCGCATCTGTGTCCGGACTTTTAAAGTCCACTCATGGATGCGGCTTCTTTTTATTCTTGTGCCTGATAGATATTTAATTTTTCTGAAACGGAAAGAACACCGGTTAAAAGCTGCTGCGCATTTTCCGCATTTTCAAGATTCTGATTGCTCAGATTTTCTGCCTGTGTGGATGCGGCAGTCACTTCTTCTGCCGTTGCCGAAATCTGCATAATATTTTCTACAATTTGGTCATTCGCCTGCTTTAAGCTGTTTAACATGCTGTCCATATGCTCGATATTTTCAATCATCTTGGACATATTGCCGCTCATTCCGCTAAAGCTCTCCGATGCATTCTGAATCATATCATTCTGTACCTGTGCGGCTTCTACCGACTGCGTTACGGCATCGGATGCCGCATTGGTTCCGTCAGAAAGTTCTTCAAGAATCTTTGCAATATTCTCGGTTTCTTTTCTGCTTTCTTCTGCAAGATTACGAATCTGGTCCGCTACAACTGCAAACCCTTTTCCGGCTTCGCCCGCTCTTGCACTTTCAATGGAGGCATTTAACGCCAGCAGATTAGTCTGTGATGAAATCGAAAAGATTGTATCGACAATGCCTTTTACGGCTTCTGTACGCTCTTTTAACGTATTCATCAGCGTTGCTACATCTTCATTTGTCGCAGCAATGACTTCTGCCTGTGTCTTTAAATGATTCATCGCATTAATACTGCTTTCATTGAGTGTACCGGACTCTTTGGCTACCTGCACCATTTCTTCTGCATACTGCAGTGTTGTTCCAATCGATTCCTGAATATTCCGGCTCATCTCGGTCTGTGTCTGGATATTTTCTGCGGTATTCTGGTTACTGCCTGCAATATCCTGCATGGTCTGTCCAACCACCTTTGTCGAAGCATTTAAATCATTGACGATATTCATGGCATTCTGTGTGCCTTCCGAAACCTCATGTGCCACC
>ERZ773165.606-NODE-606-length-26091-cov-87.666500_pt1 | contig 26091 bp, 30 predicted proteins | sample MGYA00581003_ERZ773165 | MGnify/ENA primary metagenome ERZ773165 (study PRJEB29015, sample SAMEA2737817) | human gut metagenome | biome: human gut; feature: human-associated habitat; material: faeces | place: China | collected 2012 ... | reverse complement strand
ATATCTGTAAGACCAGTCAATTTACCAAGCACAGAAATATCACCAGTAACCTGAGTGTTGGATAAATATATACCTGTAAGACCAGTCAATTTACCAAGCACAAAAATATCACCAGTAACCTGAGTGTTGGATAAATCTGCCTTTGTAAGACCAGTCAATTTACCAAGCGCAAAAATATCACCAGTAACCTGAGTGTTGAATAAATATATATTTGTGATATTTGGAGAATACTTCAGTGATTCTATATCGAAAGAAAGTTTACCTTTAAAATCTTTCCAATTTTGTGATAAGGAAATACCAATATAACTCAATGAATATTTTTCAGATACAACAATTTCATAATCACCATTGCTGTAATACACTAATGTTTCAGTATTAGCCGCAATATCCATTACCTTACCTTTATTTTCAGATAAAGTCTCATTCGTAAAGTGACCATCACCTATAATGCGAAGTTGGCTATCTTTAGTATTTCGTACACAAAATCTTTGTGAATCAGCAGTAGGAGACTCTACCTTGCTAACTTTAACCACGAACTCACCAATACGTAACAGAGAATCATTCTGTACAGAACCATTTAATTTTGTAATCAAACATTTTCCCATAATTATTTCTTTTTATATTATTTGTAATTCCATAAAACATCGCAAAAATCAATTCTCTTTTCTAGCCACATTTTGATTCTTTCCTTTGAATCATACATTCCGTTCGTATAATAGTTACCATCAGTTGTTGGTGTACTTCCTAAACAATCTTTTACACACTTATAATAGTAGTTATCATACCCACCATTACCATAACAAACAATAGTACCTACACTATAATTTGTTTCTGCATTATACGAATTTATAGATTCCAATTCACTCTTTGATAATGGTATGTATGGATTCCAATGCTCATCAAGATTTGTTGGCTTTCTATATGATGGAGAATTATTCCATTTAGTTACACTCCTTTTTAATGTATCAGAACCTAATCTGTCAAACCAATCATCAACTATTTTGTTTAGATTCTCTTTAGTTATGATACCATTGTCTCTAAGAGTTTTATACATAGTCCCAATCTCCTCTGCATATAATGACTTTATTACAAAAAGAGGATTTGTTGAATTAGAATCAAAAATCTCCCTAGACAATGATGAAGTCCACAATATTCCGTTCCATGCTTTTCCAAGACAAGAATCACAATCATAGATATTATATCCAACCTTTTTGTCATAGATGGTTATCTGAGCATTATTATACCATCCATCCTGATTATAAGTCAATTCACAGAATATGATATATGCTAACAAATTATCAACATCAAAAGATTTCTCTACAATCTTTTTCTTTTCCTCGTTAGTAGATGCAGAGTTTACTTCTGACTTATATGCCTGACACGCTTCTATAATAGCTTTTGTCTTAGCGGTATTTACCATATCCTTATTGGCAGCATTATAATCTACAGATGTGACTTTAAATTTATCAGTGCCAGTTGTTGCAGCATTTAATTTTGAGAATGTGTATTGCTGACCAGAAACAGTGTCTGTACCAATAAGCTCTCCCATGTGTGTATCAGCATCATATTCCTCGCCATCTACACAAATAAGTTTTTTAGGATTACGTATTTCTGCACTTATCCAATTAAAACTATCTCCATTAAACATACCTCCAACATTATCTATCAGAATGCTAGTATAGTCTTTTTTGTTCATGGAATAATTTTTTCTGTTCTTTTTAAGAGACCATATAAAGAGACCATAATACTCACCATTCAGATACACTTCGCAAGGAAATTGTGAAGGCATACATTTGGCTTGTGAAACATCGTTGTCCATATCACCAGTTCCACCTATAAGAACATTATCTGAACTTATGTGAAATCTGTTTGAACGTACATTAAGGAATGATGTGATTTGCTCACCAATTTCATAGCAAATTGGCTGTATTGATTTTAATGAATCCTTGTAGAAGGCTTTAAGATGGAAACCGTCCTGTGATACCCAATCACCGAACTTTATTTCAAACTCATTTCCACCCCAATCATCTGAAAACAAATCTATAGCACAAGATTTCATAGGGTCTGCCATAGTGCTAGCACCTTGTGCATTAAGATATGCTTTTATCTTGAAATAGTTTCCTGCAAAATCAAAGAACTCAATATAAGCTTTATCATTTACCAACTTTTTGCTGGGCATTTGATTAACACCAGTAATATTGATTACAGCCTTAGTAGGAATTGGTAATTCAAGAGCAGAATCATGCTTGTCATACCAGTCACTCCAATCAGTTTTACCTTTAATGTCAAACCCGTTTGCTTTAAGTGCATCTTGGATATTATTTACACTATTCCCTTGGAGATTGAGATTTGAAACATCAAGGTTAGTAACTTCCATATCATGCTCATGTTTTTTACCATCAGAATCACGATAAGACATTACCTTATCCTCTACATCAGTAACAATCTCCATTCTACCCTCTATGTCTTCCAAAGTACTATGAGCATCTGCTACATCTTCATCAATGAGAGATTTTCCTTCTTCTTTATCAACCTTAGCATCAATAGTCTCAGACTTCAAGTTATGAGAATAGTGACTACCATCATTGTAAGTAGCAGACAGAACTCTATCCTCTGCATCTTTCTCTACTGCAAGATATTCTGGATTCTCCTGCAAAGAGAAAATATCAAGAAGTTCTTTGAGATTAGAATCTATTGTACCTACCTTCTCCTGCAATGATGCAAGGTCTGATTGAAGCTGAGAGATAACTTGTTTCAAAGCATTGACTGCATGGATTTCACCAATTATTTCTCCGTCTCTTCTTATACCAAGAACTACCTTATCATCTTCATCAAGCCAAGCAGCAAAATATTCCTCGTTCTGAATGATGTGATACATTTCATTGAGAGGATAATAAGGCTCGCCAGTTGCTCTGTAGAAGCCAAACAAAACTCTATCCTCTGCATCTACTATAGCTTTGAGGAACTCTTCGTTCTCAATAACCCTGAACGGAGTATCTTGCACATTACCTTCCTCATCCTTGATAGTTGTCTTATCAAGGTTCTTGGCTACGTTGTCAAGATTAGCCAGTATATCTGTCAAAGATTGAGTGTTCTCAATGTTGGCAAAGAAGGTCTTCAACTCATTCATGGTGTCAATGACATTGGTTGTGTCCTCATCACCTATAAAGGTTGCTACTTTCTCTGCAAGCAGAGTTACCTGTTCCTGCAATCTATCCTCTACTGCGCTTGTCTTACCAAACCTTGGCGTACCATCCCATTCAATACCAAAGAGAAGTCTATCCTCTGCATCTACCTTGGCAAAGATAAATTCCTCATTCTGAATATAGCGGAAAGGGAGAGCAGACTGAGAGACTACCTTATCCTCTGAGTCACCGAACTCCTGAGAGATTGAAGTTTTGTTTATCTTAGAGCCTTGGAGTTCATCAACTGCACCTTGAACAGTTGCTGATACGAGTTGAGAGGAAGTATTATCATAGGTTACAGCCGTAGCTACACTGGCTCCACCAGTAGCAGTTACACCTTTGATAAGTTCTGTAATCTGATCATCACGAGTATTGAGCTTAGCCATATTTGCATCCAAGGATATATTCTTCTCATCCTGAGCAGACTTGTTGGCAGTAATCTGACTCTGATTTCTTTCTATCTGCTTGGTATGCTCAGATACAGTAGAGCTTAATGATTCGTGCTTGGAGCTTAAATCATTGTGTCTAGAATTGATGTTTTGGATTTCCTTTTCAACAGTCTGCGTATCTCCTTCAAGAAAGATTTGCTTGGCTGCACCTAGCTTGCCTTTCTTGGTCTTGACCTCAATTTCGTCTGTTAAATTTATACTCATAGTCTTATCTTTATACGTTTATGATATTACTAAATTCCATATAGTTGGAGTGAGAGGATTGGCTGTTCTGTATGCCTTGAAGCTGCCTAGAGTGTTGGTGATAGTCTGAGGCGCTGCAAGGGTTACATCAAATCCTGCACTGGTTACACGGCTGATTGAGAGATAGCTAGGTACTACCAACCAGATGTAATCATTATCCTTGGTGGTTACCTTTGGATTGAATGACACTCCTGTGGATGATACCTTGCTGAGGGTGTTGAGGATTTCAGCGGTCATTGTGGCTGCTGAGTTTCCTCCAAAGTAGCAGAGATAACGAGTCTGTGATGTACTCTTTCCAGTTCTACCCTTCTTGGTTACAGAAAACTTGAAGATTTCCCTTGCGCCCTCAATCGGAGTGGATAGATTTCCACTGGATGCAGGAGTGCTTGAAAGAGACTTTGGAGTGGCATCATTAATCTGCTTGCTGATAAGGAATGTATCAGGCACAAGTGGCTTTTCATCGCTGATGATGGAATAGCGAACATCAGTCTGCATTGTACCTACATTTGGATTGATACTGAATCCTAGCGTGATAGGATAAACCGTATCATTCAGCTTGGATAGATTCTCATCCACATTCTGAATGCTCTCTACCAATTCCTCAGGAAGACCAGTGGCAGCAGCTATCGTCTGCCGTAGTTCAGGATCAAGCTTCTCTACACCAATCGTTTTATCCTTCAGTTTGTCTTTGGTTATGGAGTTCACCGCCAACTTCTCATTGGTGACAGAGCCATCCTCATAATCTTCCGTTTTCATTTGAGGAACTTTCGTTCCCAACCTAATATCTTCTCTAAATGTAGGCATAACAAATTTCTTTTGGTTGAGTTGATGTAAAAATTTTGAGTTTGAATTGAGGGGAAGGTATGCGGATTCTAAAGCGGAAAGATTTATTATCCTTGTGCCTCTTTATTGGAACTCGATACCATTTATCATCACCGCAATTTTGCCGGATAACAACCTTCCCTGGGTTTACAAGACTGATTGTTAGGTAAACATTGCGATGAACGCTTAGTTCTTCTGACACCCAAGCATTTTCATTATCACTATATGATGTAGCTACCTTTTCCATCTTATTTAGTTTGATTAACACCCAGTTGCTGCAAAGCAATAGAATACATTTGATTAGCCTTAGAATCATCATAAGCAGAAAGAAGTAAAAATGCAATGTAGTAGATGAAGGCTCCCTGAAAATTGCTTGGAACATCAACCGATTCAGACGCGCCCGAACCTGTTGTACTAAGTGGGACTCCTACATAAGATACTGTCACGTCGTTAATCGTCTGATCATCTTCCTTTTTCGTTATTGGCTGAATAAGAATTTTCAGAGGCTTTACTCGCATGATGGCAGCCTGCGGTCTATCAACCGTTCCTTTTGCGGACTCATCGAACATTTCAAGAGCTGCATCGTCAGTATCTTCTACAGGAATAACAGCCTTATGCCAGCCTTTGGTGCGAACACGATTGATGTTAAAGACCGAAATATTATCGGGCATTGTTATCACTCCTATATCAGTATTACCATCAAATAACTCTACCGACATGCTTGTTGATGTGGTAGTAGAAGAACTGCTTTTGCTACTCGTTGTTGTCTTTTGGGCATCAGACGAAGAAGATAGCATAGAAGATGATGCAGCAGTAACTGCTATCCAACGCAAAGCATCAGGTATCTTAGCTTTAATGATATTGTCCATATATAAGTCGTCCTTTTCATCGCCACTTGTTATATTTAAGCGACTATTGGATTCCTCGTCTATGCACCAACGAACTTGTTTTATGATTTTATCTACGGTCATTACACCTTATTATATATATTACTCCTTGCCGTAATCCGGGAAAATAAGACCAGCCTTGTCTGCATGTTTCATAGCTGTTTCAAGAGTTCTGCAATCCTTGTCAAAACGGCTATTTACGTAATTGATAACCTCTTCGGCTGTACGAATGCCAGCTACCTCCTCCTTCTGAGCTTTCTTTGCAGGCTTCTTTGCATGACCTTCTTCCTGCAAAATATCCGACTCTTCAAGAGTTGTACGAATACAAGTAACCTTTCCACTCCTTACCAATTCATGGTTATCCAAAAGGTCTTGCGCATATTTGTTGCGAAGAGTAAGCTCTGGGTATTTGCGCATGTAAGTGTTGCCATGAGTAAAGTTGTAGCGCATAGAATTACCGCCAGCACCAGAAATCGTAAGGCTTACATTATTACACAGCTCGTTATATCTATATGTCTTAATCATTATTTTGTATTTTTATAACAAAGGGACAGGGCTATTAACTCCTGCCCCTCTGCGTGATTTTATATATTTTAAAGATGAAAAAGATACCTTATGCAGCAACGTCCATGCCGGCATACAAGTTCCACTTAGTACCATCGTACTCGTAAACCTTACCCTTCTCGTAGGTTGTCTCATCCTTGGTGTAATCCTCTGTTAAAGCCACCTTCATGCCCTTAGCAGCAGTATCAGGGAGAGTCTTCAGAGATATGATACTGTTCACGATGCCACTAACACCAAGGTTAGTGATGAATGCCTCTGGACCAACCAAGATAGAGTTGTAGCCACGAAGAGCAATACAATCTGCCTCAATGTGCATGTATCGCTTAGCCTCACGTGGATCGTAGCCATCCTTGCTCATGTCATTGGTCTTATCCTTGCCCTTCTCCTTCACGTAGTGACGAGCACCCTTCAAGTCCATACCAACCATACAGTCTTCCATGTGCATCATGTCAAGAGTCTGATCCCAAACGAAATCAATAGTACCGTAGTTATCAACGTAACGAGAGAAGGTTATGTCAATTTCCTTGTGGGTAGAAAGGACCTCGGTACGACCCTTAGGAATCTCAATGTTCATCAGGCGCTTGATTGCGTTCTTACCACAGAACATATAGATGTGGTCAGACTCAGAGAAGTCAGTAAACATCAACATACTGATAGCAGTCAAATCCTCGTACTTGTAAACATCACCGATACCATACTGGTTAGTCAGCTGATTCAAGATACCCTCTGCGAAGTAGGTGTACTCATCAGCACCGTCATTGGTGGTAGAGTGAATACGAGCCTTGGCACCCATCCAATAAGAACGCTCAGCACGCATCTTGTACTTGTTGAGTGCATCCTCCTTCATATCCTTCACGGTATGAGGAATTTTCTTCTTCATGGTCTCGAAGTCCTCGGTGAAGACAATAGAGAACGCTCGCTTCTGGAGATAAACATCAGCAGAACGTGGCTGGTAGTTCTCAGCAGGAACCTTCATCTGAGACTCAGAGAGCGCTGTAGAAGCTGCCAAAATAACTGTGCCAACAGGAATATCCGGGCAAGTCATGTTTTCCAAGAACTCGCAATCGGCATTCTCCTCATTAGCCTTACCATTGATAGCCTGCAATGTAACCTCAGTACCTGACTTATTGGCGCTGGTAACAAAGAGAACCAAACGACCTTCACGAACTGTAGTAGAGCCACGCTTGTAACCAGCTACGGTAGGAACAATAGCAGTAGAACCCTCGTAGAATGGCTTCAAAGAACCTGAGAAGTTGGTCTTGGTAAGCTTGATGGAAGCACCAGCAGCAATAGGCTGTGTAACCTCACCGTCTAAGGTCTCACCACCATAGCGTGCGTGCTTCTTCTTGTAGCCAGTACAAGGAACAGTTGTGGTAAACTTCTTGACGATAGAAAGGAGAGGTGTATGATATGGGCGGAACTTGGTTTCACCCGTGTCCCAGTCTTCCTCTTCAAGACCGCCTCGGTCCATCTGCGTAGCAGAAGCCTGCGTACCGGTCAATGACTGACCAGCCGCTTTACCACCAGGAGCAAGCAAGTCGTTCTTATCCTTATCTACCTGCTCATTGGCAGCAGTCTCTTCGGTTGTAGCAGGCTTAGAACCCGGCTCGTTCAAGTCAGGTTCAACATCATCACCAACAGCCATTACGCCACCGCCTGTAACAACAGCAAGAAGCATCAGAATCATCTTAAAGATGAACTGACGATCAGAAAAATAATTAATTACTTTCTTCATTATATACTTATATTTATGGATTAATAATCTTATGTTAACCGATATCATCAAAGAAGCTGGATGCTCTCTTCTTAGTTTTCTTCTTAGCTGGCGCGTTTCCTGCGCCCGAACTGGAGAGAGATGGAGGAATACCCTCAGTGCTTGAAGAGCGAACCTTGTTTTGTATCTTTTCGTTTCTTGCCTGCATAGCCGCTTCTTCACGTGCCGACGAAATATCAGAGTCGTAGTTGTAAGCGTTATTAAAGAGATTCCATGTGTCGGAAGAAATATTTCCCTCCTCTGCATCCTGTATCACTCCCCAAACCTTGCTCCAAAGCTCGTTAGCCTCCTCGTCAGAAAGACCAAGTTCTTGCAAAGACTCGTAAGACTTTCTCAGATTATCGTCTAACTGCTGGCTGTGCTTCTCTTGTTCAGCAACCTTTTCCTGGAACTTGGTAATCTGATCAGCAACCTTTTTAGCCAGTTCTTCATCTTCGAGAGCAGCCTTAACGTCAATACCCTGTGAAGCCATCCATTCGAATGGGTGCATACCTTTTCGGGTAGAATCAAGAACCATTGCAGCTAACCACTTGTTGTTGTCGAGCATTTTGGAGAGAGCCTGACCGCTTTCCTCGTATTTGGAAAGAGCGTCAGCATCATCATTCATCGCACCATAGCGAGCCTCTTTGTCCTCAAAATCAATATCTGAGTGACGCTTGGAGAAACGCTTGGAGAAAGCCGTGCGATTAGGTCTTTCGTCAACAGAAGGTGTTTCTGTTTCTTCTCCTGCTGGTGGCGCAACCTGTGCTCCACCCTCTTTGTTTAGTTTTTCTTGTTCTTCTTTTGTCATTTCGAATATGATACCTAATTAGAAGGAATTTTTATTTGTTTATAAACTCTTGCGCAAAGGTGCAAAAAATGATAGCTTGTAATTCTGTTATTTAACATGGTAGTAATCAGTAGGTTAAATAACCGAAAGTAAAGGCATGGAATAAAGTATTTTTGCATCCATAATTTAACAATGTAATATAAAATGGCAAAGGCAAGAATACTGACATTAAGTAAGGTTATGCCTCGTCGCAACAAATACGATTCTGTCAAGGCACGCAAAAGAAGGCAAGAACATAGCAATAAAGACTATGAGCTACTTTCCCGGTGTAGGAATGCGTGGAACAACCTGAGTGGAGTAAGAGAGACCAGAGCAAGAACCTTGAGGTATTGTACTGGAGATCAATGGAGCGATGTTATCAAGGTGTATCATCATGGTTGTTGGGAGTATATGACCGAGCGTGAGTATATGGAGACAAGAAACCAGACTCCTATGAGCAACAATATCATGGTGAGCATCTTGGAATCTATAGCAGGACTCTATGCGAAACAAGGAACGGAACCTGTATGTTTTGCGAGAGATAATGACTCCCGGCAACTGAGCGACATGATGAGTGCAACCATGCAGTGCAACTGGCAGACAACCGAAATGCAGGACGTACTGAATCACGCTATCAAGGATTACTTGATAGGTGGACAGATGTATGTTCGTGAGTCTTGGGAGGATAAGGATTTAGAAATGCCAGACTCATGGACGGAACTCATGGAACCAGACCACATGTTTTTCGAATGCGGAAGTGACCCACGACATAACGACATTAGCCTTATTGGTGTGCTTCACGATGTTAGTAAGGAAGATTTGTATCAGAAATTTGCGAGAGCAGAGTATGGTTTAACTATCGAAGACCTGAATAGAATCTTTGACATTCACGAAGGATATGATGAGGGGTATGGCTATGAGTTTAACAATGAAAAGGCATTAGCTAATATCAGCTTCGACACAACAAACAAAGGTAGCCATTATGTAAGAATCATTGAGGTTTGGACTACAGAAACAAAGCCGAGATTGCAGTGTTTTGATCCGATAGCAACGAGCGGGAACAATGCTTATTTTCGCATTGACATGGATGATACTGCCATGATAGCCAAGCTGAGAGCAGACAACATCAAGCGAAAAGCTCAGTATGACGAAATGGGAGTGCCGGAAGATGAACGAGCCTACATTAAATCTTGGGAGGTTGCTGACAAGTACTGGTATTACACCTATATGGCTACAGATGGAACTATCCTATGCCAGGGCGAGACCCCATACGACTACAAGAGTCATCCTTTCACGATGAAGCTTTATCCGTACATCAACGGAGAGATTCATCCATTCTTGGCTAATATCATTGACCAGCAAAGATATATCAACCGCCTGATTGTGATGAACGATATGGCTATCAGAAGCAGCTTTAAGGGTTTCAAGATGATACCTACAAATGTGCTTAATGGCAGAACTCCAGAGCAATTTATGGAAGAAGCTATTGAGTATGATGGATGGATATTCTATAAACCATCTGCCAAGACTCCTAACCTTAGACCAGAGGTTATTACTTCGAACGCAGTCAATATCGGCACGAATGAACTTCTGCAAATTGAGTTGAACCTGATTAGAGAGGTTACAAACGTGAGTGGCGCATTGCAAGGAAAGACCCCTTCGGCTGGTACGTCGGCTGCACGATACGCACAGGAAAGTCAGAATGCCACAACGTCTTTGTTTACCATTCTTGCCGACATGGAGGCATTTACCGAAAAATTAGCAACCAAGAAGTGTATGACTATCCAACAGTATTACGAGAATGGGCGAAAGGTATTTAACAAGGACTCTGTTAACGCCCGATACTATGACAGGCTATCAGCAAGAGATGTTCATTTCAAGATAAGTATCAAGAATGCGGCTGCTACTGCAAGTTATCAGACTCAGATAAACGACAAGCTTGATTATCTCCTGTCTATCGGTGCTATCAATATCGTTCAGTACTTACAGAATATCAATGCTCCATTTGCAGACAAGTTGCTATCAAGCGTACAGGAGCAGCAGGCTCAACTCGAACAGATGTATCAGCAGCAACAACAATTAGCAATGGCACAAGGCGGTGGACAGGTAGAGAACGGAGTTGTTCAAGGTGCCGATCAGAACGCAGTGAATATGGCTCAGAACGCATTAGGTTTTAACAAAGCAGCATAAAGATTATGGCAGAGGAAACGAAATTGATAACAATCAGCATGGAGTCCATCGAAAGCGATGTGACGAAACAGGTTTCTGTTATCGCAAAGAGGCAGAAAGACAAGAATGGAGATTCTCTGTTTGGAAGCACAACTCTATCGGTAGTGGAGAAAACGGTAATAAGGCAATATATAGAATCAGCAATTCGTAGTTTCGCTGGCGAATTAGCACCAGTTGTAAAAACCTACATTGATTCTTCGCTTCCTGCATCAGTCACATTCAATGTTATCAGGTTGAATGAAGGGCACAAGAATGCTTTCGAGAGTTGTTTTTGGGGATATGTGAGGGCATATACAACCTATATGGTATTGACTTTGAGCAGTACGGAGCAAGCCAAAGTTTATTCGGATGAAGCAGATGCGCTTTTGAAATCTGCAATAAAACTGGTATTTGACAAAGAGGCTCCTTCGGCTGGAGCTAAAACACTGAAAGATATGACAGGCTCCATGGAGAGTGACCCCACAGTTAGAAACTAATAAATAAGTAAAGATATGATATTAAAATTTCAAATTATCAAATCGGTAGTAGTTGACGAGGTTAAGAGAGCAACCTACCTAAAGGCTAAGATAGATGGAGCTACAGATGATAGAGCCATCAAAATGAGTTTTAATGAAGCAGCTGGTGACGAGGCTGTTCACGAAAATACGCTGACGCACGATTTTCAATCTGCATTGGAGATAACAAAGGTTATACTTGCAGACTATCTGGCTCCAAACGCTCAGACATCAGGCGATAATGTTATATACTATAACGATAAAGAAGATGATATAGTAGAGTTTGTTATTGTCGTATCACGCAGATGCAATGGAACGCTCTCTGATACTTTGGCAAGATTGGTTGCAAAGTATGTAGAGGACTATATGATATACCAGTGGTGGTTAAAAACCACGAATCTCAAACAGGCAGAACCCTACTTGCAGTCATTGACTTTTGACGAACAGAATATTCGCAGATGCTTTGTATTGAGCGGTCCTGTAGTTCCAACTGTGCCATACACTAAGAATCTGACCGCCAAGGTGGATGGAAGTGATAATGGAGGCGGTGTAACCATCGAACTTGACAATAAAGAAACTACCCTATCCTATTCTATTGATGATAGTGCTGTAGATGACATTGAGGCAAGAAGCAGCGAACCAAGTATTCTTGAAGTACAAAGAAGCGTTGAGCCTCATGCTTTCTGTCTTGTGCCTGTAAATACTGGCGTAGCAACAGTAACCATTTTCTCCCGACATAGCGATAATCTAAAGAGGGAGATTGAAATAACCGTAACTAAGGAGGAATAATATGGAGTTTAACCCTTTGCACCCAACACATATATTTAGAGAAAAGGGGTGGGAGCCAATGCCAAACCCTTTTCTTCCTAAACCACCAAGACCTGCACACAGGTATTCGGACAAGCATATATTTGTGTATGCTGATCAGCTTTGGTATGACATAGATGCTACTACCAACATGATAGGTAGAGCCAGACGTGGCAGCCAAACCAACCAAGATGAAAATATTCCTACAAGTGAGAATGACCACGAGCGACCTCTTTTCTATCGCTGGTTTGACAAGTATCTCAGTAAGGTAGAATCCTTGCTAACTGCCTATATTATGAAACCTGAGGGACGAGTAAGGGACAATTCGCTAAAAGAATGGGATGAAAAGGAACTCTGGCTTCGAATGCCTGATTATTGGGATGACGCAAGGTATGACAGTTTAGTGAAAGCTATACATGACTACATTGTTACAGGAGCATTGTATGAGTATTTCCTACTTACACTTACAAGCAAAGACCCTATCACGATAGATAAGGCTTCACAACTTGACGAGCAGGAGCTGGAAGTAATAGATGCGGCTAACGCAACAATCCCTGGGGCAATGGTAAGACAACTTAAACCATTTGGATAAGGAGGTTTACGATGGATGAATTTAGTGATTTCAAAAGCGTAAGGGAGATAAATCGAGAGAAGAAAGAGAAGGCAAAGAGCCTTCTTCCTTCCAAAAAGAGTGCTCAAAAGGAGTATCTTAGGGATTTCTTGGCAAGAAATCAGGAGAAATTTGAAACTTGCATGGACCAGCTGGCAGAATACGACCCGAAAACTTATGCCACTATCTACAAGGATCTGATGAAACACATGATACCAAAACAGAGCGAGGTAAGTGTTTCTCATGGCTTGGACGAAGATTTCAAGCAACTTATGGCTTTAGGAATGACGACAGTGGAGGATGATGAGGAAGGTGTGAATGTGATAGATGTAAGGAGCGCACCTAAAATCACCGATGCAGACTTTGAAGAACTAAACGATTTAGTAGATGGCTCATGTAACTAATGAAGAAATAGACAAGCTTGTTGAAGAAAACAACAGACGGTATGAAGAAGTCTTTGGTCCATACGACCCCATAACAGGATTGAACTGTTATGACTTCGAACATCGTGTGCTGATAGAGCTGCCTGACTTCTTCATTCCTAAGATGTGGGTTCCGAAAAAAACTGCCAAGTCTGTTTTGTTCCGTGGTCTGAGAAAGATGAAAAGCCTGAAAGACTATATCCTATACGTACAACACGCAGCAGACGACGTGCAACATTTTCAGATGCTTACCTTTGCCATCTGTAGAACACGATTCTTGGAGGACCCAGAGTTTGCGATGTATGTGACGGATAAGATTGAGGACAAAAAGACTGGTAAAATGATACCTTTCAAGTTGAATTATCCTCAACGAAAGTTGCTGAAAATCTTGGAGGATTTAAGAACGAGCCACAAACCAGCCTTTGTTGTCATTCTGAAAGCAAGACAGTGGGGTGGTTCTACCCTATCCCAGCTCTACATCAAGTGGATTCAAGACTACAGACATGATGGATGGAATGCTATTGTGTTAGCTCAGCAGAAGAATACTGCCAAGAAAATCAAGGCGATGTACCGAAAGGCATTGGAACGTCAGCCGGGATGGACGGTTGGCTATCCGGGAGCAAAGCTGCAATTCTCTCCATACGAGAACTCACCTGACGATTTCCAAGTAACAGATGGTATTAAGGCGATAAGGCGAAGTACCTTGACAGTGGCTTCATTCGAGAACTTTGATTCTGTGCGTGGTAGCAACTTCCATTGTGCCCACTATTCAGAGGTAGCCTACTGGAAGAAAACACCAGAGCATGATCCTGAAGGTGTGATTTCTTCTATTTCTGGTGGTATTGACCCATTGGAAGATAATGTGGAGATATTCGAGAGTACTGGTAGAGGTAACTCTGGTTTCTTCTATGATAAGTGCCAGTTAGCTATGGACCCGAAGAACAACGACGCTTACTCGTTCCTGTTCATTCCTTGCTTCTTCATCGAAAAGGATATGACGGAGGTAGAAGATACGAGAGCATTTGCAAGATGGTTACTGCAGAACAGAGACAGAAGCTCATGCCCTAAAGGTTATCGAGAGACAGGAAAGTTCTTCTGGAGAATGTGGCAAAAGGGTGCTTGTTTCCAAGCTATCGAGTGGTACAGAAACTACCGTAACAAATTTACTTCCCATGCTGCCTGTGCTACCGAGGCTCCTATTGATGAGGAGGACGCTTTCCGAAACTCTGGTAGATTGGTATTCAGTCCTTACGCAATAGACGACCTACAGGCTGCCTATAAGAAAGACCCGGAATATACTGCTGATATTTGCATTGACATCAGCACAAAGAACGATAATACCATCAGCAACTCCAAGATTAAACTTAGGGATGATGGAGAGGGCGACCTCAAAATTTGGGAAGTTCCTACAATCTTGCAGGTGGAGAATAGGTATTTGGTAAGTGTTGATATTGGTGGTAAATCTACCACATCTGACTATACCGTAATGACCGTGATAGACCGATTCGGTATGATACCAACCATTAACGGAAAGCCAAAGATTGTGGCAAGATACAGAGGGCACGTAAGGCATGATAAGTTGGCATGGATGGCTGCTGCCCTGGCTCATTACTACAATGATGCGTTACTGGTTATTGAGAGTAATACGGCTGACCGGGAGAAGAACAACAATACAGAGGGAGACCACTTCCTGACCATTATTCAAGAAATAGCTGACTATTACGATAATCTATATCAGCGAACCAGTAGTTCGGAAAATGTGGAAGAAAACGTTCTTGCCAAGTACGGATTCCAAACCAACAAGTTGACCAAGCAACAGATAATCGACAACTTGGAACACTTTGTGGATGATATGCTCTGGGTAGAACCTGACAAGGAAATGTACCATGAGCTTAGAATTTACGAAAGACACGATGATGGAAGTCTTGGTAATATCGTGGGTAACGGAAACCATGATGATGTTGTGATGAGTACCGCCATTGGCTTGTTCGTAAGCCTCACGGATATGGAGAAGCCTTACTGGAAGAAGAAGGAAAAGATATACAAAGGTGGCGATGGTGTTCATACTGTAGCCAAAATTTAAAACTGATAATATATGGAAAGAATTACCGAAAGAAAGACTCTTAGCTTTAATAAGGGCATGACAAATGTTCCGAGCGACCTGCTTTCAGATGATAGCGAGTTGCTGGAGAGTGATGGATTCATCTTTAAGGATGGAGAAATGAAGCCTATTCAGAAGCCTGTAAAGATTAAAGCATTATATAATGGAGAAGATATTGGATTAAATGATGCTACGATAATGTATGTTCACAAGATGGCTGATTATAAATGTATCATTACCAAATTAGAGCACACAGACTCCATTATCTGTTACAAAATGAATGGAGACCAGATAGATATTAATAGCGGACAGTCATTTAGTATTGGAGCGCCATCAGATATTAAGAGTGTGGGAAATACTTTGGTGTGCGCAACAGAAAAGGGAATACATTACTTATTATATAAAGGTGGGAAATATGTGGATTTAGGAACGGAATTACCAAAGCCAAAGGTGGAGTTTTACACCGATGGAACGGTTGATAACTGGCAGAAGGATCAGGATGATTTGAAGAAAGATTCATTCATGTGCAACATCAAGAGCTTTGTTGACGAGAATAATCGTTATGCCTATTATGAGCCATTTATTGGAGGTAACGCTGAAGCTTACGAGCTGCACAGTACAGGACTTGGTGCTGATCCGGATTACTATCTCGCAGAGTTGTATATTGCCCATACAGTAAAGCAGGACAAAGAGACCGATTTCAAAAATGCTGTTGTCGGTCATGTCGAACAGATGATAAACTGGGTGAAAGACAAGAATAAATTCGCCTTCCCATTCTTCGTGAGATTCGCTTTGAAGATGTTTGACGGAAGCTATACTCGTATTTCCAATCCTATCATCTGTTATCCTTCAATCATCCGTAACTGTAAGTTCGTTCAGATGTATAAGGGAAACAAGAGTTACTACAAGGAAGAAGACGGAGTAAATGGTAGCGGCATGTACATGTATCACATCGCTTATAGCGGTCTTTTCTTCAAGGCATCCATCGAAAACAAGGAAAACTGGTCGGATATTATAAAGGAAATCGTAGTTTTCGCAACAGACGATGTTAAGTCTTTCGAGTTGAATGGAGATTGGAAGTTCAAGGACCCTATGGATGTCAACAAGACCGTATTCTACAATGGAGGTGGTACCTATCATGAAAACGTGTTAGATTTCAGACATTATAATTACAGAGGTGATGGTTATCACCCACTTGCCTCAGAATGGATTATGCCTGTATTCAAGACAGAGGATAAAATTATAAAGGAGCTGCTCAATAAGACTCAGTTCTACAAGTTGTTCTCATTGGATATGAACTCTAAATATCTTGATGGCGAGTGGCACGATTCGTCAGCCAAAAACGAATCTGCATCAGACGTTAATATTATCGAAGATGACGTTGTTTCTAACTTAACCGAACAGGAGCAACTCAAAGTGGATGATTACTATGGGTGGACTAAACTCGTGGCAGATAAGTTATTTGTGTATAATAGTAGAATCAATACGATTGGCTTAAAACGATATCCATTTAAGGGTTTCAACTTCTTTACAGAAAACAAGACCCCAGGAGGTTATAGTTATGAATACTTTGTGCATATCGTAACTACAGATATAGATACATGGGTAAAATCTGACAAAAACGATAATGTTGACCCTATAGTATTCACAGGATGGCTATATTATCCTGATCCAAATGCGAAAGAAATGCTTATTCGTAGAGTTGACGGTACAGGTACGTTTGGCTGGAGAGTATCTTTGAGTCAGCACAAAATGCTAAATGGTGCTTACAGTTTTGCAAATCTCCCACACTCAAGCAAGAATATTTCTATTTCAAGCATAAATGTGCCTGATGTGACAGGTGGGTATGAAGATTTAAACTCTCAGATTTTCACATCTGTAGTCAACAATCCATTTGTATTTGAGGCATCAGGAGATAATACAGTAGGTACAGGAAAGATATTGGGAATTATTGCCAATACAGAGGCGGTAAGCCAAGGTCAGTTTGGTCAATATCCATTGATGGTGTTCACGGATGAAGGTATATACGGAATGTCGGTTAACTCAGAGGGTCTTTATTCTGCTTCTTATCCAATATCAAGAGAGGTGAGCAATGAAAACTCTCCACTTGTTCCAACAGACAGACTTGTGTTCTTTACCTCAAAGAAAGGATTGATGGCTGCAAGTGGTGGTTCGGTAGCTTGCATGAGCGAACAATTAAAGGGTCGTACCTCGAATGGAGCGAATATTACATCAGAAGGAAGATTCTTGGATTTTATCAAAGACTGCATGATAGCCTACGATTACAGAGATTCCCTCTTGCGTATCTATAATAAGAGTAAGTCTTATCAGTATATATATAATATGGTGGATAAGACTTTCTCGGTAGTAAGTAACGATGTATTTGTGAAAGCGGTGGTTAATGATTACCCGGATAACCTGATACAAGATACAGAAGGGAACGTATATACACTTACTGGCAAACCAGACGTTTTTGATGATGATAGACTGTATAGTGGTGAGATTATCACAAGACCATTGAAATTAGGTGGCTCTATGATTTTGAAATCAATAAGAGACATCAAGCATCTTTGCGATACTATTAACGGCACGCTGCAGTTAGAAATATTCGGAAGCAACGATTGCAGAGAATGGACGCAGTTGACCTCCACAGGAGGCAAGCCGTATAAGTACTATACATTCAAGTATATTTTCAATAACTTCTTGGCTGGAGATTCCTTTGCAGGAAGTGTGGTGGAGATACAGAGAAGAAGAGAGGATAAAATGAGATAAATCCATTTTATAATTTTAGATAACATAAAACGCAAAAAGAAGGCGGCTGCTTATCACAAGTAGTCGCCTTCAAACATTTAAAACGTATGGTAAAATCTATTATGTAAATAGCCTATAAAAAAGCCTATTAAGAAAGTGTACAAATGTAATATTCCATTCACATTACTAAGAAGCATGGTAAAGAATATGAAAGGCATTGCAGTCCTAACGGCATCTTTCCATCTTCCTGTTTCTCCCCACATAAGCCCAAAGGCAGAAAAGAGAAAACCAGATAAGCCCATTGTAGGCTCGTTTGTGAACGTAGGCAGGAAGCTGGCAAGTGTGGCAATAACCAGAGACTCGATCAATCTTATTCTGCCCTTTATCTGCCATAAGACAAGCAAGTTGATGGTAAGATGGAAGCCATTGGCATGAAAGAAGCTATATATGAAATGGTTAAGGAGACTACAACCCTCATAAAAACCTATGTGCCAAGTGCTGCATATCAAACAAGCGATAGTAAGAGAGAACTTAACGATGAAGTTTCTTGCCGTAAACATCTTTATGATGGTAATCTTTTCCATATTTCTTGCAAGCATTAAATGTGATTCTGAGGTTGCTTTCTGTGATAAAGAACTCCGGTGCTGGTCTTGTTACGAGAAACTGACAGATGAACCAAAGGGATTTTCCGATGTATTCTCTCTGTTGGGTCATAACCTGTAGCTCATCGAACATAGACAGATACATTCTACGTATGTGAGGTTTGAGTTTGTCGAGTTTAGAAAAGTCGCCACGAATAAGCGGGCTGAGCATTTCGTGAGCCTGCTTGGGTGTGACATAATACCTTGGAGCCTGATGCTCGATAGTTTTCACCCAGGCTTCATGTTGAGAATGACAATGAGTACAGACCTCCCTGTAAGCTGCCATTAAATCTTCTCTTTGTTTTTTTACTAAGTCAAAACTTCTTCTCGACATACGCTTTACCTGTTTATTGCGCACAAAGATACATATTATTTAGATTATTTCCAAATAAACGCATAAAGATTTAAATAAGTTTAATATCAGCGGGTTATGTTTTGATTTTCGAAATAAAAAGTTTAATTTTGCAATGATTTAAAATATTTAAGAGCTATTTTCTAATTGTTTGAATTTAAAACGGGGTAATTAATTATAAAGTATAAGTAAATATGGAGAAAAACAATGAATCGTCCATTCTATCGCAAGAAGAATTGGCTTATGTCAGGCAGAACCTGCTGAACAGGAAGATCTACAGGTTCTATGAACTATTAGCAAAGTGGGCACCTATACCTTTGATGTTAGGGCATTGGTATGGAGTTTGGGACTATGGCAACTATACACGTCCTGTAATCCTTGACACAGATAATAATGGTTATTGTATTATCTGGATTTACATCTTATCATATATTTATATGCCACTCTGTATGATACCAGTAAGTTTCTTCTTTCACTACTGCTGGATATACAGGATTCCCTTCTTCTATTTCATCAGAATAAATGCTATCAGAATCTACTATCAACACTGGCTGATTACACCAGAACAACTTCCGATGCATCATGTTTTTATTATTTTCACTTTAATTTTATACGCTTATGGTTTCATTAAGATTGCTTTCCAAAGCAAGAAATGCCGTTAGAATGTTGGAGAACGGCGAGTGTGGTCTTGACAAGATTCAGACGGAGGCTGCAATGAGAGAGTTAGAGTATTACATGACTGGAGTTAGCCACTTTGACGAACTATCTGCAAGAGGTTGTATCGCCAAGATGTACTACTATGTAGGAGATACTCAAAAGGCTTTTGCTCCTTTTGTGGACTATCAATCTGCAAAGGATTACTACGAGAGGGTAAAAGATGATATTCTGGACTACAATCTATGGGATTTCTCGGTAACATTGAACCTGATGTATTCGGACCATTCAGAGGTTGTGAAGAAATGGACCAAGGGAGAGGAGAAACTAAAAGATAGAATGGTAGAGTTAGCCGTAAGCTGGCTGAATGACGAAGATACCAATCATCCATCTGATAAGATTTGGTGGTACATGAGCTGTTGTTAAATTACCACAAAACCAAGAAATAAACCATCTATCTTTGTAGCCATTATTAATTTATAATGGTTATTACATGGAAGAGATTATTCATACATTTTTGCAAGAGCATCTTTACAGGTCGGCACTCGTTATTGCTATCTGTATGGGTGCTCTTGTTATTTCTATGGCTGTAGATTTATTCTTCGGTATCAAAAAAGCGAAAGAGAATGGAGAAGCAACTACGAGTACAGGATTTAAAAAGACCTGTGACAAGGCAAGAAAATACTTTTCTCCATTCATGGTTATGGTCTGCATAGACCTTATCGCCTGCATCGTTCTTCCGTTCCCTATTTTCTCGATGATTTGGACTGGGTATTGTACCTTCTGTGAGTTCGTAAGCGTGAGAGAAAAGGCATGGAAGAAAGCTGAGATAAGAAAGCAAGAGAAGACGATAAGCATACTACTTGAAAACAAGGAGGATATTGCAAGGGCTTTCGCTCAGATCCTGAAAGAACAAGAAAAGAAAGGAGGGAAGTAGAATGAGAAAGATAAATAATATCTTTGTACATTGCACTGCTTCTTCGCAAAAATGGGGAGTCAAGGAACTTTGGGCAGAATTTAAGGCTAAAGGATGGGTGAACCCCGGCTATCACTATATAATCACGATAGATGGCTCTATTCATCAGATGTTGCCTATAGAAATGGTAAGCAATGGGGTGAAAGGTCACAATGCGACTGCTATCAATATTGCTTATGTGGGAGGTATTAACTCCAAAGGTAAACCTGTAGATAATAGAACTCAGGCGCAAAAACAGGCGATGATTACGCTATTGAAGCAGCTAAAGAAAAGATTCCCTGGAGCGCAAATTATGGGTCATAGAGATATTTGGGGTAGCGACCCAAAGAAGTGGAAAAAATGGTGTCCTTGCTTTGATGCAAAGACCGAATTATCACAATATTTTGATTAAAGGAATATAAAAATATAGGAGTTTGAGGCTTATGAAATGGATATTTGTCTTTTTAGTTTGTCTGCTTTCTCTTACAAGTTGTAAGACTAAGTATGTGAGCGTGCCCGAATATCACAAGGAGTATATTGTGAAAACTGATACCTTTGCGAAGCTGGATAGCGTCTATGTGAAGGACTCTGTTTTCATGTATCAGAAAGGCGATACGGTTATCGTCAACAAGATAAAGTATCAAGATAAGTTCCGCTATATATATAAGGTGAAAGTTGATACCTTTATCAAGACGGACTCTGTTTCTGTTCCTTATCCTGTACAAAGAGAATTGACCAAGAATGAGAAAAGGATGATAAGCCTTGGTAGATTGTTCTTGACTTTTCTATTCGTGGTTGCCATGGGTGCGTTAGGGTTTATATATTGGTATCGAAACAAAAGATGTTAGCCTATGGGAATTTCTAAAGAACTGCAGGCTATAGATGCCATACTTCTTGAATTGCACGAAAGGATTCGATCAGGTAGGTGTCTTACCAATAAGCAGCAAAACATCATGATGCTCAACTTTCTGCATACGATAAGCAATAAGGATGAGCCGATGAGCAAGACGCAAGCCTACAAGTATATCGGTATTTCGAGAGCAACCTTTGACAGGCTTGTTATAAGTGGCGATATTCCAAAAGGCAAGAAAACTCTTGGGTTCACGGAACTGGTATGGTATGCCAGAGATTTGGACCCGGTAATAGATAGATTGTTAAGTAAAAAGGTGAAATAGGTTTAAGTGATTTATTAGTTGTGTTTAGTTTAGACGGAAAATCCCCACTCAACCGTGATGGCTGGGTGGGGATTGAAAGTATATTATCCTTTCTGATAGAGATTTGATTTCTCTGTAGATGAAGTCATACACATCTTTGTTGATAATTTTATGTCTTGCTCCTGCTTTGTCATAACTTTGCAGCCAAGATGCTTATTAAAATACTTTAAGTCCTTACCGTTAATCACTCTATCCGTAACAAATCGGTTATGTTGCAAAATACGAGACGATGCTATAGTTCGGGAATATGCCATCTGCATGGCAGACAGACTTTCATGGTATTCTTCCAATGTTTTGTCTATCTCATAACCGACAAAGTTTCTATCACTGTCTAATGCGGCTTGCATTGTCGTTCCAAGACCAAGGAATGGGTCGAGTACCGTGTCTCCCTTGCACGAATACATGTTGATAAGCCGGTAAGGTATTTCGTAAGGGAAGGCTGCGCTTCTTGTTCGAGATTTTCCGTCAGGCATCTTCTGCTTTGCACCCTTCACGTTCCAGGTGTCAGAAAACCAAACATTGCGTTCTTCCCAAAAGAATGCGCTTTGTCTTCTAATTTTCTTTTCCTCCTCGGTCTTAAACTTTCGACTTTTACCCTTTCTAAATATTAGTATATATTCGTGTTCGAGGGTGACATAAGCACCACAGGGAAGCATACCACTTCCCATAAACTTATTTGGGGCATTGGTTTGCTTTCTCCAAATAACGCATGGAAGTTCCGTAAAACCAAGGATTCTGCAAAATTGCGATATTTTCGCATGGTTATTGAACAACTGGAAGTTTCCATTGATAGTTCTTGTAGCATCTCCTATATTGATACAAAGGAAACCTCCTTCTGAAAGAACCCTGTAACACTCCCTCCATATATTGTTGAGTATTCCGTGCATTAAATCGAAAGATACAGATGGATTATCTGCAAAGTTGTACGCAATTGCCTTATTTTGACTTGCAAATATATCGTCCCACATTTCTACCATTGGATATGGAGGCGATGTTACTACAATATTGATGCTTTCATCTGCCAACTCTCCCATATTGCATGCCGACTTATAATAGATATTTCTTTTCATACGCTACTCGAATTTAATGACAAAAAATTCCTTATCAAGCCACTTATCAGGGCATAAGCCTTTCTTAGGTTTCCCGATGGTGATGCTCTCAATCTCCTTCTCAATTCGTGGACTATCCTTGCGGTAGCCGTTGATAAAGAGGACATGAGTGTATGGTTTGTATTCCGGCTCACCTATCACAATAGTATAACCGCCAAACTCATCGAAAAGCACCTCACCGCTTTCGGCTTGTTGGTTTACCAGTCGGGAAGCCCAATAAGGTTTTATCTCCCGATACTCCTCAGTCTTTTCGCCCGACACTATCATATCAAACCACTGCTTGCTGACTGTGAGGGTCAATACTTTCTTCTTCATCCTTACACCTCCTCCCAGTCTGTTGCGAGAATATCCTCAGAATCATTGAATACGCAAGGGAATATTTGTTCATCACATCTAGCCCAAATAGTCATACCGACAATATAGATATAAGCTCCACATTCTTCCCAAATTACCCTTCTCACTTTCTTCTCCTCCTTCATTCTTCTCAGAGCCTCTGAGAAGTCAAATATTTCCTTCTTCATTTCTTATTTCTTTTTAACTACTTCTTTTTAATTCTATTCTCGTGACAGCGGATCATACGTTTATAAAATTCTATCATCTTTTTATTAACGAAAACAGTATCATATTTACCTATATAGTAATCTCCATTTAAGAGTTCGCTGACGTGTATTCGTACAACGTCTTGCGTCCAGTTATCTATAAAAAGATAATAGGTTTCACGATTAGGGTGTACCATAAGGTACTCGTAGAAGTGGAAATTATCATTTTTAATAAATGTCACTCCACAACCTTTTGTTAACTGACTTATGTCTTTTAATACTTCCATATCTATTTCTCCTTTGCTTTAACGTTATACACTCCATCAATGACCTCTACTTCATAACAATCGGGACAATAGTGTTTGCCATCTATCATTTCCCAATCAGAGTAGTCACCAATATCAACTTCTTTGTTACTGAATAGTGCAGAGCAAGTATCTGTACCTCCAAATACTTCTCCGCATTTATCACAAACAATCTGATACATTGTAATCGGTCTATACATAAGCTATTCTTCTTTAAGTTCTACCGGCTCATCGCTCCAAGACAATTCTCTTCCGATGAGTTTCTTTATACTGCCCTTTGGAAGATGAAATATAGAATAACCAATCCAATAGTCTCCAACTCTAAATGGTTCTGTTCGTGAGATTAATTCCTCACCGATTTTATCAACTGACACCCATGCCATAACTATTCCTCCACTTTCACGCCAAATGGAGTACCATCGGCAAATTTTATTTTAAACAAATCCGTAGCAGTGACAAATCCAATCACACCATTATTTCTATCACCAATAACAATCCCTTCATTATCTATAAATATGATTAAGCTGTTAACCTCACCATTTTGTGATATTAGCCACCCGAATGGCTGATGCTTTAGCATTTCTGATCGGCACTCTTTTGCATCCTTGAATGGGCGGTACTTTGGTCCTGGCTTGATGCGATAATTTTTTTGGATCACAGTCAAAATGTGGCAGCATAGCAGTTTTCCACATTTTCATAGTCTTATCAAAAATTTCAATTTCTTTTCCTTCTGCGTATGCCTGAATTATCGGCAATAGCTCTGTTGCTTCTTTACGATTCATACTTAATCCTCCAACTCTTTAAGTGCCAAGACTAACTCGTTTTGAATATGAATTGTAGTGCCTTCACTTAATTTTATCCTTTTTGAGCCAATCATCTTGGAAACATTATTAATGTGAATTATTGCTTTTTCTTTGTTCATTTCTTATCCTCCTTTGCCTTTAAGTATCTTCGCTTGAAACTTTTGAACTGTCTGTTTATAGCATAAGCCTCTTCATCAAATCCTTCATCTAAAGTACCAGACATAGCCATAAGGGATTCTGTTGCTTGAAAGAAAGCTTCAAAGTCCTTTTCTGTTACATTCATTTTTGCCATATTCTCTTCTTTTTACCCTCTCCCTGTTGCAGGAGAGGGTGGTTAGTTACTTGTTTTGAATACAACGATTCTCAAATTTCTTGTAAGCATCGAGATAGAACTCATTCTTGACTTTGTTGTATGTCACCTCGTAATACATGCCATCTGGAAGCGTTGTTGATAACAACCACTTCGCATTACCAAGAATGTAGCACTGCCATACTACAAACACTTCAAACTCTTGTTTTGAGTCACTCTTATCCAAGTGCTCCTCAACATACTTACGCACAAATTCACTTACTTTTTTGTTCATATTACTTGTATTTATGTTAGTTACTCAATTACTTCGATAAACTCTCCTTTTTGAAGTCGATAAAAAGTGTCAGCCTTGATGTTTTCGCCATCAACGTACTCTGTTTTAACGCACGCCGGTACATAGCGACTCTTCTCATTGTTCCATTTCCATTCTGATAGTGTTATCCATGAACCTGCTTTCGCTTTTGCCATAGAGTTGTTACCAGCGCACATGATAACAGAATCTTCTCCAGTGCTATCAATCTGAGCAGAGTAGCCTGATGAGCCAATCTGAGCACAGTCGCCTGATGAGCCAATCTGAGCACAGTAGCCTGATGAGCCAATCTTAGCAGAGTAGCCTGATGAGCCAATCTGAGCACAGTCGCCTGATGAGCCAATCTGAGCAGAGTCGCCTGATGAGCCAATCTGAGCACAGTCGCCTGATGAGCCAATCTGAGCACAGTAGCCTGATGAGCCAATCTTAGCAGAGTAGCCTGATGAGCCAATCTGAGCACAGTCGCCTGATGAGCCAATCTGAGCAGAGTCGCCTGATGAGCCAATCTGAGCACAGTCGCCTGATGAGCCAATCTGAGCAGAGTAGCCTGATGAGCCAATCTGAGCACAGTCGCCTGATGAGCCAATCTGAGCACAGTAGCCTGATGAGCCAATCTTAGCAGAGTAGCCTGATGAGCCAATCTGAGCACAGTCGCCTGATGAGCCAATCTGAGCAGAGTAGCCTGATGAGCCAATCTTAGCACAGTCGCCTGATGAGCCAATCTGAGCACAGTCGCCTGATGAGCCAATCTGA
>ERZ773165.598-NODE-598-length-26311-cov-16.485756_pt1 | contig 26311 bp, 22 predicted proteins | sample MGYA00581003_ERZ773165 | MGnify/ENA primary metagenome ERZ773165 (study PRJEB29015, sample SAMEA2737817) | human gut metagenome | biome: human gut; feature: human-associated habitat; material: faeces | place: China | collected 2012 ... | reverse complement strand
CCAGAAAACCGTCGCGGCCGACCATCTCCTTGGTCAGGCCCTCGGCGCGCATAGCCTCCACCACCTTAGCCTCGGTAGCAATGGAGGCGTGGTCGGTGCCGGGCACCCACAGGGCGGCGTAGCCCTGCATCCGCTTGGTGCGGATGAGGATATCCTGCATGGTGTTATCCACCGCATGCCCCATGTGCAGCTGACCGGTAACGTTCGGCGGCGGCATCACGATGGTGTAGGGTTTCTTGTCCGGATCGGCCTTCGTGTGGAAGTAGCCGCCGTCCAGCCAGAACTGGTAGATACGATCTTCCACCTGACTGGGATCGTACTGCTTTGCAAGCTCTTTCATAGTGTCCTCCCAAAAATTTGATGAAGTGGGACGCAAAAAGCCGCCCCACGGAGCGTTCCATGGGACGGCTGTAAATACATGACCGCGGTACCACCCAAATTGCGCGGAAAGCTCCGCGCCCCTTGATGCCCCTGTAACGTAGGGCAGACCCGAAAGCGGCTTACCGGCTCAGCTCACCGCTTCTGCTCCAAAGTGACAGTGCCCCGCCGGTATCCCGCCGGGTTTTCAGCTGCCCCCGGCTCTCTGTGCGGTCCCAGACGATGCACACTCTTTTTCAACGCATTTATAAAAAGAATATAACGTTTTTTGTGGAATTTGTCAATCAGTTTTTCAAACCTTTCACCCAACGCACCAGCTTCCATACCTTTGCGCCCAGATGCGGGCAGTAGCTCACCATCAGTGCCTGCAGCTTCTGGCTTTTGTGCTCTAACGGGATCTTCCACGCAGCGCGGCGGTGCGTCTTTGCCAGTTCCAGCAGTGTTTTTTCCTTTTCCGGGTCCCGCTCCGGCTGGTTGACCAGCCGGAAATATACCTCGGCGCAGGACATGATGCAGCGCTGATCCGTAGTACTGCGGAAGGGATCCGGCTGCTCCTTTGCCAGCTGCCAGACCCGTTCCCATGCCAGTGCCGCCGTATAAAAGCGCAGGCTCGGCTTCTGCCGCACGGCAGAATCTGGTCGTTCAAGATAGGCATACAGCGGGCAGTTCAAAAACGCCAGACTGCCAGCCTCGAGAAATTCCATCACAAAAAACAGGGTATCCTCCCCATAAAGCAATGCCGGATCAAAACGGATATCCCGCAGCAGCTCCCGGTGGGTCAGCATCCGCCAGCAGTGCCCGCCGCTCCATTCCCGCATCCACGAGTAGTTTTCCGCCGTGATCCTCTGCGGTGCCGGGCATTCCGTCACTGTCCACCGGGACTCGTTTTCCCGTATGCTGCGGTAACGGCACATAGCCATGCGAGTGCCGCAGCTGCACAAGGCATCGTACAGCCATTCCAGATACTGCGGCAGCACAAAGTCATCGGAATCCACAAAGCCGATGTATTCGCCCCTTGCCACATCCAGCCCAAAATTGCGTGCCGAGGACACCCCACCGTTTTCTTTGTTGAAAATGCGCACCCGGGCATCCTGCGCCGCATAGCGCTGCATGATCTGCCAGCAGTCGTCCGGCGAGCCATCGTTCACAACGATCAGCTCAAAATTCCGGTAGGTCTGCGCCAGCAGGCTGTCCAGACACGCGGGCAGATACTTTTCCACCTTATAGACCGGTACGATCACCGAGATCAGGGGGCTTTTTTCTGTATTCATCCGGCTCTCCTTTTCAAGATCTCCTGTACACGCCGCTTCAGCTCCGCGTACTCCGCGCTGCGCCGGTAGAGCAATACGATCACCCCTGCGAATACGGCTGTATAAAGCACACCGTCCAGAATAAAAACGCCGAAGTTGTCTACCGGGAAGCGCCGCACCCAGAGCACCGCTGCCGCTGACACCGCTGCCGTGAGCAGCAGCCGCTTTAGATACTGCGCAAAATAAGCCCGCAGCTTTTTCTGCCATGCGTCCTGAACGCCGTATTTCAAAAAGATATAAGGCTCTATCCAAGTACAGGTGCACAGCGTGCTGATGATAGTGCCCCCGATAATACCGGTCACGCCGTAACGCTGCACCAGCACAAGGGAGACTACCAGATTGATGGCGGACTCTGCCACAGCCTTATAGCGGTCGTTCCAGAACAATCCCATGACCTCCCGGAACAACAGGTTCGTCTGCCGCATCCGCGTGATGTAAAATTCCGCCACGATGATCGTCACGGTCGTCATCGGGAAACAGTATTCCCTGCCAAACAGCAGGGCGATCAAGGGGTTGAACAGCATCATCAGCCCGCCGGTCAGGTAGCCGGACAGCATAAAAAAGAGAAAATCCATTTCTTTATACACCTGATACAGCCGGTCAGAGTTTTCCAGTGCCGCAAAGTTGCCCACGCTGCCGGAAAAGGCTGTGACGACCTTGGTCATCAGGTTGTTCAGCGCGTTGAGCACCAGCCGGTAATTGGAGTAAATTCCTACCGTTGCCAGCCCGATGAAGGAGGACATCAGCAGGCTGTCCGTGTTGCGCACAATGACGATTGCCAGCTTGTGCATACTCATGGCGCCGATGTTTTTCAGGATGCCGTTCCGCTCCTCCCTGTCCGGCAGTTCACGGTATTTCTTTAAGTAGGGAAATTCCTTATCCACCATGCGGGAGATCATGATGTTGGGTATAAACTGTATCACCAGCTGGATGGCAAGGTACAGGATAAAGTTTCCCGTCAGCAGCAATGCCACGATCTGCACGACGGTGCGGATGCACTCGCACACCAGAGTCCATCCGGTACAGAGATAGCTCTTCTGATAGGCCTGATAGATAGAGCTTTTGTAGTTCAGCAGATAGGAGCTGGCCGAGGATGCCACATACATCATGTAGATCAGTGTGATATGCTCAATACCCTCGCCGCCCTTGATGAGGTGTGGCAGAAACGGCAGCAACACCAGCCCGAACAGCAGCACCGTAGCCGCCACCGCCCGGTACATCCACTTGTACAGGTTCATCAGCTGCGCCAGCTTCCGCTCGTCATCCCGAGCGGCCGGCTCGTACATACTGAACACCATAGCCGTGCCGATGCCCAGCTCCGCAAAATTAAGGATACTGAGCACATCGGTAAACAGGCCGTTGACGCCCAGATAAGCAGCCGAAAGGCAGTGGATGAACACCATCCGGTTGATAAAGGAGAGCAGCATCGTCAGAAACTGCCCGCCGATGTTGACCATCATGTTGATGATAGAATAGCGTGTTCTCATGCGTTTTTCTCTTTCTCCTCAGCCCTTGAGCTCCCGCAGACGACTGTATGTCTGCGGAAAGTGCCACAGCAGCCAGCTTTGCAGCCAAAGCCCGCCCGGGACGGCGCAGTACCGCCGGGTGCGGCTGACCACCTTAAACTGCATCCGCAGCATTTCCCGGCTGCGGGGTGCTTTGCGCAGCGCCGGGGGCAGCTGCCGGTACACCCGGCTCACGCTGCCCATCGTAAATTTTGCCGCATTTGCCAGTGCATCGTATGCAGCGTTTTCCACAAGACAGTCCCAGTACCGTTGTGCCGCCTCGGCAGCGTCGAAATGGCGCAGCGTTTTATTGCCGCTCATAATGCTGCCGCCGCGCTGCACATAATAATACAGCGCCTTTGGCACCACCACGGCCTTTTGGATCTGCAAACAGACCTCCGGGATCAGGAACAGATCCTCGTTCAGCTTTCCCTCCGGGTAGCGCAGCTGCGCAAAGACGGCGCGGCGGTACAGCTTGTTCCACGCAGGCTGGATCATCGAATCCGTAGCATTTTTCAGTAAATCCTGCCCGGCAAAGACCTTTTTTTCAAGACGGACGTGCATCGACTGACATGGCGCTCCCGCCTCGTCCACCTCGGCGTAATCGCACAGGGCAAGGTCTGCCCCGGTGCTTTGCACGGCTTGGTACAGCACTTCATACATTTCCGGTGCAATGTAGTCGTCTGAATCCACAAAACCGATCCATGCGCCCCTTGCTGCGTCCAGCCCGGCGTTGCGGGCGGCAGAAAGTCCTCCGTTTTTCTGGTGGATCACCCGGACGCGGGCATCTTTTTCGGCGGCGGCATCGCATAGCGCAGGGCAATCGTCCGGTGAGCCGTCCTCCACAAGGATCAGTTCAAAGTCCGTAAAGGTCTGCGCCAGAATGGAATCAATACATTTGGGCAGATAGTTTTCCACCTTATACACCGGCACAATGATGCTGAGCAGCGGTGCTTTTTCCCCTTCCGGCGCTCGTTTTACGTTGTTCAATCCGTCACCTCCGTGCGCAGGCGGGCAATGAGCCGCTCCATCAGCGCTACCCGGTTGAAGGGGGTCATCAGGTAAAAGCCGTCCGCATAGGGCGCAGCCGCCTTAGCTGCCTGCACCGAGACTTCCAGTCCAAGCTCCTCACCTGCGGCGCGGTCCAGCCCCTCAAACTTCTGGATGATGGCCTCGTCCACATGGATGCCGTTGACCTCGTTTTCCATAAAGATCGCATTGCGCTGGCTGACCACCGGCAGGATGCCGGCCAGAATTTTTGCTTGCTCACCCAGCGTCTCCCGGGCTTTTTTCAGATTTTCCACCGCCTGTGCCGACAGCACCGGCTGGGTGAGGAAGCCGCTCATGCCGTTTTCCAGCTTTTCTGCGGCGCGGCGCAGCTCCACCTCAAAGTTGCGGGCGTTCAGGTTCAGCGCACCGAACACCGTGATGGGGCTGGACATCTCCCGCCCCTCCCCGGCCAGCGATACGATATACTGCGCCAGCTTGCGGGAGTTGAACTGGTACACGTTTTTCACCTCGTCCCGCTCTGCGGTGGGGATGGGGTCGCCGGTAATGGCCAGTACCTCCCGCACGCCCTCGGCGTACAATCCCAGCAGCAGTGCCTTGGTGGCGTTCAGGTTGCGGTCCCGGCAGGTCATGTGGGGCAGCACGTTCATGCCCAGCTCCCGGTGCACCCGGCACGCCACCAGCGAGGAATCCATCCGCGCCCGGGCAATAGGGCAGTCCGCAATGGTCAGCAGGTCGGCACCGGCAGCCTGCAACCGGCGGGCACCCTCGAGATACGCAGTCAGGTCGGCGTCCTTGGGGGAATCCAGCTCCACCGCGATGACCCGCTGCCCGGCGCGCAGCTTGCGCAGAAAGGCGTCGTCCATTTCCACCACAGGCTTTGCCGCTTCGGCAGGCTTTGCAGCCGGGGCGGCGGGCAGCGTTTCCGGCAGAGCATCCAGTGCGGTGCGCAGGGCAGCAATATGCTGCGGTGTCGTGCCGCAGCAGCCGCCCAGAATGCGCACGCCCTCACTGGCAAGGCGGCTCAGCTCCCGGGCAAAATATTCCGGCTTGCCCTGATAGCGCACCTGCGCCCGTGCCACCACCGGGTAGCCCGCATTGGGCATGACCGAAAGGGGCAGCCCCGCATCCCCCAGCTGCTGCACCAGCGCGCGCATCGCGCCCGGGGCAGACACGCAGTTCAAACCTACGGCATCCACTACGCCGCTCTGCGCCATGCGGCGCACAAGTTCTGCGCAGTAACGACCTTCGCGGGTGTAGCCGTCCGGCAGCACCGCAAAGGACACCAGCACAAAGGCCTCCGGTACGGTTCGCTTCAGCGCACGAATCGCTTCCAGCACGCCGTCCTCGGCGCTCAGGGTCTCGAATAGAAAATTCCGTGCGCCCAGCAGTGCAAAGCGCTTTGCCACGGCAAGATACACCTGCTCTGCCGGGTTGTTCTCGGTATCCGGTGCGGGGCCAAGGTCGGCAAACACTGCCGCGCCGGTCTCCCCTGCGGCCTTTGCTGCCAGCTGCCAGCCAGCATCTGCCAGCTGCTCCCAGCCGGGCTGCTGCGCAGCCGCCAGACGCGGCAGGCTGAAGGTGTTGGTCTTGATAGCGTCCGCTCCGGCAGCAAGATACGCCCGGTGCACCGCCAGAATGCCCTCGGGGTCGGTCAGGTTTGCCTGTTCGCACTCCTGCCCCGGTTTTGTTTTATAATAGGTACCCATGCCGCCATCGAACAGCAGCGGACGCCGGGTCAACAGTTTGCGCACATCCAACATCGATACTTTCCCTTCCCTATAAAAAGATTTCATCCTTCAGTTTATCGTAGTTCACCCATCCGGTCAAGCGGTTTTCTTGATTTCGCTTGCGGCGCGGCTGTTTTTGTGCTATTTTAGGAATAACTTTTGAGAAAAGGGAGCGGATGTATCATGCGCCATACCGGCACACTAGAACTGGAGACCGACCGGCTGCTGCTGCACCGTCTGCTGCCGCAGGACGCCCCGCAGATGTACGCAAATTGGGCAAACGACCCGGCTGTGACCCGTTTTTTGCGCTGGGAGCCGCACAAAAGCCCTGCCGAGACCCGGGAGCTGCTTTCGGCGTGGGCGGAGCTGTATCCGAACCCCGATTACTACCAGTGGGCCATGGTGGAAAAGGCCACCGGGCAGGTGTTCGGCTCCATCTGCCTGTGCAACGCCCTGCTGGGTGAGCCACAGCAAAAGACCAAGTGGCCGGGGTTAGACCTCTCCGGCGGCATCTGGGAGCCGGGCTACTGCATCGGGCAGAAGTGGTGGGGCAAGGGCTTTACCACCGAAGCGCTGCAAGCTGTGGTGGATTTCTGGTTCCATCAGGTGGGCGGCACCTTTCTCACCTGCTGCCATGCGGTGCACAACCCCGCCAGCGGCCGGGTGATGGAAAAGGCCGGCTTTGTGTACCACCACGACGATGTTTACCACAAATTCGACGGCACACCGGTGGAATGCCGGTGCTATCTGCTGACAAAAGAACGCTACGATAACAGAAAGGACTTACTTTGAGCGAACTTTATGATATTCTGACCGAGACCCCTCCCACAAAGGTGGTGCTGCTGGCACTGGATCAGGGTCTGTGGGACTGCGAGCGCAGTCTGGCAGAGCTTTCTGCCCTGTGCGAGGCCAACCACATGGAGGCCGTGGCGCAGATCACCCAGAAGCGCCAGACCCCGGAGACCGGCATCGTGCTGGGCAGCGGCAAGCTGGAGGAGGCCTCCCTTGCCGCCCAGACGCTGGGTGCGGAATGCGCTGTGTTTGACGGCGAGCTGACCGGCAGCCAGATCCGCAACATCTCCAACGCGCTGGGCGGGCTGGAGGTCATCGACCGCACCATGCTGATCTTGGAAATTTTCCGCAGCCGCGCCGTGACCAACGAGGGCAAATTGCAGACCGAACTGGCGCTGCTGCGCTACCGTTTGCCCCGCCTGCAAGGCATGGGCGAGGCGTTGAGCCGTCAGGGCGGCGGCGGTGGCGGTGGCGGCGGTGCCCGCCGCGGTGCCGGTGAGACCAAGCTGGAGTTGGACCGCCGCCATGTGCACGCCCGCATTGATGCGCTGGCCGAGAAGCTGTCCGAGATGGAAAAGCGCCGGGGCGAAAGCCGCAAGGCACGCGCCAAGACCGGGATGCCTGTGGTAAGCCTTGTTGGCTACACCAACGTGGGCAAATCCAGCCTGATGAACGCCCTGTGCGGCCCCAGCGTAGCCGAAGCCGATATGCTGTTTGCCACACTGGACCCCACCAGCCGCAAGCTGGTGCTGCCCAGCGGTATGGCGGTGCTGCTGGTGGACACGGTCGGCTTTGTGTCCCGCCTGCCCCACAATCTGGTGGAGGCATTCAAGTCTACCTTGGAGGAAGCCGCATGGTCGGATGTGATCATCCGGGTGGCAGATGCCGGGGATGAACAGCGCGAGGAGCAGCTTTCCGTCACCGACGAGGTGCTTGACGGGCTGGACTGTGCCGACATCCCCCGCCTGACCGTGTACAACAAGTGCGACAAGCCCAACACCCTGAGCTTTGACCCCGACATCCTGCTGACCAGCGCCAAGACCGGCTACGGGCTGGACAAGCTGCTGCAAAAGCTGGACGAGGTGCTCAGCGACCGGGTGCACACCATCCGGGTGCTGCTGCCCTACGACAAGCTGGGGCTTGCCGCCCCCATGCGGGAGCGCGGCAGCGTACAGGTGGAGGAATACCGGGAGGACGGGCTGTATCTGGAGGGCGTCGTCAAGACCGAGGATCTGCACTGCTTTGAGGGCTATCTGGTCTGATAGGTGTATCCGTTTTAAATAGCCTCCGCTGCGCTCTGGCTATCATCAGCGGAATAATATTTTGATATAGAGCAAACCCGGAAAGTCTGCAGACTTTCCGGGTTTGCATTTTCACGGATGGGGTCGTGACCGGAAACAGCTGCTCCACGGTTCAAGTCCGTGGTTTACCGCCACTCCCTTTTGTGAAAAAGAAAAAAGCCCCAACAAACACAAAAACCCGCCTGGCAGCGGGCTTTTGTGTATAGAGGGGTGGGAAAGTATATAAAGTGGTGAATCTCAATATCATTGGCAGACTTTTGTGCATTGCGCTGCCTTGCATGATGTATTATACCCGTTTTTCTTTTCTTGTCAAACAGGATTTTCGGATTTTACTTTAAAATAATACTTTACTTTTTCGCAAAAACTTTATATAATTAACATAGAATTTCAGAAACGAAATTTTATTCCATTTCCGTGGGTTTGCACAACATAAAAACTTTACTTTCAGAAAATTTTATACAATCCAACATATTTTTGAAGGAGGCTCCTCTTATGGACGATCTTGACCGCAAAATTCTTACCCTTCTGGCCAAAAACGCACGGATGCCCGTCAAAGAAATTGCGGAGCAGGTGTCCCTTACCAGCCCGGCAGTCTCCAGCCGTATCCATAAGCTGGAAACGGACGGCATCATCAGCGGCTACACCGTCACGCTGAACCGTCCGGCAGACCGAATGTATGTGGATGCGCTCATCAGCCTTTCGGTGGCCCCCTCCAAACAGGATGCCTTTCTGGAGTTGCTGCAAAACAGCCGCGAGGTGCTGCAGTGCTACCACGTTACCGGTGCGTATACTTTTCTGGTCAAGGTCAGCTGCGGCAGCATGGCACAGCTGGAACACCTGATTCTGCAGTTCCAGAAGCTGGGCACCACCAGCACCCAGATCATCCTGTCCACCCCGGTGAACCATGGCGATCTGGACGCTTTGATGCTGTAAGCGGGTGCTGTTCATAAAACTGTTACTTTTTCCCTGCAATTTTGCGGTGCGGTGGTTCGTATCCAGAATAGCAGCCCAAAACCGGCACACACTACCTGTAACGTGCGCGCCCGGCTGCGCCTTCCACACACAGCACTATGAAAGGAAATGCAATACTATGAAAAAATTCATCGCCGCCCTGCTGGCAGGGCTGACCCTGTTTACTTTGGTGGGCTGCTCCGGCGGCAACAAAGCCGACAGCTCCACCCCCAAGGACTACTCCCAGATCATCCACGACGCCCGCAGCGACGAGGACAACGAATACGATATGATCTTTACCAAGGGCGAGGACGGCAAGTTTACCGCCATCGACGGTTACAGCGCCGAGTACGAGGCTGACCAGCTGAACGAGGAGATCCGGGACATCCTGATGCCGCCGCTGAATTTGGAGGACGGCCAGTACACCGCCTTTGCCGCCAGCATTTCCAGCATGATGGTGCGCAGCTATGCCGTTGCCATCGTGAAGCCTGCCGAGGGTAAGACCGATGAAGTAAAGGCCGCACTGGAGGCCTATGTTGCCAGCGAGCAGCAGTCCATGGAGCACTATCTGGAGGATCAGTACCTCGTGGCCAAGGCTGCCACCGTCACCGTAGCCCCCACCGGCGAAGTGGTTCTGGTCTGCGCCGAGGATCACGACACCATTCTGGCGAACATTGAAAAGGCTCTCGCAAAATAATTTTCCCGCATAAACCCCGGCCTTTGCAGTATGTTTCATCTGCAACGGCCGGGGTTTGGTTTTTATGCTTATTCCAGATCCAGCTTATTTTTCATCAGCCAGCTGGTAAGGACAAAATAGACTGCGCCGATCAGAATCGTTACAAGAAGGACGAGCCAGGGATTGCCGCTGGCGGAATAAGCCATCGGCATCGCTGCCACAGAGCCAACGATCACCCGGATCCCGCCGCCTGCATCCAGTTTGCCCTGAATCAGCTGCAACAGGAAGAAGGCCAGAATGCTGGCAATCGTGGAATGGTTCCTGAACTGATGCCCGATCATGCAGGCGGCGTAGATACAGAGGATGAGGACTGCAACGCCCGCCAGACCAAGGACGATGATCCACGCCAGCTCGCTCCAGAATTCACCGCCGATGCTCTGGATCTCCTTCCAGCTGAATTTCAGGACATCGCCCCAGCCCGTCGTGATCGTCTCCCCATTGATGACCGTTTTGGAATCCTCGAAGGCGCCCAGGCCGACCAGCATCAGAAGGACGGACAGGATCCCGACCACTCCGCTGCAGATCACCCAGACCATGCTGGAAATGAGTTTGGACGCAACCAGCTGCTCTGGATGGACCGGAAGGGTGTGCATGAGATAGCCCTCCCGCCCCAACAGATTTTTGGTGAACCGCTGGATGATCGTCACAATACAGACCACTCCGATGGCAACCCCGATGGCAAAGTAGGCAAACATCAGGTATGCCCAGATCTGGCTGCTGCCATTGTCCCAGACTTCGTCCCGCATCGAGATCCCCATTGCCAGCGCAACCAGCAGCCAGACCAGATACAGGCCGCCATAGGTCCGTCCGGTCGCCCGGAATTCATACTTCAACAGATTTTTCAGCATTTGAATACCTCCCGGAAATATGCGTCCACGCTCATTCCCTCATTCTCACGGATCTCATCCACACTGCGGTGAGCAAAGACCGTTCCCTCTTTCAGGAAGATGGCCTCATCCAGCACCGGCTCGATATCCTCGATCAGGTGGGTCGAGATGAGGACGGTCGCGTCCTTGCTGTAATTGGACAGGATGGTGTGCAGGATATAATCCCGTGCCGCCGGGTCCACGCCGCCGATGGGTTCATCCAGCAGATAGAGCCGGGCATTCCGGCTCATGGCAAGGATGAGCTGCACCTTTTCCCGGTTGCCCTTGGAAAGGGTCTTGAGGACGTCTTTGGGGGAAAGTTCCAGATTTGCCAGCATCTCATTCGCCCGGGCCGGATCGAAGTCCTTATAGAAGTCCCCAAACATCTTCACCAGCTGCTCTACCCGCATCCAGCCGGGAAGCCAGTCGGCATCGGGCAGGTAGGATACGATTGCCTTGCTCTCCACGCCGGGCTTCATCCCGGCGATCCGGATGCTGCCGCTGTCAGGCTGCAGCAGACCGTTTGCCAGTTTGATCAGGGTGGTCTTGCCGCTGCCGTTCGGCCCCAGCAGGCCAACGATCTTCCCAAAGCCGATGTGCAGATCCACACCGTCCAGCGCGGTTTTTGCGCCGTAGTGTTTTGTCAGCCCTTCACAGGTCAGAAGTTCACTCATGATTCGGTTCTCCTTTCGTCTGACGGGCCAGCAATTCGGCGACCTGCGCCGGGCTGTACCCGATGCCCCGCATCTTTTCCAGAAATTCTTCCGCGAACTTTTCCGCGGTCGCGGCACGCAATTGTTCGATCAACATGGTATCCTCCGTCACATAGCGGCCCACCGTCCGTTCGGTCCGGACAAGCCCCTCCGTTTCCAGCTGTGCCAGCGCACGCTGCATGGTATTCGGGTTCACCCTTGCGGCTGCGGCCATATCCCGCACCGAGTCAAGATGTCCTCCGGGCGGGTATGTCCCCGCAAGGATCTTCGCCTTCAACCGCTCTACCAGCTGCGCATAGATCGGACGGCTGGAATCAAATTGTTCACTCATCGTAGCCCTCCCTGCATTTTGTGTTTCTGTGTTAAGTGCCTAATACAATAATACTCATTTTTCAGATTGTGTCAAGGGGTTCATACAATTTTTTTAGCCAATTCTGTCACAGCTCCCCGGGCATTACCTTGCAAACGAGGGCAGGCGTTATCCGAGAGGTTTGCATTTTTGCGATAATATGATATACTCTCTCTGTAATTGACGAAAACAGGAGTAACTTTTATGATAAAAGCGACCATCATTATCCCAAACATCAACGGCAAGGGCTGGCTGAAGGACTCCATCGAGTCCATCTACGCCCAGACTGAGCAGGATTTTGACCTGATCGTGGTGGACAACGGTTCCACCGATGAAAGTCTGGAACAAGCCCGCAGCTACTGCACCCGCCCCAACTTTACCCTGATTGAAAACGGGCGCAACACCGGCTTTTCCTACGCCGTCAATCAGGGCATTGCCCGGGCGCAGAGCAAATATGTGGTGTTGTTCAACAACGACGCCTTTGCCGAGCCGCAATGGCTGGCAGAACTTTTGCGCACCGCCGATGCCGACCCCAAAATTTTTGCGGTGCAAAGCCTGATGATCCGGCACTTTGAGCGGGAACTGGCCGATGATGCCGGGGACTATGTGACATGGATGGGCTTTGCCTGCAAGACCGGCGATGGCCGCCGCGCCAGCCGCTACACAAAGCAAAAGCGTATCTTTTCGGCCTGCGGCGGCGCAGCGCTGTACCGCAAAAGCATTCTGGACGAGATCGGCGGCTTTGACGAGCACTTTTTTGCCTACTTTGAGGACGTAGACCTGAGCTGGCGCGCCAACAATGCCGGCTACAAAAACGTACTCTGCCCCGCTGCCAAGTGCTACCACATCTGCGGTGCCAGCACCGGCGCTGTGCGCTATAATGCCTTTAAAAGCCAGCAGAGCGGCCGCAACAGCATTTTGCTGCCGCTCAAAAACGAGCCGCTATTGATGCTGGTGCTCAACTTTATCCCGCTGGCGCTGGGCTATCTGCTCAAGTGCTACAAGTTCCACAAGCAGGGCTTTGGCGAGGCTTGGGACAAAGGCATGCACGAAGCCTTTGCCCTGCTCAAAGCGGGCAAGTTGGGCAAGCGTCCCTTCCGCCTGAAAGACCTGCCCAACTACATCCTGATGGAACTGTGGATGATCTGGAACATGGTGCCCTACTTGTGGTATCGGCTGGTGGTGGTACGGTTTGATTTGAAGTAACACACAGGCAGGAAGCCGTTTTCCGCTGCGCCCCTGCCGTGAAGAAGCACCCCGGGAAAATCCGCAGATTTTCCCGGGGTGCAAATTATAAATAGTCTTTCCGCTGAATATGGCCAAAGCGCACGCGTCGGCCATTCAAAATCGTCCCACGATAAAAGGGACCGCTGCACAAGGCTGTGCAACGGTCCCTTTTATATTTACATTTTACGCTGCGGTGCTGGCGGCATCCTCAGCGGCGGGGGCTTCTGCCACAGCGCTGCCGGCACCCGTTTCTGCCTGCGCTTCCGGCTGGACAGCCGAGGCAGCAGCCGAATCTGCCGCAGCGGAATCTCCGGCAGTGGCCAGAATGGCGTCCTGCACATCGCTTTCTGCCATAGGCTCCGGCTGCGCGGCAGCGGAACTTGCGGCGCTTTCGGGCTTGGTCTCGCTCTCGGTCAGGCCGGTCAGGTACCAGCTGCCACTCTGGCGCTCGAACAGGTAATCCATATACTTGGTGGGGGTGTCCGAGGAGGGATTGATGATGCTGTCATCTGCGCTGGCGGTGGGGATATAGCCCACGGTAACGTGCAGTTTTCCGCTGCGCTTGAACAGCTTGACCACGGTAGCGCGGTAGTAGCCCACCGTACCGGTAATGGGGATCTTGTAGCACTGGGTGGTCTCGTCAAACTCGACGGTCATATCCTCCATGTCAAAGCTGCGGTGGGTCAGCTTGAAGCCGGGGCCCAGCAGCTTTGCCAGATAGGCATCCACTTCCACCGAGGGCAGCAGCAGCTGCTCGGTCTCGGGGTCGGTATTGTAGTTATCAAAGCCGCCCTGCGTCTCCTGAATGCTGTACACACAGCCCCACACAGCTGCCTCCCGCAGGGTCAGGTCATTGATGTTCTCAATGCCGTCAAAGGGCATGGGGTCGAACAATACCAGCCCTTCCAGCTTGTCCTCGTATTCCTGCTTTTGTGCGGTATCGTCAAACAGGTTTGCCACAAGGCCCACACCGGCCCGCAGCACCGTAATAAACCCGATGAGCACCAGCACCGTGATCAGCAGACCCAAGGTCTGCCGCCAGCGGCGGCGCTTGATCCGGGCGTGTTCTTCCGGGGTGATCGTATTTTTCATTGGTCTGAGTCTCCCAAAGTTTTTAGTCTACCCAACAGTATACCACATCCGGCCGCAGAGTGCAAAACCTGTACCGGTGGTTTTTTTGTGAAAGCAGGCTTTTTATTCCCAGTCCTGCCATATCTCGGGCTGGTAGCCCACAGTGGCCTTGCGTCCGTTGCGCACGATGGGGGTCTTGAACAGCTGCTGGTTTTCAAACAGCTTGTCCTCCTTCTGCCAGTCCACCAGCGCGTCCAGCAGCGCAAGGGTCTGCTTGTCCTTTGCTGCCGGATTTACCAGCGCTTCCCAGCCGCCCAAGGCGCGCGCCACGTTATCAAACTCGCCCCGGCTCATGCCCTTTTCCTTCAGGTCGATCATCTGGAACTTAATGCCGCGCTCCTTGAAATAGCGCTGCGCCTTTTTGGTATCAAAGCACTTGCTCGTGCCAAAGATTTGGATATTCATCTTATCTCCTCCTGCCGGTTCCCGGCGGTCTTATTGTACCACACCGTAAACCGCTTGCATAGGCATAATTTGCGGCAAAACGGGCAATGCTTTCCGCAAAGGAGGTGTTTGCATGAACGCATTCGTAGACCCTGAACTGTGCATCGGCTGTACCCAGTGTGCCGGACTGTGCCCCGCAGTGTTCCGCATGGAGGGAGTTCTGGCTGTGGCAGAGCCCGGCCCCATCCCGCCGGAGGAGGTGCCGCAGGCCGTCACCGCAGCCCAGAGCTGCCCGGTAAGCGCCATCCGCATTGAGGAATAAACCCGGCACTGATAAGGCTGCTGCACAGCTTGTGCGGCAGCCTTTTTTCGATGGAACGATTTGAAATGCCCTCCGCGCTGCTCTGGGCATAGGCAGCGGAAGAACATTATAAATGATACGATTGTCGCGGCTTACGAGCCGCGACAATCGCATTTTTACGAGAGATGGCATCACGAAAAGCAGCCACTTCTCTTTTTTGCGCAAAAAGTTCCCGCGCGGTACAGTTTTGTGCTATACTATAAGATGTGAAATTACGCAACGGAGGAACTGCATTATGCGTTTACTGGTCATTGACGGCAACAGCATTGCCAACCGCGCTTTTTATGGCATCAAGCTGCTGACCACCAAGGACGGACGTTATACCAACGCCATCTATGGTTTTTTAAACATTCTGCTCTCCCTGCTCAAGGAGTGCCAGCCGGACGAGGTAGCCGTGGCTTTTGACCTGAAAGCCCCCACCTTCCGGCATAAAATGTACGATGGCTACAAGGCCACCCGCCACGCCATGCCCGAGGAACTGGCGCAGCAGATGCCGGTGCTCAAGCAGCTGCTGGCAGACCTTGGCTACCGCACCGTTACAGCCGAGGGCTGGGAAGCGGACGATATTCTGGGCACGCTGGCTGCTGCCTGCGCCGCCCGCAAGGACGACTGCTTCCTTGCCACCGGAGACCGGGACAGCCTGCAGCTGGTGAGCGAGAGCACCACCGTACTGCTGGCTGCTACCGTGATGGGGCGCAGCAAGACCGTGGTGATGGACGAGGACGCCATTCAGGAAAAATACGGCCTTGCGCCTAAGCAGCTTATCGAGGTGAAGAGCCTGATGGGTGACACCTCGGATAACATCCCCGGCGTGAAGGGCATCGGCGAAAAGACCGCCCTCTCGCTGGTTCAGACTTTCGGCTCGCTGGAGGGCGTGTACCAGAACATTGACGACAAGCGCATCAAGCCCAAGCAGCGGGAGCACTTGCTCGAGGATAAGTCCATGGCCGAGCTGAGCCACACGCTGGGCACCATCCGCACCGACGCCCCCATCGACACCGCCGAGGGTTCTTACACCGTGGGCGAGGGCAACAAGCCTGCCGCCGTGCGGCTTTTGCAGGAATTGGAGATCCACTCCCTGATCCCGCGGTTCGGGCTGGACGGCGTAGTACCGGAAGCCGCCGCCGAGGAGCAGGCCGTGGAGCTGCCGGAAGCCGACCTCGCTCCCCTGCCCCTGACCCCCGCCGGGCACTATCTGGTGGCTGCCCGCCCCGCCGTTACCGGCAAGCAGGGTACCCGTAACGTGGTATTGCAGCCGGAAAGCTGGTACGCCGTGCAGGACACCACCGTCTATCCTCTGGAGGATACCGACCTGCTGCGGTTGCTGGACAACGCCGATGTGACGCTGGATGTGTTCAACTCCGCGCCCCTGTACGCCAAGGCCATGGCTGCCGGCGGCTGGGGTAGCAGCATCGTCTGGGACGGCAAGCTGGCTGCCTATCTGCTGGACGCTTCTGCCTCCAAGTACCAGATCAGCGAACTGATCCCCGCCTACAAGGCCGCTGCCGCCTTTACCTGCACCGATTACCCGGACGCCGGGCGGCTGGCCGATCTGTTTGCCCGGATGAAGGCTGAGATCACCGCCTGCGGCGAGGATGCACTGTATAATGAGATCGAGTTCCCGCTGGCACAGGTGCTGGCCGACATGACCCGCACCGGCGTGCTGGTGGATAAGGACGGCATCGAGCAGTTCGGTGTAAAGCTGCGGGAGGAACTGGAGCAGGTGCTGACCCGCATCCACATGGAGACCGGCAGCGCCACCTTCAACCCCAACAGCCCCAAGCAGCTGGGCGAGATGCTGTTCGACACCATGGGTCTGCCCCACGGCAAAAAGACCCAGCGCGGCTGGTCTACCGATGCCGAAACACTGGAAAGCCTGCGCGAGTACCCGCTGGTAGAGGATGTTTTGCAGTACCGCGCCTACCAGAAGCTGAACTCCACCTATGTGGAGGGTCTGCTCAAGGTCATTGGCGAGGACGGGCGCATCCACTCCACCTTTAACCAGACCGAAGCCCGCACCGGGCGGCTCTCCTCCGATAACCCCAACCTGCAGAATATCCCCATCCGCACCGAGCTGGGCAGCCAGCTGCGCGCCTACTTTGTTGCAAAGCCGGGCTGTGTGCTGGTGGATGCGGATTACAGCCAGATCGAGCTGCGCATCTTGGCGCACATCACCGGGGACGAACACATGCAGCAGGCCTTTTTGAACGGTGAGGATATCCACCGCAGCACCGCCGCCAAGATCTACGGCATCCCGCAGAGCGAGGTGACGCCACGGCTGCGCTCCTCTGCCAAGGCCATCAACTTTGGCATCATGTACGGCAAGGGCGCATACAGCCTTTCCAAGGATATCGGCGTGACTGTGAAGGAAGCCGATGCCTTCCTCAAAAACTATCTGGCTGCCTTCCCCAGCGTGAGCGGCTATATGGACAAGACCATCGCGGACGCCAAGGCAAACGGCTATGTGTCCACCCTGTTCGGCCGCCGCCGCACCCTGCCGGAGCTGGCCAGCACCAACTTCAACGTGCGCGCCAGCGGCGAGCGCATGGCACGCAACACCCCCATTCAGGGCACCGCTGCGGACGTGATCAAGCTGGCCATGGTGCGGGTGTGGAAGCGCCTGCGGGACGAAAAAATGGCCAGCCGCCTGATTTTGACCGTCCACGATGAACTGATCGTGGAGGCCCCGGAGGCGGAGGCCGAGCAGGCTGCCCGCATCCTGCGGGAGGAAATGGAAGGCTGCGTGCAGTACGCGGTGCCCCTGAGCACCGATGTGCACGCAGGCAAAAACTGGCTGGAGGCACACTAAAATGATTATTCTCGGAATCGAGTCTACCTGTGATGAGACCGCCGCTGCACTGGTGGAGGACGGACGGCATCTGCTGAGCAACGTCATCTCTACCAGCGTCAAGGAGCAGGCGCTGTACGGCGGCGTTGTGCCGGAGATTGCCAGCCGCCGCCACTGCGAGTTTATCAGCGCTACGGTCAAAAAAGCTCTGCTGGACGCTGGCAAGACCATAGACGATGTGGACGCCGTAGCTGTCACCTTTGCGCCAGGGCTCATCGGTGCGGTGCTGGTGGGCGTAAACTTTGCCAAGGGTCTGGCCTACTCGGCAGGCAAGCCGCTGGTGCCGGTGCACCATCTGCGGGGACACATCGCCGCGCTCTACCTGACCCACCCGGAACTCAAGCCGCCCTTTTTGTGTCTGGTGGCGTCCGGCGGGCACAGCCATATCGTAGAAGTGCAGGACTACACCCACTACCACATTCTGGGTCATACCGTAGATGATGCTGCGGGCGAAGCCTTTGACAAGGTGGCCCGCACACTGGGTCTGCCCTACCCCGGCGGCCCCAGCGTAGCCGCCGCCGCAAAGACCGGCGACCCCAAGGCCTACCGCCTGCCGGTGCCCCATGTGGAGGGCAAGTACAACGTGAGCTTTTCCGGCTTAAAGACCGCCGTACTCAACGAGGTGAACAAGGCGCAGATGAAGGGCGAGGAAGTGAACGTACCCGACCTTGCTGCCAGCTTTCAGGAGCGCATTGCGGGCATTCTGGCCGAAAAGCTGCTGCTTGCCGCTGCCGATACCGGGGCAAAGCAGGTGTGCCTTGCCGGCGGCGTAGCCGCCAACGGCCGTCTGCGCCAACTGGTAAATGACGGCGCCCAGAAGCTGGGCGCAAAGGTCTACCTGCCGGAGCTGAAGTTCTGCGGCGACAACGGTGCCATGATCGCCGCACAGGGCTACTACCAGTACATTGCCGGGCATACCGCCGGGCTGGAGCTGAACGGCCTGCCCACCCTGCCCATTGACTATGAATAAACACAACATCGGAGGTGTTCCCATGACTAAGCGTAATCCTATCCTGCAAAGCCTGTTCGACCGCAAGTCGGTGCGGGTGTATGAAGAAAAGCCCATCCCTGCTGAGATGAAGCAGGCCATTTTGGAAGCTGCCGCACAGGCGCCCTCTGCGGGCTGTCAGCAGCTGTATACCATTTTAGACATCACCGACCCGGCACTGAAAGAAGCGCTGGCCGAAAGCTGCGACCACCAGCCTTTTATTGCCAAAGCACCGCTGGTACTGGTGTTCTGCGCCGACTGCAAAAAGTGGTACGACGCCTACTTAGAAGCGGGCTGCACGCCCCGCACCCCGGGCGTGGGCGATTTGATGCTGGCAGTCACCGATGCCGCCATTGCCGCCCAGAACGCCGTAGTCGCCGCCGAAAGCTTTGGCATCGGCTCGTGCTACATCGGGGACATCATGGAAAACTGTGACACCCAGCGCAGCCTGCTGCACCTGCCGGACTATGTGTTCCCGGCGGTGATGCTGGTGTTCGGCTGGCCCACCCAGCAGCAGAAGGACCGCGTAAAGCCCCAGCGCTGCGCCATGGAGCATATCGTGCACGAAAACGGCTACCGCACCATGGACGGCGCGGAGCTGCGGGACACCTTTGGCTACAAGGCAGGCAACGCGCCCTTTGACCAGTGGTGCACCGCCTTTTGCAACCGCAAGTATAACTCCGATTTCTCCAAGGAGATGACCCGCTCGGTGGAGGAATATCTGAACCAGTTCCGGTAATCTAAAACGCTTCCGAACCACATATTATAGCAATTAAAATGAGGCAGCTGCACGGCATTTTGTGCAGCTGCCTCTTCTCGTTTATCTCTGTTTTTCCGCAAACAGTGTGCCCAGCTCCGGCAGGATATCATGAGGCAGCATTCCGTACTCACCGCGCTTTGCGGCGGCGCGGTCGGCGGCGGCACCGTGCAGGTATACCGCGCAGGCGGCGGCTTCGTAAGCGGGCAGACCGCAGGCCAGCAGCGCCGCAAGCATCCCCGCCAGTACATCCCCGCTGCCGCCCCGGGCAAGCCCCGGGTTGCCGGTGGCGTTCACGCACGCACGCCCATCCGGGCTTGCCACCACGGTGCGTGCGCCCTTCAGCACCACCACGGCGTTCCACGCCTTGGCATAGCGCAGGGCGATGCCCGCCCGGTCGGCGGCAAGCTCTGCCGCCGAAAGGCCGGTCAGGCGCGCCATCTCGCCGGGGTGCGGGGTAACTACCAGTTCCCCCGCCGGGTGGGGGAAGGGCTTGCCCTCTGCCAGCAGCTGTGCGGCGGCGTTCAGACCGTCTGCGTCCAACACCGCAGCACCCGCAAAACCGGGCAGAAGCTGCTGCACCAGCGTGCGGGTCTCGGCGGCCCGGGCGGCGCTTTGCGCTGTGCCGCCAAGGCCGGGGCCCAGCAGCAGCACGGTGGCCTTCTGCCGCCGGAGCAGCGGCACATTCTCCGGTGCAATGCCGCCCTGTGCGCCCTCCTTACAGGGGCACAGGCAGCACTCCGGCAGGCGGGTGACGGCGGCGCTGACCACCGGCTCTACACTTGCAAGGGTAACGATGCCCGCCCCGGTGCGCAGTGCACCCTCGGCTGCCAGCAGCGCAGCGCCCCGGTAAAAGGCGCTGCCCGCCACCGCCAGCACGCTGCCAAAGCTGCCCTTGTGGCTTTCCCGGGCACGGGGCGGAATGCTTTGCCAGACAAATTCTTCGGTAATTTCCACAGCCATGGGCACACCTCCAGAGAACGGTTTTAAATGCCCTCCGCGTTGCTGTGGGCATTTCTAGCGGAATCATTATTTTAAGATTGTCGGTTTGGAAAATCTGCGGATTTTCCAAACCGACTTTTTCACAAGAGAGGAAATTTTTAGGGTCAGCCTTTACGCCTGCCCCTGCACAAGGGCGCGGATCTGCTTTTCCACGTTCTGCACTTCTTCGTGGAACATCCGGGCGGACACGCGCAGTGCGCCGTGACCAAGGATGATGACCTGCTCCATACCGTCCGAGGTCGCCACGCGGACGCGGCGGCTCTTGCCGATCTCATGGGTGACCCGCTCGATGAACATATCGGCGGTCTCGGCCTCCTTGGTGTAGACCACATGGATGTTGTGGTACTGCTCGATGGCGCCGGGGCTGCCGGGCACGCGGTAAGCATCAAATACCAAGATGAGCACGCATTTCTGGTAGCCCTGATAGTTGCACAGAATGTCCATCAGCCGATGGCGGGCGGCGTCCAAACTTTCCTTTGACAGCGCGTTCAACTCGTCCCACGCAAAGATGATGTTGTAGCCGTCCACCAACAGATATTCCGGGGCGATTTTCCACTGTTCGGTGGAAAAATCCGGGCGTTCGGTCTTTTGCACCGGGCGGAACGCCGCCAGTGGGTCGCGCTTGATGGGGCCGTAGGTGCGCTCAAAAATTTTGAGCAGTTCGGCGTCCTCCTCCAGCGTGGCGCGGTAAGCCATGGCGCGGCGCTGAGGCGCAGCCTGCACCTCCGGGCGGGCGGGCTTTGCCTTGCCCCAGCCGCTTTCAACGTGCATGTGGCTGCGTACCTCGCTCCATGGCACCACAAAGCCCGCACCATAGGCGCAGAATACGGAATCTGCGGGGTTTTCCAGATCATGCTCCGGCTGGTAGCCGATTTCTGCAATGACCTGCTGCGCGTTGTGGCAGGGGCGGTAGCCGTCCAGCGTCAGGCTCAGACGTCCCCTGCCCCGGGTGTAGCTGACCACCTCCATGGGGTAGCTACGCATGGTGGATACCGGCGCAAAGCCGGTCAGGGTGGCCGTGTCGGTGCCGCTTTCCGGCGGGTCAAAGCTGCCCTCCATGCGCTGGATATCGCTCATGGCGCGGCCGATGTTCTCCACCGGCACCTCCAGCCGGAAGGCGTACCACGGCTCTAACAGCTGGCTTTTGGCCAGCATCAGCCCCTGCCGCACGGCGCGGTAGGTAGCCTGCCGGAAATCGCCGCCCTCAGTGTGCTTGAGGTGCGCTTTGCCGGCAAGCAGGGTGATTTTTACATCGGTCAGCGGTGCGCCGATCAAAACGCCAAGGTGCTGCTTTTCTTCCAGATGGGTCAGCACCAGCCGCTGCCAGTTTTTGTCCAGCACCTCTTCCCGGCAGTCGGCGGCAAACTGCATCCCGCTGCCCCGGGGCAGCGGTTCCAGCAGCAGATGCACCTCGGCATAATGGCGCAGCGGCTCGTAGTGGCCTACGCCCTCCATGGGCTCGGTGATGGTCTCCTTATACAAAATGCCACCCGGGCCAAAGGCTACTTCCAGCCCGAACCGCTCAGCCAGCAGGCTGCGCAGCACTTCCAGCTGCACCTCGCCCATCAGCTGCACATGGATCTCACCCAAGCTTTCGTTCCACACCACATGGAGCTGGGGCTCTTCCTCTTCCAGCCGGTGCAGCTTGCCCAGCGCGGCGTGCACATCCGCGCCCTCCGGCAGTAGTACCTGATAGCTGAGCACCGGTTCCAGCACCGGCACATCGCTGTCCCGCTCTGCCCCAAGCCCGGTGCCGGGCTTTGCATGGGTCAGGCCGGTCACGGCGCATACCTGTCCCGGGCCGATGGCCTCGGTCAGGGTATATTTTGCGCCGGAGTACAGCCGCAGCTGGTTTGCTTTTTCTGCCCACGGCTCGCCGTCTGCTTCGCCAGAGAGCAGAGCCTTTACCTTCAGCTCCCCGCCGGTGACCCGCAGCCATGTCAGGCGTGCCCCCTGCTCGTCCTGTGATACCTTGAACACCCTTGCACCAAAGGCGTGCAGCGCCGGGGCGGGGCGGGTGTAGCGGTCAAGCCCCTCCAGAAGTGCATCCACCCCGTCCAGCCGCAGCGCCGCCCCGAACCAGCACGGAAAAACGTGCCGCCGGGCAACTGCGGGGATAATGTCTGCATCGGTCAAGGTTCCCGCGTCCAGCATTTTTTCCATCAGCTGCTCATCGCACAGCGCCAGTGCTTCGTTGCGGGCGGCAGGCTCTGCGCCAAAATCCACAAAACCCTCGCCAAGGCGGTGGTTCAGCTGGCTGAGTAACTGTTCCCGGGTCATGCCGGGCAGGTCCATTTTATTCACGAATACAAAGGTGGGCACATGGTAGCGCCGCAACAGCCGCCACAGCGTTTCGGTATGGCTTTGCACGCCGTCCGTTCCGCTGACCACCAGCACGGCGTAGTCCAGCACCTGCAAGGTGCGCTCAGTCTCGGTGGAAAAATCCACATGGCCGGGGGTGTCCAGCAGGGTGATGGCGGTATTGCCCGCCGTAAGCAGCGCCTGCTTGGAAAAGATGGTGATGCCGCGCGCTTTTTCCAAGCTGTCGGTATCCAGAAAGGCGTCCCCGTGGTCTACCCGCCCCAGCTTTCGGATAGCACCGGCGCGGTAGAGCATGGCCTCGGAGAGGGTGGTCTTGCCGGAGTCCACATGGGCCAGAATGCCCAGTACGATCTGTTTTTGCATTGTTTCCATGCACTGCTCCTATAACTATTATTTCCTGTTTATTGTAACACGCTTTGGCGGGAAAAGAAAGTTTTCGGGCGCAAATCTCGCAGGCAAAAAACAGCACCGGACAGAAAATGGTCTGCCCGGTGCGATTTTCTTAAAAAAGATCCAGCATATTGTCCAGATAGATTGCCTCCCGCACCTGCAATTGGTATTCCGGCTTTATCATGTAGTAAAGTAGAAATTCCAGCACCAGTGCGCTGCCAAGTCCTCTGCCCTCTATCTTAAACTGGGAAAAGCCTGCTGGCAGATACCGCTGCCGGATGTCATCTACCCCGATAAACCCGGGGCTGCGCATCGCCTTGGAAAAGCGGTAGCCCTCGGCGGCATCCGGGGCGGTGCAGCGGTGGTCCGGGCAGTCCTCGCCCAGATTCTGACGGCTGACCGTTTCGTAGCAGCGCTTGCGCTCTGTGCAGCCGAACCAGCAGCACTCATTGCATAAAAACTCCACCTTGGCTTTTTGCTCCGGCGGCAGAGTGCGCAGCTGTTTCAGCGCCGGGTTCAGCCGGAAATCCGGCACCACATACCGGAACTGCGGCTTTGCCAGTTCCTGCCGCAACTGCGCAAACTCGGTAAGCACTTTTGTGGTGGAGGACACCAGATACAGCTCCGGCCAGCGCTGCTGCAGATAGTCCGCCAGCAGGTCGGAGTGGACGATGACGCCGTTTGGCACACTGCCAGCTTTGGCAAACTGCTCACACAGGGCGTTGCACTGCGGGTCGGCAAGGTGCTCAGCCCGCAGCAGGGAGTTACTGAAGGTCAGCCGCCCGGAGATGCTGTATTCCCGCAATAGCGCCAGCACCTCGCGCGCAGCTGCCCCGCCGCTGGAAATGCGTCCCCCGCCCCAGATGCAGCCCGCCGGAGCGCCGTAGATAGAGCCGATGGCGCACCAGTCGTAAAAATATTCCCGGTGCTCCCGGTACAGCGGCAAAAAGCGGCGGTACAGCTCGTAAAACTCGAACAGGCCGGGCAGATGATAATAGGCAGCTGCGGGCTTTTCCATAGAGGTTCCTTTCCTGCAAAAAGGGAGCTGCTGCGTAAAAATGCCGTGCAGCGGCTCCCCTGTTTTTATCGTATTTGCTTTTGTTACACGGTGACGCCGACCTGAGGAGCGCCGCCTGCGAGCTGCTCTGCCGTAAGCGGCTGGGCTTCTGCGGGGGCGTTCAGGCGCTCCTTTGCCACAGCCAGCATCAGCTTGATGCGGTTTTCCTGATTGACCCGGGTAGCACTGGGGTCGTAGTCGATGGGGGTGATGTTGGCACTGGGGTACAGCGCACGGATCTTGTTCACCATGCCCTTGCCCACGATATGGTTGGGCAGGCAGCCAAAAGGCTGTGCACACACGATGTTGCCGTAGCCGCCCTGCACCAGCTCGATCATCTCGGCGGTCAGCAGCCAGCCCTCGCCCATTTTTGCGCCCAGCGAGATGACCCCCTTGGGCTTTTTCACCAGCTCCTTGAAGGGGCCCGGCGCATAGAACCCGGCGTCCGTCTCTGCCTTGAGCATGACGCGTTCCACACTGTCCAACCAGTTGAGGAACTGGTCGGTGCCTACCTTTACAGCCAGCTTGCCGCCGTAAAGTACATGATCCTCGCCCATGTTGAAAGCGCAGTACTGCACAAAGCCCATCAGACCGGGGAAGTTCACCTCGCAGTCCTGACTTTCCAGGAATTTTTGCAGGTCATTGTTGCCCAGCGGGCTGTACTTGACGTAGATCTCGCCCACAACACCCACCTTGACCTTGGGTACCCGGGTGACCGGGATGGTGGCAAAGTCCTTTGCAATGAGCGGGAAAGTGTGCTTCATTTCCCGGGAAGTAAAGCCCTTGCCTGCCAGCAGTGCACGGCCAAGACGGGCGATCCAGCGATCCACCATGCGGTCAGCAGCGCCCTTTTCGTTCTCGTAGGGAGCCACCTGATTGCGCAGCGCACACAGCATATCGCCGTAGAAGATGCAGGCGATGCACTTGCGCGCCAGCGGGAGGGTCATCTGGAAGCCGCTGTCCTTTTCCAGACCGGAAAAGTTCAGGCTTGCCACCGGGATCTGCGGGTAACCGGCCTTGACCAGCGCCTTACGCAGCAGATGGATGTAATTGGAGGCGCGACAGCCGCCGCCGGTCTGGGTGATCAGCAGCGCGGTATGTTCCAGATCATACTTGCCGCTGTTCAGCGCGTCCAGAAACTGGCCGATGACCAGCAGCGCCGGGTAGCAGGTATCGTTATGGACATACTTCAGCCCCAGCTGCGCCACAGCGCTGCCGCAGTTGCCCAGCAGCTCACACTTGTAGCCCTCGCAGCGCAGTGCGTACTCCATAAGCCGGAACTGGGTAACGGCCATGTTGGGGATGAGGATGGTGTGGGTCTTTTTCATCTCCGGGGTAAATTTGGGATAATGATATTCCATAGGTTCCTCCTATGTTGCTCTAAACAAGATAGTCCCCGCAAAAGCTTCCCCCGCTGGGGGAAAACTTTCAGCCTATCTCAGGATTTCTTTTATTCTGACTTTTCTGCGGCGGCCTCGTCCCGCTCGTCCAGTGCGGCAAACAGGCTGCGCAGACGGATGTTCACGGCACCGAGGTTCGTGATCTCGTCGATCTTCAGCTGGGTGTACAGCTTGTTGCCCCGCTGCAAAATCTCGCGGGTCTCATCGGTGGTAATGGCATCCACGCCGCAGCCAAAGGACACCAGCTGCACCAGATCCATATCCTTCTGGGTGGTGCAGTACTTGGCGGCAGCGTACAGGCGGCTGTGGTAGGTCCACTGGTTCAACACGCTGGTGGGGAACTTCTGCACCCGGTTGGAGATGCTGTCCTCGGTAACCACCGCAGCCCCGTGGCGGGTGATCAGGTGGTCGATGCCGTGGTTGACCTCCGGGTCCACATGGTAGGGACGGCCTGCCAGCACGATGATGCGCTTGCCCTGACGGCGCGCCTCGTCGATGATCTCGCTGCCCTTTACCCGGATCTTAGCCATGTGTGCCTCATACTCCGCGTAGGCGGCATCGGCTGCGGCCTGCACCTCTTTTTCAGAGATGCCGCCAAAGTACTTGGGCAGCACCTCCTTTGCCATCTTGTGCACAAAGTCCTTTGGGCGGTGGATGCCCACATAATCATAGATGAACTTTTTGCCCTCCAGCTCCGGGCAGTTGCCGGCCAGAACCTCCGGGTAGTAGGCCACCACCGGGCAGTTATAATGGTTGTCGCCCAGTCCCTCGTCCACATTGTAGGTCAGGCAGGGGTAGAAGATGG